>Ga0318527_10000005_pt1 | contig 31221 bp, 27 predicted proteins | sample GRESIP052b4f25_FD_203533 | JGI IMG/M metagenome (GOLD analysis project Ga0318527, IMG submission 203533) | Tropical soil microbial communities from Luquillo Experimental Forest, Puerto Rico - GRE.SIPMG.052b4f25 | ecosystem: Environmental > Terrestrial > Soil > Tropical forest > Bulk soil...
CTTTCAGCCAGGCGAGCGGGACCGGCGCGAATGCCTCGTTGACCTCATATGCCCCGATGTCGCCAATGCTCAGCCCGGATTTCTTCAACAACTTCTGGGTCGCCGGGATGGGCGCCGTCAGCATGATCACCGGGTTGGCTCCGGCCAGTGTCGCGGTGTGCACCTTGGCGATCGGCTTGAGCCCCAGCGACTTCGCCTTTTCGGCCGACATGAACAGCAGCGCGGCCGAACCATCGGTGATCTGCGAGGAGTTGCCGGCGTGGATCACACCGTCTTCCTTGAACGCCGGCTTCAGCGAGGCCATCTTTTCCATCGGGGTACCGCGGCGGATGCCCTCGTCCTTGAGAACGACGTTGCCGTCCTGATCCTTGATGCCCACGATCTGGTCGTCAAAGGCGCCGGAATCCTGTGCGGCTGCGGCCTTTTCGTGCGATCCGAGGGAGAACTCGTCGAGCGCGGTGCGGTCGAGGCCCCACTGCTCGGCGATCATCTCGGCGCCCAGGCCCTGGTTGGGGATCTGGCCTTCGTAGCGGTCGATGAAGGCCTGCGGATACGGACGTCCGCCATTGGCCAGCGACGCGCCCATCGGGGTGCGCGACATGGACTCGACACCGCCGGCGACGACGACGTCGTAGTGTCCGGCCACCACGCCGGCCGCGGCGAAATGGATGGACTGCTGGCTCGACCCGCACTGGCGGTCGACAGTCACGCCCGGGACGGTCTCGGGCCAACCGGCCGCCAGCACCGCGGTACGGGCGATGTCGATGGCTTGTTCGCCGGCCTGAGTGACGCAGCCCCAGATGACGTCGTCGATGATCCCGGGGTCGATTCCGGCCTTGTCGACCAGCCCGTTGAGGACCTGCGCGGACAGGTCAGCCGAGTGCACCCCCGACAGCCCGCCGTTGCGCTTCCCGAGCGGTGAGCGCACTGCCTCGACGATGACGGCTTCAGCCATGGTTTTGTCTCCTTTGACGCTTGGGTCTTGCGTCGATTGTCAACCAAGAGGTTGGGAGGTCGGGGGGCGGGGTGGTCGAGACGCGGGCAGTAGCCACATTGGCCACATCAGTACCAGGAGGTGGGTACCACACGATCCGCGAATGCGCTATCGCGTGTTATATGGAGTGCCATGTCCGCCTTTACGGGGCAGCGTCGGCGGTGGCGAACCAATATGCGATGAACGGTTCCATGGCGCGGCTGACAAGCTCGATACGCGGCCCAGCCGGACCTTTGCAGTACGCCCAAAGAAGTGTCCCTGACCCGTCCGGGTTGGATGCCTTGACCTCGTACCGCATGCCGGTGGCCTCGAGTGCCGCCAGATCTGACTCCACGTCATCCGACCAGTAGCCAAGGTGGTGCACGCCCGAATCCGCAGGGACCCAGACGGTTCCAGGAACTGTCTGGATCAGCTCCACGCGTGGGTCTGTCCCCGAGTACACGATTCGCATGGGAATGGTGATCTCGCCCTCCGGCGTCTGGGCGACTTGGTCGACCTCGACCACGTCGGTCCACCGGTAGCCGGCGACTTTGGTGAACCAATCCAGTGTTCCATCGAAGTCGTCGACGACGATGCCGGTGTGGTAGAGGTCGTCTGGCTTCATTGGCTCTCCGCATCGTCGGTGGTTTTCTTGATTTCCTGTTCCAGCCATTGGACTTCGCTGAAGTTCTCCCGGCCGCTGGCGGCAAGAAGCTGTTCCAGCGCAACACGTTTCACCCGTGACGCTTCGCGCTCGCCGGGTGAGTGCGCGAGGACGATGTCGGTCAGATGAAGCGCCTGCAGCGCGTGTCCTTGGTCAGCGTGAATTCGGGCCCGCTCGGTGAGAGCGGCTGTGCCGCCGGCCAGATCGACGATGTCGGACCATACCGCCGACGGCGGCACGTCGTAGAGTTCCGTGGTCGACCCATACCGAAACCAGCCGACGTGCTCCTCCCAGATCGACCGCACGATCCACGGCACCTTCCCATGCACCTGGGGAAGCGCAAGATCGGTCGGCAGCGTGATCTCCCGCATCAGGGACCACACGTCGGTGCCCGCGTTCATCCCCTCGATAGTCCGATCGCGCAGGTATTTCGTGGCGTCGCGGACCGTGGTCATCGTGTGCCGTATCGCGCCGGCACCGCGGAAAACCTCGTGACCGTTTATCAGCGTTTCGGGGCCAAGCGCGATCACCCTGTCGACGGACCGGATGAATGCCATGGCGCTGCGAATCTTGTCCCCGCGCAACGTATATAAGTTTGGCACATGACCGAAGAACGGCCCCATCAAGTTGCCGATGAAAGCGGTCCGTTCCACGGGCATCCAGACCACGAGTGCGTCGGTGGTCTCCCCGCCGGGGGTTGAGTAGAGCTCGAACCGGCGGCCTCCGAGCTCGAACGCGTGGCTGTCGATGAACGCCGTGGTGAGCACGGGTTCCGGCGGCAGCTCCATCGACGTCGCGTCGACATCCACGAACGCCCCCCACAGTGTCATGATGCGCCGCGCGTAAAACGGGTGCAGGCGCCGCCAATACTCACGGACATCCGCGTGGTTCGCCTGAGCGATCGTCTCAACACGGGCCTGATGAAACACACTCCACCCACCCACATGGTCCGGATGCCCCTGAGTGAATGTGATGACCCGAATCGGGCCACTGCTCACGCGGCCAAAACGCGCCTGGATTTGCGCGGCTTCGAAATCGGTGCCGGTGTTGATCAGCAGATCGCCGTCGGGCGTCGTCACCAGGTAGCTGTTGGCGATGTTCCTGGACATGAAGATCCCATCGCCAACGTCGACGGCGTCCTGGTCGCCCCTTCCCTGATTCACGAGCGAGTCCAGCGATTGCGCCACGAGCGACCTCCCGAGGTCCCTTTCTAGCTAACCTAACATTTGTTCCATTAGGTCGTATAGTCTCTGTTCGCATGACGACCGCGCACGCCCCCCAGAACATTCCGGGGGTCGAGGGCCTGGTCACCCGCGCGTGCGAGCGCGCCGGACTCGACGACTTCGGTGGCGATTCCTGGCGCGAGGGCCTAGCGCTGCTGGTGCAGACCGTCGAGTCCGCGCCCGGAGTGAACGCGGGTGGGCGCGACTTTGTCTACGGCCAGTTCGTCGACGCGTTGTGGAACCGGCTACGCGTGGTCGACTACCTCAGGCAGCACCCCGAGGTCGCCGCGGAACGTGTCGAGCGTCCGCTGGTGGTACTGGGCCTCCCGCGTACGGGCACATCGTTGGCAAGCTACCTGCTCGACCAGGACCCAAACCGCCGGTCGCTGTTGACGTGGGAGGCGGAGAACTCCGTGCCGCCGCCATCACCGGAAACATTGCGCATCGACCCACGCTGCTTGAAGAAGAAGGCCGAGCTGGAAGCGCTGGCCGAAGGGCTGAAGGCAGCAAACATCCCGATGGTGCACTGGGATGACGCCGACGGCCCCACGGAGTGCATGTTCGTGCAGAACCAGGATTTCAGGGCGTATCTGTGGGAGGCGTTCATGCCGACCAGCGCCTACGCCGACTGGCTTATGGACGCCGACATGACGAGCACCTACGCCTACGAGCGGTCGGTGTTGCAGATGTTGCAGTCGCGGGCGCCGGGTGTGTGGTCGCTCAAGATGCCCTCTCATGCCGTGCACATCGATGCCCTCCTGTCCACGTTTCCCGATGTCCGCATCGTCTGGGCTCACCGCGACCCGTTCAAGGCCACCGCTTCCTTCCTGCGGTTGAACTACCTGTCTCGCGCAGTGCTCGGCGCCGACATCGACGTCACCGATGTGGTGTCGAATGTGCTGCGCCAGTTGCAAGCACACGTCGCCCGGCCACTGCAAGCGCGGCAGCGCATCGGCGACGACCGGTTCTTCGATTTGCACTACGCCGCTCTCCTGCGCGATCCGATCGGTGTGATGCGCTCACTGTACGAGTGGGCCGGGGACGAACTGACGCCATCAACCGAAGACGCGATGCTTCAGTGGCTGAAACGAAACCCGCAGGACCGCTTTGGAGTTCAGCCCTATTCGCTCGACGGGTCGGGCGTCGCCATCGGCGACCTGGAACCTGTCTTTGACCAATACCTTTCGACGTTCGACATCGAACTGGAAGGAACCTCGTGAGGGGGGCGGGGGTGATCTAGGGCGGTGCAGAAGCCACATTGGCCACAGGAGTACCTCGAGGCAAACACCACACGATCCCCGAACGCGATAGCGCATGTGACAGCACCGACAGGTGCGGTGCGCTGACGATAATGGTCGAAGGTCTTCGAACGAGTGAGGCGGACGTGAAGCGGCTGAACGGCATGGATGCGATGCTGCTGTACAGCGAGGCGCCCAACCTGCACACGCACACCTTGAAGGTCGCGGTCGTCGATGATGCAGATTGCGACGGCGACTTCACCTTCGACGTGTTTCGCCGCACGCTGCTCCGCCGGCTGCATCTGCTGGATCCGTTGCGCTACAAGCTCATCGACATTCCATGGCGACTGCATCACCCGATGTGGCTGGAGAACTCCGACGTCGACCTCGACTACCATCTGCGGCGAGTTCAGGTGCCCGCCCCCGGCGGTCGCCGAGAGCTCGACGAGGTGATCGGGGAAGTCGCCAGCACCCCGCTGGATCGCAGCCGCCCGTTGTGGGAATTCCACTTTGCCGAAGGCATGGCCGATCACAGATCCGCAATCATCGGGAAGATCCACCACTCCTTGGCCGACGGGGTCGCCTCGGCCAATCTTCTGGCCAGGCTCATGGACCCGGACGGGCCGACGCAGGACGAACGCAACAACGACACGGCTTGTGTACCGCCGCGGACGGCGGAGTTGCTCCGGGCCGCGGGGCGTGACCACGCGCAGCAGCTCGCCGCGCTGCCGGGGGTGATCACCGACGCGCTCGCCGGGGTGCGGCGGCTACGGCGGCGAGCCCGCGAGCGTGGCGAGCAGCCAGACCTTGCCCGGCTGCTGCGCGCGCCGGCGACGTTCATGAACCACGTGGTTACGCCGAGGCGGACCTTCGCGACCGCGACGCTGTCATTGGCGGAGGTGAAACAGACCAGCAAGCACATGGGGATCACCATCAACGACGTGGTGATGGCGATGACCGCGGGTGCGCTGCGGGATTTGTTGTTGCGCTACGACGGCGGTGCGGACCAACCGATCGTCGCTTCCGTGCCGGCGAGCACCGACAGGTCTCCGGATCGGATCAGCGGCAACGAGCTCGGCGGCATGGCAGTGTCGCTGCCCACGCACATCGGCGACCCGTTGGAGCGGGTGCGACTGACCTCATTGGCCACGGCGATCGCCAAGGAAAACAACGAGCTGTTCGGCCCGGAGCTGTACGGCAAGTTGATCACTTACTTGCCGCCTATTGCGGCCCCTCCCGTCTTCGGGTGGTTGGCCCGCCGGGACGCGCGAAACAGGCTGTTCAACGTGCCGGTTTCCAATGTGGCGGGGCCACGCACGCGGGGTCATCTCGCGGGCGCTCCGGTCAGCGAGGTCTATTCGGTCGGTCCGCTGATCGCGGGGTGTGGCATCAACATCACCGTGTGGAGCTACGTCGACCAGCTCAACATCTCGGTTATCGCCGACGACCGCACCCTCGGCGACACCCATGAAGTGACCGACGCAATGGCTCACGCGTTTTGCGAAATCCGCAGGGCAGCTGGGCTTTCCGGCGAGCTTACCGCGGTTGACACCGCGATGCCCTAACCGAGGATGGGAAACCGCCGCCGGCGAGCCAGCCGGTCAAGGGCCGTCTGCATGACCGAACGGACGTGTGCGTCGACATCGACGATGCCAGGTTCGTTGCCGAATCGGTCGACGATGTCGATCGGTTCCAAGACGTCGGTGACGATCTTGGTCGGCAGCGGCACGTTCGGCGGCATGATCACGCTTAGTCCGAACGGGAAACCCACGGTGATCGGCAGAATGTCGGACCGCCACCGGGACAGGCCCAACCGCTTGGCCAGCCACGTGCCGCGCGTCACGAACAGCTGGCTTTCCTGCCCGCCGATGGACACCGCCGGCACGATCGGCACACCGGCGTCGATCGCGGACCTGACATACCCGGTGCGGCCGTTGAAGTCGACGACGTTCGCGGCCAGTGTCGGACGGTACGCGTCATAGATTCCACCGGGGAACACCAACACCACGCCCCCCGACCGGAGCGCGTTGACGGTGTTTTCCGGATTGGCGCGGATGACGCCGAGGCGGGTCAACAAACCCGCGGCCGGCCCGGCGAACATCCCGTCGTGGCCGAGTGTGTACAGCGGACGGTTGTAGCCGAACCTGCCGTAAAACGCTGCGGCGAAGATCAGCACATCGGGCGTCAGCATGCCGCCCGAGTGGTTAGCGACGATCAGCGCACCGCCGTCGGGCGGCAGCGATTCCAACCCGCGCACGTCGAACCGAAACCAGCGCCGCGCAATCGGTTCCGCCGCACCGACCAGCCTCTCGGTGAAGCCGGGGTCCCACCGGGCGATCTCACGGGTGCTCACGTGATGGCGGTAAAGCCGAGGTGCAGCTCGGTGAGGCCGCGCATCTGCCAGGTCGGCTCGTAGGTGTAGCGGCGGGCTTCAGGTGGCCCGTGCTCCGCCTCGAGAATGGTGATGTCCGACATCCGGTCAAGGATGCGGTTGAGCGAAATACGTCCCTCCGCCCGGGCCAGCGGTGCGCCGGGGCAGGAATGGTTGCCCCGTCCGAACGCCACATGCTCGCGAACGTTCGGGCGGTCGATGCGAAACTCATTGGGCTCATCGAACTTTCGAGCGTCCCGATTGCTCGCACCGGGCAGCAGCATCACGGTAGTGCCGGCCGGAACCTCGGTGTCACCGATTGACGTCGATGTGCGTGCCATGCGGAAGTGACACTTGACCGGACTTTCGGTGCGAAGCGTCTCCTCGACGAAAGTCGGTATTCTGCTCCGGTCGTCGCGAAGCAACGCCTGAATGTCCGGATTTTCGGCGATCACGCGCATGCCGAAGCTGAGCAACTTCGTGGTGGTTTCCTGTCCGGCCGCAAACAGGAACGCGGCGAGCCGGACGACGTCGATGACTTCGGGAGTCGAGCCGTCGGGATACTTCGCCTGGGCCAGTTCGGTCAGCACGTCGGATCGTGGCTCACGACGGCGCTCGGTGATGTAGGTGGTGAACTTTTCGTTGAGGTACTCCAACGGATTGTGGGCGCGCGTCAGCGCATCGTCCTCGATGCCGCCCACCACTTTGCCGGAAAAGTGCGCGCGGAACTCCTCATGGTCTTCCTGCGGAAGTCCCAGGAGGTCGGCGATCACCAACCCGGAAAATGGTCGTGCGAACTCATCGAGAAACTCACACGTTCCGCGGGACAGGAACTCGTCGAGCTGCTCATCGGCAAGCCGCCACATGAAGTCTTCATTTTCCTTGAGTCGCTTGGGCGTCAGCAGTCGATTGAGCAGTCCCCGTGTCCGCGTGTGCTCCGGGGGATCCTGGGTGACGATGTGCTCGCTCATCGGGATCTGCGAACGATGCTGCTCGATCAGCGCACCGATGTCGTCGCCCTCCGGCTCGAACGGCAGCCCCGAAAACGGGCCCGCGACCGAGACGCACGAGGAAAACGCCGGGTCCTTGTACACCGCGAGAGCTTCCTGGTGTCCCGTTATGGCCACGACGCCCTGCTCGGGCTGTGACACCACCGGGCAACGCTGGCGCAGGTGGTCGAAATAGGGGTACGGATCGGGGATCAGCGACGCGTCGGTGAAGAAATCGACCGATTCGAAATCGCTCATTACGTCATTCCCTCTCCCCGTCCTAACCCCCCAATCTAGGTTGGAACAAATGTTAGGTCAAGTCGGAAACCGACCAGCCACCCGCTCCCGCAGCCGGGGCAATCCCGGTCCGTCGAGCAGGTGCAGCAGCGCGGTTCGGCCGCTGATCGCCATCATCAAGGCGGCCACCGGTCCACGAATTTCGGCACCGGTCCCCCACTCCCCACGAATGTCGGTAGCGCGCAAGCTGATCCCGCGTCGTCGGCCCAGGGGAACAAAGCCAAACGGCCAGGGACCGGTCAGGAAGTCCATCGCCAGCGCCGCCAACAGTGGGTCGGGCCGGAAGGGCAGGGCGAGCGGGATCCTGATGTCGCCCCCGTGCACCAGGACGTCCGCGAGCGGGTCCAGTGGCCCGGCCAACGGCGGGCTGATGGGGCGGTCCGCACACCCACGCAGGCTGGCGACGATTTCCGGGGCCGGCAGCCGTGCACGATGCCGCGCCAGCTCGTCAATGGCGCGAGCCATGCTCCCACGACGTAGGGCGACTCGTAGAAACGTCGGAGTACCGTCCATGACCGTGCTGACGATGTGGGCACCCACGGTCTTCACATCCCAGCCGGCGCACAAGCTCGGCGTCGCCAGCTGCGCAGCGTCCAAGCCGCCTAGCAGGTCAGCAAGCCGTCGCCGCTCGTCCGCGACGGCGGCGAACACAAAGTCGCGGTCGACCGGAAGACCTCCTCCGCGTTCGCTATCCGGCCGGATATCCCACCGATTTGATTTCGGTGTACTGGTCGAAGCCGGCCACACCGTTCTGGCGGCCTACGCCGCTGGCCTTGTATCCGCCGAAAGGTGTGTCGGCGCCGTACGGGGCGCCGCCGTTGACTCCCATGAAGCCGGCGCGTATGCGGCGGGCCACCGCCAGCGAACGCTCCAGCGAGCCCGACATCACGTTGCCCGCCAATCCATAAGCACTGTCGTTGGCGATCCGGATCGCGTCCTCCTCGTCGTCGAAGGGGATCACCGACAGCACCGGGCCGAAGATCTCCTCCTGGGCGATTGTCATGGAGTTGTCGACATCCGTGAAAAGCGTTGGCCTGACGAAGTATCCCTTGTCGAAGCCGGTGGGCGCATCGGGGCCGCCGACCAGCGCCGTGGCGCCCTCTTCGACGCCCTTTCTGATGTAGCCCATCACGCGTTCGCGCTGCTTCTCCGAGATCACCGGGCCGCAGAGGGTTCCGGCGTCCTGCGGGTCGCCGCACGTGACGTTCTCATAGATGCTCTTGAGGATCGCCACCCCCTCGTCGTAGCGCGACCGCGGCAGCAGCATCCGCGTCGGGTTCGCGCACCCCTGCCCGGCGTGCATGCACGGCGCGATGCCGATCGCGCAGGCCAACCCGAAATCGGCATCCTCGAGAACGATGGTGGCCGACTTGCCACCGAGCTCTAGGAACAGGCGCTTCATGGTCGCCGCGCCCTTTTCCATGATCCGCTTGCCGACCACCGTCGAGCCGGTGAACGAGATCAGGTCGACCTTCGGCGACAACGTAAGCTCTTCGCCCACAAAGTGATCCGATGCGGTGACGACATTGACGACGCCGGCGGGAATATCGGTCTTTTCGGCGATCAGCCGACCGAGGCGCGTCGCGTTGAACGGCGTGTTGGGCGCCGGCTTGAGCACGACCGTGTTGCCGGTGCCCAGCGCCTGGCCGATCTTGTTGATGGTGACCTCGAACGGAAAGTTCCACGGCACGATCGCGCCGACCACACCCACCGGCTCCCGCCAGACCTTAATGGTGGTCAGCGCGCCGGTGAGGCTGATCACTCTGTCGCCGAGGTCGGTTTCCCAGGGGTATTCGTCGATCAGCCTCGCGGGGTAGCGCAGCCCGTCGGCTAACGGGGCATCCAGCTGGGGGCCGAACGTGATGGCCCGGGGCGAGCCGACTTCGAGGATGAGTTCCTCGCGCAGCTCTTCCTTCTCCTCCTCGATCGCATCGTGCAGTTGCAACAGGCAGCGCTTGCGCAACTCGCGGTTGGTCGACCAGTCGGTCTCGTCGAAGGCGCGCCGGGCGGCGTCGATTGCCCGGTGCATGTCCTCCTTCGAGGCGTCGGCGACTTCCCCGAGGCTCTCCTCGGTGGCCGGGTTGATGTTGGTGAAGGTGCCGGCCTGGCCGTCGACGAGCTTGCCGTCGATCATCATCTTGGCCTCGAAGCGAACCTTTACAGCCTCAGTCATATCTGTCACTCTCTTCTGAGTCGTTGAGGGGCTACGGAGAGCCTTACTGGAAACTAGCCGATTGGCAAGTTGCGGCCTCTCCCGGGGGTTGGCTATTGGGGATCGAACAGCACCGGAACCGAGGTCGGGGACCGGAAAACCTGCCCGCGAACGTGCGGGTCCTCCGCGTCCGGGTCCAACCGAAGATTCGGCAGCCGGTCCAGCAGAAGATTAATGGCGGTACGCATTTCCAGGCGCGCCAGGTGCATGCCCAGACAGACGTGCACGCCATGCCCCCAGCCCAGATGCGCCCGGGCCTGCCTGTGAATGTTGAACGTGTCCGGATCGGGATAGCGGTCTTCCTGCCGGTTCGCCGAACCCAGCATCGGCATCACCGTCGCCCCGGCCGGGATCGCCACGCCCCCGAGTTCGGTGTCGCGGGTCGCCACCCGGGTGATGGTCAACAGCGGTGGTTCCCACCGCACGCCCTCTTCGATGGCCTGCGGAAGTAGCAACCGGTCGGCGCGGATCGCGTCCAATTGCGCCGGATTCGACAACAGCCCCAAGAGCAGGCTGCCCAGCGACCGGTAGGTCGTTTCCACGCCGGCGGGGAGCAGCAGCCGAAGAAACGAGAAGATCTCCTCGTCCGCGAGCTTCTCCCCATCGATCTCGGCCGCACCGAGCGCGCTGATCAGATCGTCCTTCGGCTCGGCGCGGCGAGCCTCGAGGATCGGTGCGAAGTACTCGCACAGCGCGGCCGACGCCGCAAGCCCTCGTTCCGGGTTCATCAGCCAACTCAGCAGCGAGATCGACCATCGCTGGAACTGTGGGTAGTCCTTCTCCGGCAAGCCCAACAGGCCCGCAATGATCTGGCTCGGATAGTCGAAGGTGAACTCCTTCACCAGATCTGCCTTGCCGTTGGGGGCGAACTTGTCGATCAGGCCATTTGCCACGCGGCCGACCAGCTCGTCCTGCCACCGCGCCAACGACTTCTGCGAGAACGCCTTCGAGATCAACGAACGCAGCCGGCCGTGGATGGGCTCGTCCATGCCGAGCATCACGCCTTCGCCCAGCACGGGGCCGAACGCGGCGATCACGGCCGCCGACGAAAACGTCTCGTTGTCACGCAGCATCTGCTGGACGTCCTCGTGGCGGTACACGATGAACATCGGCAGCGATTCCTCGTGCGGGAGCGCTCCCGACGTCTCGAGTCGCTGCACCGGTTCCTCGCGACGCAACCGCGCCAGCTCGGTGTACGGGTCACGCACGTCGCCGGATATCGCGTCGTCGAAGGAGCCGAAGTCCTCGAGGTCGTCAAAAAGCTGTTCCATTTCCTAACCCTCATTTCCCTTGCGGCGCTTTGCCGCCAGCGACGCCAAGCGATGTAACACCGGCTGCGGAAGAACCCGAGCGACAAGCACCATCGCCTTCTGGCCCGTTGTCAGCGGCCACGCGCCGCCCCGCATCGACCCCTGTCTGGGTATGCCGAGCACGATCCGCGACATGTGGTGCATGCCCGATGCTGGAAGCACCCTGTTGGCAACCAGCAGCATGACGGCATCCGGCCCAACACCGAAGCGGCGGAACGGCACCCGGTCATGCAGTGCCTTCAGCAGGCCGTCGGTGAAGCGCTCGGGTGGGCGGGCCAATTTCATCGCGAAGCGCCCGCGGGTGTTCATGGTGTTGTGCAGCCGGGCGTACGGGCCCCCGAAATTGCGATCATCGGTGATGCCCGCGTCCGTGATGATGTCTGTGTCGTACGTGCCGGCGACCACAACGGTGACACCGAGGCCGAAGGGCGCGATCTCGCACGCCATGGACTCGCCCCATCGCTCCAACGCCCCCTTGGCCGCCGAGTACGGCGCGGTGAGCGGCTGACCCCGCACCCCGGCCGCGCTGGATACCAGCACGATGCGCCCCTCGCCCGCCGCCCGCATCGAGGGCAGCAGGGCCTGCGTCAGCGCCACGGGACCCAGGACCGAAGTGGCGAACATCTTCTGCCACAGCGCCGTATCGGTCTCCTCCACCATTCCGGCGCCGTAGATCCCCGCGTTGTGCACCAGCGCGTATGGTGCGCCCACGGCTTCTTCGATCGCCTTGGCCGCCGCGGAGATCGACGCGGCATCCAGGAGGTCGAGCTGGACACCGATCAGCCGGTCGTCATCCTCTCGGGCTCCCGTCGCGTCGCGCAGGAGCGCCATCCCCTTCTCGGGTGTGCGCATGGCCGCGACGACGCGCCAGCCGTCACGATACAGGCGAACGGTCGAGGCGAACCCCAGGCCGCGGGACGCGCCGGTGATGACAACTGTGCGAGGCTCAGCCATTCTTGCTCGCACAGGCGCCAACTCCCGGCGGCGGCGGATCGACGTGCGGCCGCCCGTTCGGCTGCCCGCTCATCCAGGTCGACCAGATGCCGACCGAGTACGGGCCTTGGGCGCCTGCCTGCTCGTAATGACCTTGCGGGTCATAGACTTTGGCTTCCGGGTAGGGCCACGGGCAGGCGACGGAGGTCGCCGCTCCGCTGGCCTTGATGACGGCGAACCACGCACCGTACACGAAGTAAGACACGTTGACGATGGCGAACATCACGAGGAAGGTGCCGAGCACCGGACGCGTCGGGAATAGCTTCGCCTTCGCGGCCAGCTTCTCCGCCACCGATTTACCGGTGTCGTCGCGATAGCACAGGATCGCCGCGGGCACCATCACGAAGGTCACCGAGAACGACTCCCAGATCAGCGGGAACTGGAATGTCGTGCCGGTGAATACCGAGCCCCACGGAATGACCTGCGAGTAGATGTACATGCCCATGTGGACGAGCTGGATCTCCAGAAACGCATCGAAGATGAAGCCGATCACGCAGGTCAACAGGCCCAGGCTGACCAGCGGGTGCCGCGACACAAACGCCGTAGGCCCGTACTTGGCCTGCAGTTTGCGCAGGATCCAGACCGCCGGGAAGTATGGCCCGAAATAGAAAGTCACGTAACCGAATACGACGAACGGCTCGACGGTCGGCGACAGCGACACCAGCGGCCACGACTCCGGCCAGTGGATGAGGTCGGGGTTGTACACCGCGAACGGGGCCCAGTTCATGATGGGGTCCTGCCACACGATCAGCGTCGTGCACAGGAACATCAGCATCACCGGACTGCCCGGATTGCGGCGCCAGCCCCTGATGAACACCACGAGCAGCACGAGCAGCATGATCACGGTGGAGATCTGTAGGAAAGTGATGTAGTCCAAGCCGAAGGCGAACTTCACGGGGCGCGGCCGGCCTTGCACGTTCGGGTTGGCGACGCGAGGGTCGAGGGCGACGCGGGCGTTCGCGATGAAGAAGAGCGCGAACGCCGCCAGGGCGGCGCCGGCGATCCACCCGCCCCAGCCACGCTTTTCGCTTCGCTTCGGTGCTGCCGGCTTTTCCGCCGCTGCAAGTGGTGCCGATTGGTCAGTACTCATTTCTCAGGCTTCCTCTCCGAAGCGATCGACCAGGTGCGAGTTGACGCCGTCGGCATCCAGGGTCCGCGCCACCAGATAGCCGGCACCCATCCACGCCCGCCTCGTCCACTTGCCGAACGACACCCGGGTGCCGGGCGCGCCGGAGGCGGCGGGCATCATCTTCACCCGCTCCAGCGCCTCTTTGACCCCGCGCGGGCTGAGCGGATGCGCATCGGCAAACGCGTGCACGAGTGTGGCGGCGACGTCACGGTTGACTACCGATACGCAATATTCGGGGCGGCTGCCGTCGTACTTCTCGGCGTAACGATCGAGGAAGTCCTGGCCGACTCGATTCGCCTCGTCATACTGATCGACCCCGACCCAGCCCATGAACGCCTGCCACATGATCGGGTTCACCCACGCGTTCTGGAAAGCCGTGGTCGTGAATCGCGGCGGGTCCCAATCGACGGCCTCAAGCGCAGGGTTGATGAACACGATCCCGAAGCCGAAACCCAGATGCACGATCGCTTCGGCCTTCGCGTCGTGCAGGGTACGCACGGCCTCGTTGATGTCCTGCGCGGTCTGCGCGATCGCCGCCTCCGCGACGATGCGAATGCCCTTGCGCCGACATGCGTTTCGCAAATTCTTGAGATAGCTCTCGCCGATCAGGTTCTGCTCGACCAGTACCCCGATCTCGGTAAGCCCGCGTTTGGCGATCAGGTCCGCGATGAAGATCGGCTCGTCGGTCATCGATCCTTGGGGGAAGGAGAACGTCCATTCGCCCAGCCAGTCGTCGGTGCCGGTCACGGCGATCGCCGGCACCTTGAATCGCTCCTCGATCGCCTCCCGGGTGGGCACGCAGTTGTCGGTGATGTGCGGGCCGAACACCACCAGGCAGCCCTCGTCGACGAGCTCCCCGAAGGCATCGATCACCGCCTTGACCGATCCCTTGGGCAACCCCTCCACCTCGCGGTAGATCATTTGCACCGGGCGATCGATCAGGCCCTGTTCAAGGGCTTCTTCGAAGATGAGGTCGAAGCACCGCGTGAAACTCGCCAACAATTCTTCGGGGAACCCCGGTGGCAGCGTGAAGTCCATCAGGTAGCCGACCTTGATCGGCTCTGCAGTGCTTTCGTAGGACATCTGACCTCCCGGGTGACTAGCTCACGCGCACCGGTTCGGTGCAAACCTAATATTTGTTCAGACCTTAGCGGTGGCGGTATACAGCGTCAATCATCGGACCGATCCGCCCCGCCCAGGTAGATCTCGACCATCTCGTTGAGCGCCCTGCCCACTGCCACGTCGTCGGTCAGCGGACCGGCGATCGCGGCCCGGGCCGCCTCTCGCATGGTCAGGCCCTCCGCGATCAGCCTGCCCGCCGCGATGAGCACGCGGGTCGACGCGACCTCGCGTAGCCCGCCTGTCTCCAAGCGGCGAATGGCGTGCCCGAAGCGCACCAGCTCGGCTGCGGTGGCACCGTCCACGCCCGCCTCGTGCGCAACGATCCCCTCTTCGATATCGGCTGCGGGAAAACCGAATTCGACGGCGACCATCCGCTGACGGGTCGAATCCTTCAGATCCTTGAGCACGCTTTGATACCCGGGGTTGTAGGACACCACGAGGCCGAATCCGGGCGCCGCGTCCAGCGTGACACCGAGGCGCTCGATGGGCAGCTGCCGCCGATAGTCCGCGAGCGGATGCAGCACCACGGTGGTGTCCTGCCGGGCTTCCACGACTTCGTCCAGGTAACAGATCGCGCCCTCGCGCACCGCCCGGGTCAGCGGGCCGTCCACCCACACCGTCTCGTCGCCCCGCAGCAGATACCTACCGACAAGGTCGGCGGTGGTGAGGTCGTCATGGCAGGCGACGGTGATCAGCGGCCGGCCGAGGTCGTAGGCCATCGCCTCGACGAATCGGGTCTTGCCGCAGCCCGTCGGACCCTTCAGGACGAGTGCCAGACCCTGGTGGTAGGCCGCCTTGAAGATGGCCTCTTCGCTGCCGATCGCCTTGTAGTAGGGCCGCACCCTTACCGCCTCAGGGGTCGCACCGTTCCGGTAAACGAGTCCGGACTCGTTGGCCATAACTTCCCTTCTGCTACCCGCTGCAACCGCGGTGGTTCGAGCCTAACCGGAACAGATGTTTGTTTCAAGTGCCCTGACGAGCGGTTTCGTTCTGTGCATTGCGCATTCCGCCCCTCCGGGCATTCGTCACGACACCCTCCGGCGCACCTCCGCCGAGCGCAGCGCGGACCGAAATAGTGGCCCGATCACACCGGCGAGTTGGTCCGGGCGCGCGATCGTCGCATGCGCGGTGCTGCCGAAGACCCGGCGCAGCGATCGCACGTCGGTTCCCGCGCCGATCGTCAGGCACACACAACCGGTACCGCGCAGGCGGGCTTCGGTCAGGGCGCGGCGCGCGTCCGCGGCACCGTAGGCCCTCTCGTAGCCGTGGTCGTATGCGAGACCGTCGGACAGCACCACCAACAGCCGCCGCGACGTGCCTCCGCGCGCCTCCAAGACCGCCGAGCCGTGGCGGATGGCCGCGCCGAGGCGGGAGTACGCGCCGGGTTCGAGGCTGCTCAGCCGCTTCATGATTCGGGAGTCGAGATGGTCGTCAAATCGCTTGACGGGCACCAGGCTCACCGCGCGCCGGCCCTGCGAGTAATAGGCGTAGAGCGCGACTCGGTCACCCAGATCGTGTAGCGCAACGGTGAGGTCGGCGACGGCCGCACGTTGTTGTTCGTGCACCGTGCGCCCGACCGTTCCGGGCTCCGCCGAAGACCCCGATACGTCCAGCAGGAGCAGCACCGAAAGGTCGCGGCGGCGCCGCAGGCTGTCGAGATACACCGCCTCGTCGGGCACCGACCCGGCCAGCACCTCGACGCGTGCCTCAACGGCTGCGTCGATGTCGATGTCGTCACCCTGGTACTGCCGGTGACGGCGGTGCAGGCCCATACCAAGTCGCGAAAGCGGGCGTCGCACGCCGATGGCGGCATCGATGGCAAGGGCCGCCTGCGATAGGTGGGCCTTGATCTTCGGCTCGACCTCGCGCACGGTGCACCACGCCGGCCGGTAGCTCTTGCGCGTGGCGTCCCATTCCGGATACGTCACGCCATCCGCGGCCGTTAGGGCCCGGGGGTTCTTGACGTCCTCGCTCGACGTTCTAGCCAGCGAATACACGGCGTGCGTTCCGCGGATTCCCGAATTCGTGCGGTGCGTTGGGCTATCTGCGCCGGGTGGCCCGCCGCCGCTGCCGGTCTTACGCGCCGAAGACAGCATCCTCTTCAGCCACTTGCCTATGAAGCCGCCCCCGCCGACCGGACTAGTGAACATGTCTGGATCGTCGGAATCGTCGATTGCCCCGTCATCGTCGAACTCCTCGGGTTCCTTCGCGCCCTCTTGATTGCGAAGGTCTCGCGGCACATGTCCGGGGCTCTCCGAGTCCTGGTCCTCTTGTTTGGCCACGCGGGAGCACGCCGCCACTACCTTCGCCGCACGGATCACGCCGAACTCCGGCGCCGGGTCCGCGATCGCTGCCCGCCCGTCGGCGATTCTCAGCGACGCGGCGGGTGAGTCGCTGAGGCTCGCGACATCGCGATTGCCCAGCGACGCCAAGATGCCCGGCAGCACATCGCTATTCGCGACCAGTGCCCGGTGACCCTCGACAGCCAGGTAGCGCCTGGCCAGCCGGGGGTGGCGGACCAGGGGACGCACGACGTCGGGATCCAGGCTGCCGGCCGCGATCATCGACGCCTGCACCGCAATCGCTTCGAGTTGCGCCCGGGCTCGCGCGGACACGTCGACGTACAGCGTCTGGCCGTCGGTCCACGCGGGTTCGCCCGGTTGCAGAGCGGCAACCGCCACGGGCCGGGCCGCAATTGCGGAAGCGAGCATGCCGAGGGCTCCCAGCCGGTCGCCAAGGGCGTCGTTTGCCATCGACCTCCGAACCATCGAAGCTTGTTTGACCAAATATCTGTTCCAGCGTAGGGTCCGGTTCGACCTGCGGTCAATCCGATCAGGAGCAACCCATGATTGACTTCACCGGCCAGGTGGCCGTCGTCACCGGCGCCGGACGCGGACTCGGCCGGCTGTACGCACTGGACCTGGCATGCCGCGGCGCGGCGGTGGTCGTCAACGACCTCGGCGGCTCGATGCGCGGCGAGGGCGCCGACTCCGGTGTCGCCGACGAGGTGGTCGACGAGATCCGGAAGGCGGGCGGCACCGCAGTCGCCTCCCATCACTCGGTCGACAGCCCCGCCGGCGGCCAGGCGATTGTCGACGCTGCCGTGCACGCATTCGGGCGGCTCGACGCGGTCGTCAGCAACGCGGGAATCTTCGGCAGTGTGCCGTTCGAAGACCTCTCACACGACGACTGGACGCGAATGCTGCGCGTGCATCTCGACGGCGGCTTTTACCTGTCCCAGCCCGCCTACCGCGTGATGAAGAAGAGCGGGGGCGGAAGGTTCGTGTTCATCTCATCGTCCGCCGGAATCTTCGGTCAGCCGATGGAGGCTCACTACGCCGCGGCCAAAGCCGGCCTGGTGGGGTTGACGAATGTGATCGCGATCGAAGGCGAGGCGCACGGAATACTCGCCAATTCCGTTATGCCCACCGGCTTCTCGCGAATGGTCACCGAGACCGTTGGCGACGAGAAGTTCCTCGCCGAATCCGGCTTTATGCGGGCCATCCGGCCCGAACTCGTCGTGCCGCTGGTCACCTTCCTCGCGAGCAGCGCCTGCACGTTCACGCACCGCAATTATTCGGCCGCCGCCGGACGCTACGCGCGGGTGTTCGTCGGGCTCAGCGAAGGCTGGCTGGCGGACGCCGGCAGCGAACCGACGGCGGAAGACATCGAGGCACATCTCGAGCAGATGTCAGCCACGGACAAGTTCTTCGTGCCGGGCTCGATCGTCGACGAAGTGCTCGAGGTTTGTGAGCGACGCGGCGTCAACGCGATGCCGGACAATGCCGATATCGCGTTCCCCGAACCCGAACGCAACAAGGGCTGACCCAGTAAGGTCCTTCAACGGTGGATTTCTCGTACCCAGCGGAAGTTGAACGGTTCCGCACCGAGTTGCGCGATTGGCTGTCCGCGAACCTGACGGATGAGCTGATCGCCGCTCGCCGCCCCGCAGGCCGCGACGACGTGGTATTCGAGAAGCTGCGCGCCTGGAATCGCACGATGGCCGACGCCGGGTGGGCGGCGGTGTCCTGGCCCCGAGAATACGGCGGCCGGGGAGCGACGGTGCTCGAGCAGCTCGTCTACACCGAGGAGACCACGCGCGCTCGGGCGCCGTTGCCGCTCAACGTCATTGGGTTGAACAACATCGCGCCGGCCATCATGCAGTACGGCAGCGAATCGCAGAAGACAACGCTGCTCCCCCGCATGATGCGCGCCGACGACATCTGGTGCCAGGGAATGTCGGAACCCGAAGCCGGATCCGATCTCGCCGCGCTGCGCACCAGGGCGGTGCGCGATGGTGACGACTTCGTCGTCAACGGCCAGAAGATCTGGACCTCGCTAGGGCATCGCGCGCGGTGGTGCCAGCTGTATGTGCGCACCGATCCGGAGGTACCGAAGCACAAGGGGATCTCGTGTCTGATTGTCGACATGAGGCTGCCCGGCATCGAGGTTCGCCCACTCGTCACGCTCAACGGCGACGCCGACTTCGCCGAAGTGTTCTTCCACGACGTGCGCGTGCCGGCCGACGCGTTGCTCGGGCCGCTGAATGCGGGTTGGCAGGTGGCCACCACCACGCTCAGCCATGAACGCGCGGGGGCGGCGCGGCTGTACGCCGAGATGCAGGTGCGGCTGGAAGAACTGGTGGACGACATCGCCGCGCAAGGCGACGCACTCGACGACCCGCTGACGCTGCGGCGCCTCGGCGAAATCGCGGTCCGCATCAAGTATCTCGAAGTGCTCTGCCAGCGATCGATCTCGGCAACGCTGCACGGCGGTTCGGACAATGCGGCCTTCGGATCGGCCAGCCTCGCCAAGACCGTGTGGGGTGAGATCGGACAAGACCTGGCCGCTTTGGCCTTCGACGTGCTGGGCACCCGCGGCCGGAATGCCCCCTGGGCCAACTACCGTTTGACGTCACGCTCACTGACCATCGCGGGCGGCACGACCCAGATCAACAAGAACATCACCGCGCAGCGCGTACTCGGATTGCCGCGCAAATGAACCTCGAACTCACCGACGAGCAGGCGGCGCTGCGCGACACCACACGGAGCTTTCTTGCCGAGAAGGCCCCGATTTCGGGCCACGTGCGCCAGATGCTCGACGACCCGACCGGCACCACCGAAGCGGTGTGGCGTGGTCTCGCCGACCTGGGGACCACCGGCGTGTTGGTGCCGGAGGAGTACGGCGGCGCCGGCATGACCATGGTCGAGGCCGGCGTCGTCGCCGAAGAACTCGGCGCCGGACTGGATCCGGGGCCGTGGTTGTCGACGGCTGTCGCCGCCGCGCGGGCACTGACCCGTCTGGGCGCAAAAGATGATGCGGCGGCCGAGCTTTTGACCGGGATCGCCGACGGCACCACGATCGCCACCGTCGGCTTCCTGAATTTCGGCCATGGGTCCGCCGCCGCGGGCCCGCAGGGCCCGGACGTCGTATTGCGGGGCGAGATCGCCGCGGTGCCCGATGCCGTCGCCGCCGACGTCCTGTTGGCTCTCGCCGAGGATTCCGAAGGCACCGGGCTTTTCGCCGTGCAGACCGACTCGTCCGGGATTTCGGTCGCGGCCGAACGCGGTATCGACCAGACCCGCAAGCGGTTTCGTGTCACGCTCGACGCGGCGCCGGCACACCGACTGGCTACGGCTGCACCGGACGACGTGGCGGCGGTGATCGACGACGTGCTGATCGCGGCTGCCGCGGACGCGCTCGGCGCCGCGCGGGCGGTCATGGACCTCGCCGTCGAATACGCGAAAGTCAGAAAGCAGTTCGGTCAGGTCATCGGTTCGTTTCAGGCGATCCAGCACCTGTGCGTCGACATGTACGAAACCGTCGAGCTGGCCCGCAGCGGCGTGATCCACGCGCTGTGGGCGGCCGACAACGCCGGTCCCGACGAACGGCATCTCGCCGCCCTGCGGGCGAAGGCGTTCGCCGGGCGACTGGCCACCGTGGGCGACACCGCAATCCAGGTATTCGGCGGCATCGGCTACACCTGGGAGCACGACGCTCATCTGTACCTCAAGCGGCTGCTGAGCTGGAGCGAGCTCCTCGGCAGGCCCGATCGGTACCTCACTGAAATCGGTGCGCGCCTTACCAAGCCAGGTGCGGGGGCCTGATCATGGACATCGAATACCTGCTCACGGCGACCCGCTTGGCGCGCAAGTCGCTCGACCCGGATGCGCCGGTCGATGTCGAAGACATTCGGGAGTGCCTGCGCGTCGGGATGCAGGCGGCCAACGGCTCGAATTCGCAGGCTTGGCGCTGGCTGGTGATCGCCGATCCTGCGCTGCGGGGCAGGATCGCCGAGCTGTACCGCGACGCGTATCTGCTTCGGGTGGGCGGGCAGTTGCTCGCCGACCTGATGCCGGCCGGCACGCCGGAGACCCGGCTCATGTCGTCGACGGAGTGGCTGGTGGAGAACCTCGCCAGGGTCCCGTTGCTGGTAATCCCTTGCTACCAGCCCTACCTGCCGCGCATCGACGGCGACGTGTCGTTTCATCTGGCGACGCTGTACGGCTCGATCTTTCCGGCGGTGTGGAACTTTCAGCTGGCCTTGCACACCCGCGGATACGGGACCTGCATTACGACCCTGCACCTGCACCGCGAGTACGAGGTCCGGCAGCTGCACGGGATTCCGGAAACCTACGTCCAGGGTTGTCTGCTGCCGGTGGGCCGCCTCCGCGCCGGGCACACCTTTAGACCTGCCCGACGGCGGGCCGTCGATGAGGTGGTCGCGCGGGACCGCTGGGACGGGCAGGCGCTCTAGAATGGGCCTGGCAGGGCATTGTGCAGCGCATTTCTTTTGCCCCGTCTGATAGCCTTTAACAAAGATTTGGTTCGCATCTTTTCGCTGAGAGGACGACGCGGTGGCCAAAGCCGATGCATTGGCCAAGGGACGGCGGCCGGCGGCCGCGGATCAGGCCGACGACGCCGGGACGCGCCGGACCGAGATCCTGCAGACAGCGGCGTCATTGATCGCGTCCTCCGGATTGCGGACGTCGTTGCAGGAGATCGCGGACGCCGCAGGCATTCTCCCCGGCAGCCTGTACCACCATTTCGAATCCAAAGAAGCGATCCTCATCGAGCTGATCCACCGATATCAGGAGGATCTGAACCGCATCGGGCAAACCGCCCTAGCAAGGCTGGATGAACCCGATTCGCGACCCGCTTCCGAGAAAATCGTCGAGCTGGGGAAGTCGATCGGCAACTGCGCCGTGCGACACGGCGCCGCCCTGCAGATGTCGTTCTACGAGGGACCGAGCCCCGATCCACAGCTGATCAAGCTGACCCAGCAGCAACCCGTCGCCATTCAGGAGGCGATGCTGCAAACGCTGCGCGCCGGCAGGTGGAGCGGCTACATCAAGCCCGACATCGACCTGCCGACGTTGGCCGACCGTCTCTGCCAGACAATGCTGCAGGTCGGGCTTGCCGTCATGCGCGGCAATTCGCCGGCCGACCAGGTGGCTGAGCTGTTGTGCCGAATCATCTTGCAGGGATTGGCAACCCGACCGCCCACCGATTCGGCTTTGGATCGGTCCAACGCGTTTGCGGCCGCAAGGGACGTCATCTCCACCTGGGCCGACGACAGCGACGCCGATCCGAGCGACAAAGGCGCCCATGTCCTTGCGGTGGCACGGACGGAATTCGGTCGGCGAGGATACGAGGTCACCACCATTCGGGACATCGCATCCGCGGCCGGCCTAGGGACCGGGACCGTCTATCGGCTGATCGGATCCAAGGACGAACTTCTGGCGTCGATCATGGAATCCTTCGGCAGGAAGGTCGAGGCGGGTTGGGTCAGCGTCCTGCACTCGGATGCCACACCCATCGAGAAGTTGGACGCACTCAGCTGGGTAAACGTCAATGCACTCGATCGGTTTTCCGACGAGTTCAGGATTCAGCTTGCCTGGATGCGGCAGTCACCGCCGAACACGCCCAACCCCGGTTGGTTGTATGCCACGCGACTTCGGCAGATGAAATCGTTGCTCTCCGAAGGGATCCGCTCGGGCGAGATCAGTATCGACGCCCCGTCCACGACAATGCTGGCGCGCTGCCTCATCGGCCTGCAGTGGATACCGGAGAACATCCTGCGCGTCATTGGGACGCGCGCCGCGCTGACACATGCCCGCGACACGGTGTTGCGCGGAGTCGCGGTTCGGGGGACCTAGGTATTGAACCAAATAACTGTTCTACATACAGTAGGGCCGTTAGTAACGGCCTGATACATGGCCCAAGAGAGGAACCTAATGTCTGTTATCGATCGGTTGCGGTATGACGGCAAGCGCGCGCTGGTTGTCGGCGGAGCGACGGGCATGGGCGCCGCGGCGGCCAAGTCAGCGGCCGAGCTCGGCGCAGAAGTCATAGTGCTGGACTACGCGCCGGTGAAGTATGACGTCGCCCAGGCCCTGCAGGTCGACCTGCGCGATCCGGCTTCGATCGACGCCGCGCTCGAGCAGGTGGGCGGGCCGGTCCATGCGTTGTTCTCCGCCGCCGGGGTGGCCGACGGGCCGGACCTGATGAAGATCAACTTCATCGCCCACCGCTATCTCATCGAGCGCCTGCTCGAGAAGGGCTGGCTGCCCTCCGGCTCGGCGATCTGTTTCATCTCCTCGGTGGCCGGCATGGGCTGGGAGAACGATCTGCCGCTCCTGCAGGAGTTTCTCGCCACGCCCGATTACGCGGCGGCCCAGGAATGGGTGTCTGCGCACGAGGCCGAAGGCATCATCCATTACGGCTTCAGCAAGAAGGCCGTCAATGCCTACGTGGCAACGCAGGGTTATCCCCTGCTGAAGAAGGGCATCCGCATCAACGCGATCTGCCCCGGTCCGACCGACACTCCCCTGGCCCAGGCCAACGCCGACCTGTGGCTCACCTTCGCGCAGGACTACCGCGACGAAACCGGCTCGAAAGTTCACACGCCGGAGCAGATGGGCGATGTCATGGCGTTCCTCAACAGCGCTGCCGCCTTTGGCATCAACGGCATCACGCTGCTGGTGGACTACGGGCACACGATGGCGTCGCTCACCGGAGCCTACCCACCGGGCAAGCCGATCATCGATCTGATCATGGGACGGGTCTCGCTCTCCTGAATTTTCGGGCGCTAACCTCGGGGGCATGGCACGGATCGCCGTCATCGGCGGCCACGGCAAGGTCGCGCTGCAGCTCGCCCGCATCCTGACAGACCGCGGCGACGAGGTGAGTTCGCTGTTCCGCAACCCCGATCACTCCGACGACGTTGCCGCCACCGGCGCTCGGCCGGTCGTGGCCGACATCGAGCGGCTCGACACCGACGCGCTGGCCGGCCTGCTGGCGGGTTACGACGCGGTCGTCTTCTCCGCCGGGGCGGGCGGCGGCAACCCGGCGCGAACGTATGCCGTGGACCGTGACGCCGCGACCCGGGTGATCGATGCCGCCGCGCGCGCCGGTGTCCGGCGGTTTGTCATGGTGTCCTACTTCGGCGCGGGCCTCGATCACGGTGTACCGCAAGGCGACTCGTTCTTTCCCTACGCGGAGGCCAAGGCCGCCGCGGATGCCCATCTCCGGGCCAGCGACCTGGATTGGACGGTGCTGGGACCGGGCAGACTCACCCTCGAACCCGCGACCGGGCACATCGCCGTGGGTAAGGGGAAGGGGGAAGTCTCACGTGCGGACGTCGCGCTCGTGGTGGCCGCGGCGCTGCAGGACAACTCGACCATCGGCCGCACCATCGAATTCAACAATGGCGACGTCCCGATCGCGGAAGCGCTGGCGGGCTGACCGCTGAACTCCACAGCGGAGCTGCCGAATCGCTGCGCGTTGCGTTGAGAGCGTCACCGCCGCAACGGCTTTGGGTAAACCCCGATTGCGGGCTGAAGACCCGCAACGTCGACGAGGTAACCGTGTCGCTGCAGAACATGGTCGCCGCGGCCCAGGAGGTGCGGGCGGGAGCCTAGGTGGCCTCGGGCTCGTCGGCGGGCTCGTCGGCTGGCTTCTCGGCGGGCTTTGTCAGCACCTGGACCGGCACATCGTCGGCCCAGGGCTGCCGGGTCACCATGTCGGCGACCCTGACCACGCCGCGCTCGAACTCGCCGGTCGCCGCGTCCACCAGCCGATACTCCTGGGTCTGCTTGTGGATTGGCTGCGCGTCGAGCAGGACCACTCGCACTTCGCCCGGTTCGAAGTGGCACCGTTGCTGCATGGCGTTGATCAGTTGCTCGTTGTGCATGTGGCCGTCGCCGAAATTCCAGCCGATCGCGGTGCTGCAGATCCGCTCGCCGTCGGTGATGACGTATTCGTCTTCGTTCTGGCCGGGCATCGCGCGGTGCGCCAACGTGAATAGCGCGCGACCGTGGGTGTTGAACCCGCGGAACGCATATCCCATGTAGATCGGGATCTGGGCCGCTTCCGGGCTGCCGTAGAACCGCTCCAGCTGGGCCTGCGGCATGCTGGCGATCGCGATGATGCCCCTGTCGATCTTGTCATTCGCCGAGGGCTTGATGCACCACAGGGTGGTGTCCCAGTTGCCGGCGTAGTACCGCATGGCCGGCAGGAACGAGACCTTGCGCGGAAATATGTTGCCCAGCGCGACGATTCCCACGATCACGACGAACAGAATCGCAACGGGCACCGGGTGTTTCAGGTCGCCCAACCCCAGGCGGGCGTGCGCGACGAACAACGACAGCACGCCGAAGATCATGAAGACGTTCCACTCCAGCGGCACACCCATCGGGACCGACAACAGGATTCCGAGGTGGAAGCACACCATCAGGGAGGCGGCCACCGCGGTCGGCCAGCCGCCGTGGCAGAAGAACAGCGGCAACGGCACGAGCATCTCGATGGCGGTGCTGAGGTGAGCCAGCCACCGCGAGAGCCGCCCGGGCCGCAGGTCATCCGGGAACTTCTCGAAGAAGCGCCGTTTCAGCCACCGCGGCCGCACCAGCGGGTTGTTGGACATCATCGTGGAGATCACGAAGGGGAAATGCTTGTTGAGCTTCGAAGTTGCCGCGCCCACCCAGATCACCACGAACACGAGCTTTGCGGCGACGATCATGTCGACCCCGCCGAAGAGGAACGTCACCGTCAGCGTGCCGTACACCTCGCCGCGCGCGGCCAGGAAGATCACCTTGTCGCGCAGCCCCGCCGCGCCGAGGAACAGCAGGATCACCACGATCTCCGATGTCGGCAGCAGCCCGACCTTCGTGCCCAGCTCGGGCACGGGGCCGGTGCCATCGGAGAACAACGCCCACAGCGTCGTCAACAGCAGCGCCGCGTACAGGAAGACATCCACCGGCTTGCGGGCGGTGCCCTTGGTCAGCGGGACGCGATGCGGCCACGGCGGCAGCCGGATGGTGCCGAACCGCAGCCAATACAGGATCGAACCCATCGGCGGGAAGAACCGGTTGTTCAGCGGTCCGAAGCCGCAGCCCAGTCCGATCACCTCGAACAGCATCGTGTAGAGCACGACCTTCTCGAACACGATCGGCTCCGACCACCACGACGCGACGTTCGTGAACCCGCCGAGTCCCTTGGTGGCCGAAGCGAAAAGCCACCCAAGGAGGATGTAGAGCAGAATTTTGACGACGTAGAACAGGTGCAAGGCGATCGGCGTGCCGAAGCCCACCTCGGCCCAGTGCCTCGCCATCGGGCGGATCTTCTCGCTGCGGGTGCCCTGGCTCCACTCGTCCATGTCGAGCTGCGGCAGGTCGGGCTTGAGAAATCCCATGGTTCCACAGATTAGAGCGCGTCCGAGGCGTACGCGATCCGCTCATCGAAATCTCTGCGCGCTGGCCGGTCAGGACGATACGGTGACGGTTCGGGCCCCTAGTTGCTACTCCTTACCAGCTGTTGAGGGGATGAAATGACGACCAGACTTCGTTTCGCCGTGTTGGCCCTGATCACTGCTATCGCACCCATCGCCGTCGTCGCCGGGGCCGGCGTCGCGCAAGCTCGAGGGGCCCAAGCGGGTGATTCGTGCACGGTGTTGCACGCGCAAACTATGGGCCCTGACGGCCGGTGGATGTGGTGCAATCCGACGATGACCGGCAATCACGGCCTGGTTTGGCAGTACGGCGGACCGGCGTAGGTCTTAGCCGTACGCCTTCGAGTGTGCGCTGAGGGCGAGAAATCCGCGGCGAAATTCCCGCCCTGGGCGCACACTCAAAGCCCAGATCGCACAGTCGATCTCGGTCACCGGAAGATTCCCGGCGGAACCGCCGGCGCGAAATCGTCGGAGCTGCGCCGCGCCCAAACCGTCCGAGAAATCCACGTGAACTCGCCATTACCGGTGCCGCGATCGGTGTAGTTTGCTGCTGGGGCGGGACTAGGTGAGGAGCCAGTCGTGTCAGACGTCGATTATTGCGTGGTCGGTGCGGGATTCGCGGGTTTGACGGCCGCCCTGCGGCTGAAACGGGCCGGTCGGTCGGTGGCCTTGCTGGAGGCGCGAGACCGGGTCGGCGGTCGCACGTTCACCGAATACCGTCCCGACGGAACCTGGGTCGATCGCGGCGGCGCCTGGGTTGGGCCGGGTCAGGACCGCATTCATGCGCTGATGAACGAGTTCGGCGTGCGGGAATACAAGCAGCACCACGACGGCGACGCCATGATGATCGTCGACGGCAAAAAGCACCGCTACGGCGGCACGATTCCCTGGACCATGAGCCCGTGGGCGGTCACCAACTTGGGTCTTGGCTTGCTCGCGCTAGAGAAGATGTGCAAATCGATTCCGCGCGAAGCTCCCTGGGAGGCCAAGCAGGCCGCCGAGTGGGATCGCATCAGTGTCGGGGAATGGATCGAGGCGAACACGATGTCGAGGCCGGCCCGCGAGATGCTGGACCTGGCGTTGGCCGGCACCTACACCTCGGCAGGGTCGGAGACGTCGCTGCTGTGGCTGCTGCTGCAGATGGGATCCGGCGGGGGTCCCATGTTCGTCATATCCGGCAAAGGCGGCGCCCAGGATGCCCGCCCGGTCGGCGGGATGGGCGCCATCTATGGCCCGATCGCAGCCGAACTCGGTGACGCGTTGCACCTTTCGCAGCCCGTCCGGAAGATCACCCAGGACGCCGACGGCGTGACGGTCAGTGCGGACGACGTGACGGTGCGGGCGCGCCGGGTCATCGTGGCGATCCCGCTGGCGGTCGCCACGTCGATCGCCTACGAGCCGACGCTGCCGGTGGATCGGGCGCTTCTGCACCAGCGCATGCCAAGCGGCGCGGTCATCAAGATTTCGATCGTCTACGACGAGCCGTTCTGGCGCGCCGACGGACTGTCCGGCCAGTCAACTTCTCCCGGATCCCCGGCCACCCTGACCATCGACGCCTGCACGGACACCGGCAATCCCGGGATCATGTGCGTCATTACCGAAGGGCCCGCGGCGCGTCGGCTGACGAAGCTCGACGAGGCCGAGCGCAAAGCGGTGGTCATCCGCGAACTCGTCGACCGGTTCGGCAGCAAGGCCAACGCGCACCTCGAATTCCACGAGCAGAACTGGACCTTGGAGCGCTACTCCGGTGGCGGCATGATTGGCCACGCGCCGCCCGGCGTGCTGACGGAATTCGGCTACACCCTGCGCGAGCCGTGTGGTCGCATCCACTGGGCCGGGACGGAAAGCTCGGCCGTCATGTGCGGGTGGATCGACGGTGCGATTCGCTCCGGCGAGCGCGCCGCTTCCGAAGTGATGGAAACGGAAACCGCAGCGGTCGTTTAGCCGCGCGCATCGCCTGCTAGACCACAGGCAGAGTTTTTCCTGAGGACTCCTTTGTCAGCATGCCAAACTGACCGTTATGGGATCCGATATCGCAGTCGCGCTCATCACCGGCGGCTTGACCACGGGCGGCGTGATCGTCGGCTCATTGGCGACGCTTGCCGGCTCGCGCGTCACGCAGCGGGCCCAGGAACGCCGGCGCAGGCGGGAAAGCCGCGCTGCCCTGATCGCACAATGGCGCGATGGGATCCGTCAATTGCGTAATGCCGAGAAGGGGAGCCTGGCGCGTAATCAGGAGAACAGGGAAAAAGACCAACCCGAGGAGCCTGATCCGCCCGAAGCTGATCCCATGCACTACGACCCGTTGCGGCGGCTAAGACAGGAGCTCCCGCATCGTGCGGGCAGCCGCGTGGACGAACTGAGGGGATTGGGCGTCCAGGACCGCCAAGGGCAGATACCGGACCTTCTGGAGCAGGAAGTCGTCCACATCGAAAAGAAGTGGAAGTTACCAGAAGGTCCCGTGTAGCCGTAACTACCCCGCCTGTTTAACCGGCGGACGGTAGAAGATCAGCAGCTGGCCGATGGCCCCGGCGAGACCCAGCCCCACCGAGATCAGCAGACCCGGCCAGCCGTCCAACCAATTTTTACCGAAGATCAGCCAGTCCAGGCTGAGCCGCCCGGCACCCAGCGTGGCCACGGCGACGGCGCTGGCCGCCAGCACCAGGTTGTACTCCCAGCCTTCCTTGACGATGAAGAAGCCGTTGGCGCGGTGCACGGTCCAGGCCGCGACCAGCATCAACGACACAAAACCCGCCGCGGGGATCGGCGTCAGCAACCCCGCCGCCAGGCCCAGTCCGGCGGACACCTCGGTGGTGGCGGCAACGGTGGCGTGGAACTTACCGGGCTTCATGCCGATGCTCTCGAACCACCGCGCCGTTCCCGGTATGCGGCCGCCGCCGAAGAACTTGTTGAAGCCATGCGCGGCGAGCGTCAGTCCCAGCACGAGCCGCAGGATCAGTAACGCGACGTCATACACATTCATAGTGCAAACCTAGATCATCGGTAGTTTTCGTCGGCGGGTAGCGTTTCAGCGACCCGGAAAGGAGCTCGCCATCAAGATCGCGATCATCGGAGCCGGCAACGTCGGCAGCACCTTGGGCACCGCCTGGCGCAACCGCGGCCACCAGGTCACGTTCGGTGTCCGACAGCCCGACGACCCGAAGTATGCGTCGCTCGGCGCAGTCGAGACGAACGAATCAGCCACGGCCACAGCCGATGTCGTGGTGCTGTGCACACCATGGCACGGCACCCAGGCGGCGCTGGAGGGCTGCGGCGATCTGGCAGGCAAGGTCCTCATCGACTGCACCAACCCACTGACGCCCGACTTCACGGGACTCGAGGTCGGGCTCGACACCTCCGGGGCGGAAGAGGTCGCGAAGTGGGCGCCCGGCGCCCGGGTCTGTAAGGCGATGAACCAAATCGGCGCTCCGATGATGGGCGGGCCGCAAGTGCCGGGCAAACCGGTGATGTTCGTCTGCGGTGACGATGACGCGGCCAAGTCGGTGACCGCCGGATTGGTGTCCGAGCTCGGTTTCGAGACCGTGGACACCGGTGATCTGACCTCGGCGCGGCTGCTCGAGCCGTACGGGCTGCTGTGGATCCACTTGGCGCTACGTCGCGGGTTCGGCACGAACTTTGCTTTCGGGCTGTTGCGCGGCTAAATCCTCTGACGCACAGTCGGTTTCACAGCGCCGCGTCGAGCAGCTGCATATACTCATCGATATCAGGGACGGCCGACTCCGCGGCGTGCACGCTGATCGCGACGATGTCGCCGATGCCGTGCACCCCGTGAGTCAGACCCATCATCGGCGACAGCGCCGGGTACCCGGCCGTCAGCACCACGCGAGCATCCCCGAAGCTCAGGTCGGCGGCTCCGCGGTTAACACTCGACACCACGGTGTTGCCGGCCACCCGCGCCGCCCGGACATCGGGATCGAACTGTGAGATGCCCCAACGCAGGAGCGCCGCGGGCACGGCGGCCAACGCCCGGTCGGCGGCACGCGTGGCCGGATGTTCGAAGCGGCGGCGACCGTTGGCCAGGTCGATCGCGATCCGCTCGGCGCGCTCGTCGAGACCGAGTTTCGGGTACAGCCCGACAACGACGTTTCCGAAGTGGTTATTCGCTTGTGGCACACCAGGTTTAGCCATCGGCACCTCGGCGCCCAGCGAATCGGCCGCGTCGCCGAGCAGCCTCGACAGTGCCGTTGACACCGCGGTCAGCACCCCGACGGTGATCGTGGGACTGCGCAGTTGGGCGCGGCGCCGCACCAGCGTGCGCATGGAGCGGACGCCGTCCGGGCGGGCATTCGTGGGCTGCGGCGGCCGGTCTCCGAGCGTCGGTGCCAGCAGCCCAGCGCGGGTATCACGAACCCGCCGGCGATGGGTGCGCGCGGCATCGACGGCGCGCCACGGAAAAACCCCCGCCGACGGACGCGCCGGCGGGGGCACCGGTGCGGCCCTGCCCAACAGCCAGGCCGCCATCGCCGAAGCGCGAGCGCCGTCGGCCAGTGCGTGCGCGACCTGCATGACCACCACGGCGCCGGTGCCGGAGACACCGGGAATGCCGAGCACCGGGGTGAACACGTGCAACCGCCAGGGCATCCGGCGAACGTCGAGCTGGGCATCGGCGAGGGCGACGACGGCCGCCAGGCAATCGCGCCAACTGTGGTCGGGTAGGTCATGGCAGACCACCTGCTCCAGCCCGAGCGCCGTCGGCACCCACTGCGGATAGGTCAGCGAGCTTCGATCCTGGATCCGCATCGTCAGGTCCGGGCACGCGCGTGCCCGGCGGCAGACCTGCTCGACGGCACGCTCGCAATTCGAGGGTTCGCCGTCGAATGCGTAGAGCAGGAACTCGTCGTTGGGAATTTTGGCCGACATCCAGTAGAACTGCGCATCGACGGCCGCCATGCGGTGCGCCTCCATCGGCCTCAGCCGGGTGAGCCGATGAACGTCAGCACCAGGTTGGCGA
>Ga0318527_10000011_pt1 | contig 24906 bp, 22 predicted proteins | sample GRESIP052b4f25_FD_203533 | JGI IMG/M metagenome (GOLD analysis project Ga0318527, IMG submission 203533) | Tropical soil microbial communities from Luquillo Experimental Forest, Puerto Rico - GRE.SIPMG.052b4f25 | ecosystem: Environmental > Terrestrial > Soil > Tropical forest > Bulk soil...
CGGCCGGCGCTGCGGATCAGCGGCCGTCGGAGGCTATCGCGCCTGGTAGAGAACGTGGGGGAACCCCCTGACGGCGCCGAGGCGTTATCGGTCTGGCCCCGGGTTTAGCGGTCCCCCAGAACCCGCACTTTGGGTATCCGGTTTGCGAAGGCCCGCCCGAGGGTGCGAAATTGTCAGGTGCCCGGAAGCGGAGGAACTAGCTCGCATACCTGAATTTCACCGGAATTTCAGACGCTGGCCTGTCATTCTTCTGCAGGGCGGTCTCGCAGGGGGCCGGGATAAGAGATGGAGCGTAAGCGCAGTTGGCTGACCCGAAGTTGAAGGACTCTAAAAGCCCGAGCAGCGGCGGAAATGGGAGCCGTAGGCGACTCGTCATCGTCGAGTCGCCGACCAAGGCGCGCAAACTGGCCGGCTACCTGGGCTCCAGGTACATCGTCGAGTCCTCGCGAGGCCACATCCGCGACCTTCCCCGGGCCGCGGCCGACGTGCCCGCGAAGTTCAAGTCGGAACCGTGGGCCAGACTCGGGGTCAACGTCGACGCCGACTTCGAGCCGCTTTACATCATCAGCCCGGAGAAGAAGAGCACCGTCAGCGAGCTGAAGGGTCTGCTCAAAGACGTCGACGAGCTCTATCTGGCCACGGATGGTGACCGCGAGGGCGAAGCCATCGCCTGGCATCTGCTGGAAACCCTCAAGCCGAACATCCCGGTCAAGCGGATGGTTTTCCACGAGATCACGGAGCCGGCGATCCGCGCGGCCGCCGAGCACCCCCGCGACCTGGACATCGACCTGGTCGACGCCCAGGAGACCCGCCGCATCCTGGACAGGCTGTACGGCTACGAGGTCAGCCCGGTGCTGTGGAAGAAGGTCGCACCCAAGCTGTCGGCGGGCCGGGTCCAGTCGGTGGCCACCCGGATCATCGTGCAGCGCGAACGCGACCGCATGGCGTTCCGCAGCGCGGCGTACTGGGACATCGTTGCCCGGCTGGACGCCAGCGTGTCCGACCCGGCGGCCCAGCCGCCCACCTTCACCGCCCGGCTGACCAATGTCGACGGCCTGCGGGTCGCCACGGGCCGCGATTTCGACTCGCTCGGTCAGCTGCGCAACGGCTCCAACACTTCGTCAGATGTCGTGATACTGGATGAGGCGAGCGCGACCGAGCTGGCCGCGGGATTGCGGGGCGCGCAGCTGTCAGTGGCGTCGGTGGAGGAGAAGCCCTACTCCCGGCGCCCGTACGCGCCGTTCATGACGTCGACGCTGCAGCAGGAGGCCGGCCGCAAGCTGCGGTTCTCCGCGGAGCGCACGATGCGCATCGCCCAGCGGCTCTACGAGAACGGCTACATCACTTATATGCGTACCGACTCGACCACGCTGTCGGAGTCGGCGATCAACGCCGCGCGCACCCAGGCGCGCCAGCTCTACGGCGAGGAGTACGTCTCGCCGTCGCCGCGCCAATACACCCGCAAGGTGAAGAACGCTCAGGAGGCGCACGAGGCCATCCGACCCGCCGGCGAGACGTTCGCCACCCCGGACGCGGTGCGCCGCGAGCTCGACGGCGACGAATTCCGGCTCTACGAGCTGGTGTGGCAGCGCACGGTGGCCTCGCAGATGGCCGACGCGCGCGGTACCACGGTGAGCCTGCGGATTGCGGGCGCTTCAGGAGACCGCCCGGTGGTGTTCTCCGCGACCGGGCGCACCATCACGTTCGCGGGCTTCCTCAAGGCCTACGTGGAAACCGTGGACGAGTTGGCCGGCGGCGAGGCCGACGATGCCGAGCGCCGGCTGCCTCATCTGACCGAGGGGCAGCGGCTGGAGGCCCTGGAGTTCACCCCCGACGGCCATGCCACCAACCCGCCGGCCCGCTACACCGAGGCCTCGCTGGTCAGGGCCCTCGAGGAGCTGGGCATCGGCCGCCCGTCGACGTACTCGTCGATCATCAAGACCATCCAGGACCGGGGCTACGTGTACAAGAGGGGCAGCGCGCTGGTGCCCTCGTGGGTCGCGTTCGCCGTAACCGGTTTGCTGGAGCAGCATTTCGGCCGGCTGGTGGACTACGGCTTCACCGCGGCGATGGAAGACGAGCTCGATGCGATCGCCTCGGGCAACGAGCAACGCACCACCTGGCTCAACCACTTCTACTTCGGAGGCGACCACGGCGTGCCGGAGTCGGTGGCCCGCTCGGGCGGGCTGAAGAAGCTCGTCGGCGTCAACCTCGAAGGCATTGACGCTCGAGAAGTCAACTCCATCAAGGTGTTTGACGACGCGCAGGGCCGCCCCGTGTATGTTCGGGTGGGCAAGAACGGGCCCTATCTGGAACGCGTGATCGCAGGCGACGACGGTGAGCCCAAGCCGCAGCGCGCCAACCTCAATGACTCACTGACCCCCGACGAGCTGACGCTAGAGGTGGCCGAAGAGCTTTTCGCCACACCGCAAGAGGGACGAGTCCTGGGTGTGGATCCGGAAACGGGCCACGAGGTCGTCGCCAGGGACGGCCGGTACGGGCCGTACGTGACCGAGATTCTGCCGGAGCCCCCCACAGACGAGGGCGCCGAGGGTGCCGAGCCCCCCAAGAAGGGCAAGAAGGCCACCGGTCCCAAGCCCAGGACCGGCTCGCTGCTGCGCAGCATGGACCTGCAGACGGTCACCCTCGAGGACGCGCTGAAGCTGCTATCGCTGCCCCGGGTTGTCGGCGTGGACCCCGCGACGGGCGAGGAGGTCACCGCGCAGAACGGCCGCTATGGCCCATACCTGAAGCGCGGCAACGATTCCCGTTCGCTGGTGACCGAGGACCAGATATTCGACATCACTCTCGACGAAGCGCTGAAAATCTACGCCGAGCCCAAACGCCGCGGAAGGCAGAGTGCCGCGGCGCCGCCGCTGCGCGAGCTGGGCACCGATCCGGCGTCGGGCAAGCCAATGGTCATCAAGGACGGCCGATTTGGGCCGTACGTCACCGACGGCGAGACCAATGCCAGCCTGCGCAAGGGCGACGACGTGTTGTCGATTACCGACGAGCGCGCCGCCGAACTGCTGGCCGACCGGCGGGCCCGGGGTCCGGCGAAGCGGCCCGCTAAGAAGAGCGCCCGCAAGGCGCCGGCGAAGAAGGCCACCAAGCGAAGCTAACTTGTCGCGCCTGACGATACTTAGCTCGGCGGCCTTCCGCGACACTTGCGCCAGGCACACGACACGCCGAAAAGCGTGGCCCTAGTGCAAGTCTCGCGTGCGGCGACCCCGCGCTGGCTCTACCCGGACACCTCGCTGGAAACCTCTTCGGAAGCAACCTCTTCGGGAGCGGCCAGATTCAGCGGTCGGGCCAGCTGGGTGGGCGCCGTGCGTCCGCGCAACTCGACGACCTCGCCGACATCCCAGCACAACGCCTCGGCGTCGAGCGCGCCGCTGACCGCGATTGCCGATCCGAGCACGTGGCCGCTCTCGAGCTTGGCCAGCTCGGTGAGTCGCGCGGCCTCATTGACCGGGTCGCCGATCACGGTGTACTCGAAGCGGGCCTGCGCGCCGATGTGGCCGGCGATGGCCCTGCCGGCCGACACCCCGATCCCGAACTCGGCGGAACCGATCACCGGGAGTAGCTCGTCATGGAGCTCGCGGGCGGCGGCAAGCGCCCCGCCGGACGAGTCCGGGTGTTCAATCGGCGCACCGAAGATGGCCAGCGCGGCGTCGCCCTGGAATTTGTTGACGAAACCGCCGTGCCTTCCGACGGTGTCCACCACCACCCGGAAGAACTCGTTGAGCAGGTGGACCACCTCGGCGGGCGGTCGCGTCGCGGCCAGCTGGGTGGAGCCGACCAGGTCCACGAACAGCACCGCGACGTCGCGCTCCTGCCCGCCCAACTCGGTGCCGCGCTCCAGGGCCCGGCGGGCGACGTCTTCGCCGACGTAGCGACCGAACAGGTCACGCAGGCGCTGCCGCTCCGACAGGTCACGGACCATGTCGTTGAAGCCGGCTTGCAGCAAGCCCAGCTCGCTGGCGTCATAGATCTGCATGTGCGCGTTGTAGTTACCGCGCTGCACCTCGGACAGCGCCCAGCGCAGCTGACGCAGCGGGTCGGCAATCGACATGGCCACAAGCAGGGTGCTGACCAGCCCGATGCCCAGCGCCGCCAACGCCAGCAGCAAGATGGGATTGAACAATATCTCGGGTGTGGCATGCAGCCAGGAAATCTTGTCGGCCACCACGGCGAGAACGATGGCCAGCAGCGGCACGGCGGTGGACAGCATCCAACTCAGCATCTGCCGCAAGATGACGCCGGGCGCCTTGACGTTCTCGGGCACACCGCCGCGCAGGGCCGCGACGGCCACGGGCCGCAGCACCCGCTCGGACTGCAGGTAGCCGATGATCCCGGTCGCCGTGGCGCCCAGTGCGTTGGCGACCATGACGACGGGCGCCGCGTGCTTGGCCACCGACCAGCTGGCGACGATGAACACCACGCTGCCGATCAACCAGGCCCCCATGCTGGTTAGCGTGCGGTAGAACGGCATCCGCAATGCGCGGCTGCGGGCCAGTTCGGTGGCGGCCGGATCGGCGTCGGCCAGCAGATTGTCGCCGCGCTGCCACCGGAAAACCGGCATCAGCAGTTTGAGGTTGAGCAGGATTCCGGCGAGGAACAGGGTGATGACGACGCAGACGAAGATCGCCAGGTTCACCGGCGGCAGGTCCTGCAACTGGATGCGGTCCTGGGGCGGCAGCCCGTAGCGCAGGAAGCCCAGCACGAAAAGGCCGCCGATGATGTCGGCCTGCAGCATGCTCAGCGAGAACAGCGGCCAGGGCGTACGCACCACCCATCGGACGAATGCGCTGATCCGCCCGGGTAGTGCCGCCTCGGTTGCCACCAACCCACCGTATCGGGCGACGCCGACTTGGCGGAAAACCAAAGGCACCCGGCAAGTCGCCCGGAGCTGGCTAAACGCCCGGGAATGTAACGGAATCGTCCCAATACGGTGGCCGATCGGTATCCGTCGGCAGGTGTCACTACTGTTGCCCGTGATGTCCGGGGTGTTTACGCGGCTGGTAGGCCAAGAGCCGGTGGTGGCCGAGCTGCTCGCCGCCGCCCGGGCCGCCCGCGGTGATTCGGGTCACAGGGACGCCGGCGACGGGACTATGACACATGCGTGGCTCATCACCGGCCCACCGGGTTCCGGGCGATCGATCGCGGCCGTGTGTTTCGCGGCCGCGCTGCAATGCACTTCGGATTCCCAAGACGGTGGCGGCCCTGGGTGCGGGCGCTGCCGGGCCTGCACGACGACGATGGCCGGTACCCACGCCGACGTGCGCCGGGTGATTCCCGAGGGGCTGTCCATCGGCGTGGACGAGATGCGCGCGATCGTGCAGATCGCATCGCGGCGTCCGACCACCGGACACTGGCAGATCGTGGTGGTCGAGGACGCCGACCGGTTGACCGAGGGTGCGGCGAACGCGTTGCTGAAGGTTGTCGAGGAACCGCCTCCGTCGACGGTCTTCCTGCTGTGCGCGCCGTCGGTGGATCCCGAGGACATCGCGGTCACCCTGCGATCGCGGTGCCGGCACGTCGCGCTGGTGACCCCGCCGACGGAGGCGATCGCACGCGTGCTGGTCGACAGCGATGGCCTGCCCGCCGATACGGCGAACTGGGCGGCGTCGGTCAGCGGTGGTCACATAGGGCGGGCGCGGCGGCTGGCCACCGACGACGAGGCCCGCCAGCGACGGGAGCGGGCGCTGCGATTGGTGCGCGATGCCGCCACCCCGTCGCGGGCCTACGCGGCCGCCGAAGAATTGGTGGCCGCGGCCGAAGCCGAGGCGGTCGTGCTGACCGCGGACCGTGCCGAGGCCGAGACCGAAGAGCTGCGGATCGCGCTCGGGGCCGGCGGCACCGGTAAGGGCACCGCCGGGGCCATGCGGGGTGCCACGGGTGCGATCAAGGACCTCGAACGCCGGCAGAAGTCTCGTCAGACGCGGGCGTCGCGCGATGCCCTGGACCGGGCCCTGATCGACCTGGCGACCTATTTTCGGGATGCGCTGGTGGTATCGGCGCACGCCGGGGCGGTGCGGGCCAACCATCCGGATATGGCCGACCGGGTGGCGGCGCTGGCCACCCACGCCTCGCCCGAGCGATTGCTGCGCTGCATCGAGGCGGTACTTCAGTGCCGCGAGGCGCTGGCAGTCAACGTCAAACCCAAGTTCGCCGTCGACGCCATGGTCGCCACCATCGGCCGGGAGCTGCGCGATTGAAGTTGGGTCGGTCGCCGGCGCTGCCGTAGACTCGTGCCGCCCGGACCAAGGGTGTGCCGCCTTAGCTCAGTCGGTAGAGCGATTCACTCGTAATGAATAGGTCGGGGGTTCGATTCCCCCAGGCGGCTCCATTTACCAGCGGATATGCTCCTGGATGGCTCCGCTGCGCCCGGCAAAATCCGGTCCACTTGATACTTTCCTGATACTTTCATCCGCCACATTCCCCCGCGAAGCGATCCAGCGTGCTCCGGACGTCCGGGCCGCGCGTATGACGCTGTAGGTAGTGCGCCTCGGTCGTGGACAGCTTGGAGTGGCTGAGCTGCTGCTGCGTCAGCGCCGGGCCGAGATCGTCACGAACGACCGTCGCCACGGTCCGACGGAACGAGTGCGGGGTTACCCACCGCAGCTCGTCGGGCAATGCCGCGCGGAGTGCGCGCCGCATGTTGGCCAGCGACATCCAGCCGCCGTCACGGTTGGCGAACACCGGCCCCTCGGGGCCTGTCTCCCCGAGCAGCGCAGTGAACGCCTCAACCCCGAACCGCGGCAGCACCACAGTGTGCGCCGGGGCGTCACCCTTACGCGCCTCCTGGCGGTGTAGCGGACGCCCGGCGACCCGCTGGTGATCAATCAGGGTCCCCCCGCGACAGTGACCGTGGGCGGATCCGCCAGCAGATCCACATCGGACCATCTGATGGCCAGCACTTCACTCGGCCGCGCGCCGGTGGCGGCGAGCACGTCGACGAACGCCGGCAGCAGCCGGCCCGGCTTGGGGCCGCCGTAACCCTCACGGTGCGCGTAAGCCTGGACCGCCCCCCGTACCCGTTCGAACTCGGCCGGGGTCATCGCCCGCGCAGGCTTGCGGCGAACCTTCGCGGTTTTTGTCTCGATGATCGGATTAACCGCCAGGACGTCGAACCGAATAGCCATCGAGAACATTCCCCGCAAAATAATCCGCAGATAGCCGGCCTGTGACGGCGTCGCGGCCGCGACAGCCTGAATATGCGCGTTCGCACGTGACGTCGGAAGCTCAGCCACCCGCAGCGCGCCGAGCTGGCCGGCGCCATGCTTCGCCCAGACCTGGCGGTACTGGCCGACGGTCTGGGGCTTCATTCCGTCTTCAAATGCCTTAGCCTCGATTCACCGATGGGCTGACGGGGTTGGGGCTTGATCATTTTTGATCTTGATTTCTGGTCGTGGGTATCGGGAATCTGCTGGTGATCACGACGCTACGCTGTTGAACGGCTTACCAGCAGTCGACTGCACTGGAGAGAGAAACTGCACCATCGCCTACACGGTCCAGCAGCCAATGGGAGGACTCTGGGCTAAAGAGGGGGTCGCGGATCTGCAGTTGGTCGAGCCCACACGGCAGATATGGAAAGCACTGTTTACTGATCCCCAATTCCAGAGCGGCACCATCAGGGTAAGAGGTCCGGTAACCGCTATCGGAGGGAAAGCCGAGACTGGCGTCTATTACTTACTGACATGCGACCGCGACACCGCATCACATATCGACTGGAACAACGTGGATGGCAAAGGTATCCGCACTTTGTGCGACTACCAAGCCCAGACCCAGGGGCTTCCCGGCTACACCAGGCCCGGCGCCGCCAGTTGACTAAGCGGCATCGACAAGCCGCACCGCGAAGAGCCGCCACTAATCGCAGCTCGTCGTCGATGGTCTCGATGTCGCGCATTCACGGCGGTGGGGCTGCCACTCCGTTTCGGCGAAAGGCAGTAAACGACGACCGAAGGCCGCCTAGGATTCTTACTGGTCTGACGGCTGGAGGACGGTCGGGCTAGTGACAACCAGGGGCTAGCTGGGAGGTGGACCGACATGTCGTATGTGATCGCGGCGCCGACGATCTGGCGGCGGTCATCGACCGGCAACTGGCCCATCTCCTTGCCGATGACATCCGCGATGTAATCGGGTCCGGTACGTGTAGGTCTTGCCGTCGCGGCCGGTGATCGTGGCGGTGTGATCTCCGTCGACCCCTCGTCGGTGTCGTCCTGGGCGATCACCCACGTCTGAGTGCGGCGGCGCCGGTGCCTGCTGTAGCGGGTTCGGCACCGACTCCGGTGCTCGCCGGGTGGGTGCGCGACGGGGTGGCGGCCGTTGGTGGTCCCTCGCGTTGTCCTCTGCAACCTGTGCCGCGAATAACGCGCTGGAGAGGTCGTTGAACAACCGGACACGGTTACGAGTCACGCTGCCCACCCGGGTCGTCAGAGACCAGCATGTCGACCGGTACCGGTCGTCGTACATGGTCAGCGTGGGGTCGCCGTCGTATGCGCCCACGTTGAAGACGCAAACGATGTAGGTGCGGTTGCCGCTGTCTGCGGAGTACTGCTCGTCGTGGTCCTTGACCCACTGAAGTTCCATGAGGGGTGGGTGGTTCCTCTCGGTGGTGTTGTGGCCGGTGGTTTAGCGGAGTGTCTGACAATCACAGCGCAGCGCTGGGCGGTAGTCCAAAGTTATTCCGATTCTCCCGTACAGCACTGCGCATACAACAACATCTGACGGCTAACCGCACGACACCGACACCGACACCGGCCGAGCCGACCGCCCCCTACGCCATGTCCGCGAAAACCGCGGTGCTCAGCAACGTCAACGCGAAACGGCCCGCCCCGAGGAGAGCAGCGGCGGCCCGATCAACGATTCAGACGCGGACTAGGGCAATCTGGTTCCGCGTCACCAACGACTGGAACCGGCCGAACTGCTTGACAGCTGTGAATCCTGGTCTTATTCGTCCCGGTGCCGTTGAGGTAGAGGCGATGTAGCCGATCGATGAGAACCTCTGCCTCTTGTATGTCTCGGCGCAGCTCGGCGGCTTCCATCCGCGCCGCGCGGCCCCTCCTGCCGGCGACATCCTGGCATTCCACCCAGGCTAACCGCGTGGTCATATCGTGCAGTTGATGCCGCAAGGCGCGGACCAACTCCACGGCCTGGGCGGCATCGCAGTATCCCATGTCGAAATAGTCGCATTCCAGCGCCTTTCACGGGGGGGAAGTCCGATAAACTGTGCCAAATCAAACCTTTGTCTTGGTATGGTGTCCTTCGAGAGCACCTGTTGCCTTGATTGAAGGGGCCGGCCCGTCACTCCCGGGGAGACGGGCTGGCCCCGGCTGGTTGATGGCCGCCCGCTCCCCAGGTCCGAGGCTGAGCCTCCACTTTCCTGATACAAACGCCCGCAAGTCTGCCCGGATTACGGCAACTCGTAACGGACGCTCGATTACGTATCTAGTTGGGCCGCAATACTTTCGCGGACGCCAATGGACGAAAGAAACGGCGTCGAATACGCGAATAGGTCGGGGGTTCGATTCCCCCGGGCGGCTCCCGGGCGGCTCCATTTACCAGCGGATATGGAAGCCGACTGGCATAGGGTCGGAGTGACCCATCCCACAAAAAACCGGGGCCCGGACGGGCAAATGGTTCGTCCGCACTAGGGAAACAGCGAGCACGGGAAGGGCCCGCACTGCGGAGGAGGCGGCGCTGGAGGGTTATCGCCGTCCCAGACATCGCTAGGAGTGCCATCAGTCAAAGGAACATTGCCCTGGTGGTAATAGACGTAATACCAGGTGTGGCAGACCCCTTTGTCCCAAGTCAGATCCCTTCCCGCCGGGTACCAGGGATTTTTGAGGGGTTGTCCTGGGCACCAATGATACGGGCCGGAGACCGCCTGGGCGGTACCTGCCAGCCCCAAAGCGGCCACCGCGAGACCGCCCGATAGCAGTGCTCCCGCAAAGATTTGCTTCAGGGTGCCGGAGATGTCCATCGCGGCTTCTTTCTGCTCTGCTCAAGCCGCAGCGTAGTGTCGACCGCATGCGGGATTCTTGCGTGTCCGGGCCGCGGGGCTTGTGACAGTGGGAGACGCCGACTGCCGAACAACCTAGGCAGGTTCGACGAAACCGACCGGTCCGGAGGCGAGGCACAACGCCAGCGCGGTGGTGTTGGCTCGAACGGTGATCGCATCTCCAGCGCCCGGCAGCCGGACAAATACCCGGTTGAGTCCCGGATGCACCGGAACCTTTACCTCGGGCCCGTCGGTTAGCGACAACGTCATCGAGCCGTCGCTGTTTGCCAGGTAATTGAGTTCGGCGGTCCAATCGGCGGGCAGCAGCGGCCCGTCGAGGCTCATCCGCGCCGGTTTGTCCGGTTGCACGAAATAGCCGCACCTCGGCATGGGCCCGGGAGCGATGGTGCGGATCCAGCTCACCCTCGCGTTGACCAGCCGGCCCGAACTGTCGAGCATGCGCAATTGCGTTGTCGCCGTTGCAAATTCGGGTCTATCGCGCAACAGGGTGAACATGTGGCTGGCCAGGTTTTCCGGCGCGGCCACCCGTTGCAGCACCAGCGGATCGACCTCCTGGTCCAGCAGCGGTGCGTCCGAGGTCGCGCGTGCGGCGGCCAGGCTCGCCCGAGCGTTCTGCAGGTAGGGCTGTGCGGGGTTGTCTCGCCAGCTGGTCAGAAACGTCGCCGTCGAGTACAGGCTGCTGGCCGCGAACGCCACCGCCAAACCCGCCGTCGCAACGGCGCGTTTCGGCGAGGCGTCCAGCCAACGCGCCGCGGCCGGTCGGTTCGGGGCGCACAACGCGACGGCCGCCAGCAATGCCAGCACGACGACGAGATCCGGCAGATAGCGCAAGGTCTGGGCGAGTTCCAGGGCGGTCTGCTTCGACGACCGCATCAGATAGATCGGCACCTGGCAGGCGACGGTGTAACCGGCCGCGGTCAACCACACCGGCCCGATGCGTTGTTTTCGGATCAGCGACAGCGCAAGCACCCCGAACAGGACTACCCAGCCGAGCGCCATCACCAATGGCGGGGGCGTGGCCCACGGCGAGGCCGGCGCCCACCGGTCCCAGTGCCACGGTCCCCCGGCCAGCCCCGGCACGATGCCGTGGGTGATCGAACGCCACAGCAGATCCCACGTCATCGACAGGTCGGAACTCCACCGCCGCTGATTGACCACGGCCAAATAGAGCGCGACCCAGCCGAGGGTCAACGCCAGCGTCGCGATCCACAACCGCACACCCGCTCGCCACACCGTCCGCAACGGCGCCTGATCTCCCTGCACGTGGCACAGCAGCGCGGCCACGGCGAAGGCGACGAACGGAATCACCGCGGCCTTCTCGAAGAACAGCAGCCCGCCGAGGTAGACCAGCACGCCGGTCACCGCGTAGCGCTGGCTGCCCGTGCGGACCAACAGGATCGCGTCGGCGCACACCCAGGCCAGCGCCGCCAGCATCGGCAACGAGTTCAGCGCCGCCGCCCACCACGCGAACCCGGGTATGCCCAACGGTGTGAACAGCGCGAACGTCAACGGGATCAGCAGCACGGGACGCCAACCCAGGATGACGTACAACGCGCGCGCGAGGGCCAGCGAGGCCAGCAACTGCAACACCACCAGGCTGATCGCCGGCCCCGTCCAGCCCAGTGGCGCCAGCCGCACGATGGCGCCGCCGAGCAGGAAGGCGGCCGGCATCAGGTGGCCGTCGTGGTCATCGAACAGGTATGACGGCGACAGCAGGCTGTGGGTGCCCGCCTTTCCGATGAGGATCAGGTCGTCCCAGTAGAAGTAGCCACCGAACGCCAGCACCGCGCGTATCCCCAGCTGCACCGTGATGAGCGCGGCGGCGACCAGGGCTACCGAAGGTACGCGGGTCGTGCGGTCGGCCCGCCGGTATGGTGGGCCGGTGCGTGCACTGGTTACCGGGGCGGCCGGTTTCATCGGGTCGACGCTAGTCGACCGTCTGCTGGCCGACGGTCACGCGGTCGTAGGACTGGACAATTTCGCCACCGGCCGCGCCACCAACCTCGAGCACGTGGCCGACAATCCCGCGCACGTCTTCGTCGAGGCGGACATCGTGACCGCCGATCTGCCCGCCATCCTCGACGAGCACCGGCCGGAGGTGGTGTTCCACCTGGCGGCGCAAATCGACGTGCGGCATTCGGTGGCCGACCCGCAATTCGACGCTGCGGTCAACGTCATCGGCACGGTCCGCCTGGCCGAAGCGGCGCGCCTCACGGGGGTCCGCAAAATCGTGAACACGTCCTCGGGGGGATCCGTCTACGGCACCCCGCCGCGGTACCCGACCCCCGAGACCGTGCCCACCGACCCGGCGTCGCCGTACGCCGCGGGCAAAGTGGCGGGCGAGATCTACCTGAACACCTTTCGGCACCTGTACGGCCTGGACTGCTCGCACATCGCACCCGCCAACGTCTATGGCCCCCGCCAGGATCCGCACGGCGAGGCGGGTGTGGTGGCGATCTTCGCCCAGGGGCTGCTGTCGGGTAAGGCCACGAAGGTGTTCGGCGACGGCACCAACACCCGCGACTACGTGTACGTCGACGACGTGGTGGACGCTTTCATCAAGGCCTCCGGGGATGCGGGCGGCGGGCAGCGTTTCAACATAGGCACGGGAATGGAAACCTCTGACCGCCAACTGCATTCGGCGGTCGCCGCGGCCGTCGGGGGGCCCGACGACCCGGAGTTTCATCCGCCGCGCCTCGGCGATCTGAAGCGGTCCTGCCTCGACATCGGTTTGGCCGAAAGGGTTTTGGGCTGGCGCCCGCGAGTCCAGCTGGACGACGGAGTGCGCCGCACCGTGGAGTACTTCCGGCACGCGCACAGCGGCTGACCCGGCGCCGAACGTGCAGTAGCTACACGTTCGACGCCTCTTCGGGCTTCTGCGCGCCCTCGAGCGCGACGGCGCGAGCGAGTCGCGCGTAGCGCAACTCCAAGTCCTTGAACCGCATGTACGTGCTCAGTGTGGTGAAGCTGAACGCCATGATCAGCGCGTAGAGCATCAGGTCGGTGCCGCGGCGCACCCCGAACCAGTGCGCGACAACCGTCGTGTCGTCGGGCCGGAGAACGGCATAGATGCCGCCCAGGACGAACAAGATATATCCGACCTTGACCCACGCCCGAGACCGCGCATTTCTGCGGGACCGCAGCAAATAGACCAGCAGCGCGACGATCGAGCCGATCAGCAGCACCTGGATCCAGTTCATCTTTCAGTCCTTTTCATCTCGGCATCCTCCCGCGCAGGAACCCGTCGAAGATGATGTTGACGCCGTTGAGCAGGGGCTGCCCCTTCGACTTCGAGTATTCGGTGTACAGCACCTCGACCGGTTGTTCGACCACGCGCCAATGATTTTCGGCGATCAACATGACGAACTCGTTGGCGTGACTCATGCCGCTCATCCTGATGTCCAGCCCGTCGGCGACCTTCTTGTTGAACACCCGCAGCCCATTGTTGGTGTCGGTCAAGCCAAGTCGGCGACCGCTGGGGCTCAGCCGCGTGGCGGTCTGCAGCACGATCCGTTTCAGAAACGGCGGCCGGCTGCCACCTTGGTCCTTGCTGAACCGGGTCCCGATGACGACGTCCACGTCACCCGCGCAGAGCCGGTCGATCATCGCGGCCACGTCTTTGACACGATGCTGGCCGTCGGCGTCGAACGTGGCGAAGACCCGCGCGCCGGGCTGCTTGCGGGCGTATTCGACACCTGTTTGGATCGCCGCACCCTGACCCAAGTTGATGGGATGGCGCACCAGGTGAGCCCCGGCCCGCCTGGCGATCTCGCCGGTGCTGTCGGTGCTGCCGTCGTCCACGCAGACGACGTGGTCGAAGACCGAGCGCACATCGGCGATCACCTCACCGATGACGGCGGCTTCGTTGAAGGCGGGGATGACGATCCAGACGTCCGGGTAATGCGTTTCAGTGTCCATTCAAGCCCACAAAATACACGCAATTAGCTGGTCAAGCGTCCGGCACGCGCCAGGGCCAACAGATGGACGCCGATTCCCACCAGCGGACCGCACAACAGGGCGACCACGGTGCGGGTCTCCAGTGGCAGCGGCAACAACAGCAACAGTCCCGCCGCGACCGTCGCCCCCACCCAGCCCAGCGAATAGGCCCGATGCAGCGCGGCCGCCACCGTAGCGGCACCGGTGAGTGTCAGCAGGGCGATGGTCACCGCGGCCGCCGTCAGCCATGCCAGCAGCGCGCCGCTGGCCTGGTACTGCGGCCCGAAGGCGACCCGCAGCAACCATGGGCCCACGACCGCCGCCGCCAGCACTCCGACCGCGCCGATGCCGCCGATGATTGCCGCCGGCGCTGTCAGGGCCCGCAGCCGATCGCTGCGTTTGTCGACGAAATGAGCGATGAGATTGCCTTGCATGGCCGTGAGCGGCACCAGTAGGGGCGCGCGAGTCAACATCACGGCCACGATGATCACGCCGCCTTGCGCCCCGAGCTGATCGCTGGTCAGCTTCAACAACACGGGAAATCCCATCACCAGGATCGCGCTGGCACCGGCCGCGGTGATGGAATGGGCGACGCCCCGCAGGAAGGTCGCTGTGCCGCCCGGCGTCAGCAGGCGTGCCGTGGCGCGTGCCGTGGGCGAGGCCGCCAGCATGATCAGCCAGGCCGTCGAGCCCGCCACGGTCGCCCACAAGTACCCGGTCAGGCCCCACGCGGTCATGAACGTCGCCGCGGCGACCGCCACCCGGCTGACCGCGTCGGTCACCATCAGCGCCCCGTACTGGGTCCACTGATTGGTCCCGGCCAGCATGCCCATCAGGGTGGTGTTCAGGCAAAACCCGGCCAGCCCAACGCTGAGCAGGCCCACCGACAGCCAGCGTGCGTCGACGAATACCCGCCCGCTCCACAACGGAGAGCTGGCCGCGATCACGGCGGCCGCGGCAACGCCGACCATCGCGGCGACGCGCAGCGGATGGGTGCGCCCCCCCGTCGCCACGTCGACGTACTGCGTCGAGCGAACCTCGCGAGTCGCCTCTTGCAGGAGGCCGGTAGTAGCACCGGCGACCAGGCCGAACGCCCCCCAGAACACCCCGAATACCGAAAAGCCGCTCGGAGCCAGGTCGCGAGCGGCCAGATAGATCACCGCGTACCCGCACAACGCGGTCAGCGCGGTCGCGGTGCCAACTCGGGCCAGACTGCCACGCGCGACCGGCCCGCTGGAGGATTCGATTTCGGTCACCGGGGCAGCGCTGTCGTTCGACTGACCCGATGCATCGCCACAATTTGAAGATAGTAAGTGTGCGCGTACCGACGGCCCGCATCCGCGTCGTGGTTCGTTACTGTGAGCGGCTGTCGGGAAGGATCAATGGCCGCATTCCGCACCTTCGGGATTTCGCTGTTTATCACCGTGGCCGCCCTTGCCGCCGGCTACGCGCATGGCGGCCCGAACGCCCTGTTTTTGCTGCTGGTGCTGGCCGTCCTCGAGGTGTCGCTGTCATTCGACAACGCCATCATCAACGCCGCGATCCTGAAGCGGATGAGCCCGTTTTGGCGGCAGATGTTCCTGACGATCGGGATTCTCATCGCCGTATTCGGCATGCGGCTGGTCTTCCCCTTGGTCATCGTTTGGGCCAGCGCGGGCATCGACCCGGTACGCGCGATGAAGTTGGCGCTGCATCCGCCGCCGGACGGCGCGCTGGACTTCCCGGACGGCTCGCCCAGCTACGAAAAGCTGATCACCTCCGCCCACCCGCAGATCGCGGCATTCGGCGGGATCTTCCTGTTGATGCTGTTCTTGGACTTCATCGTTCACGACCGAGACACCAAGTGGCTCAAGTGGATCGAGGTTCCGTTCGCCCGCATCGGGCGGCTCGGTCAGGTGCCGGTGGTGGTGGCCCTCGTTGCGCTGATGCTCGTCGGCGCGCTGTTGACGCACTCCAGCGACGAGCGTGCGAGGGTGCTGACCGCCGGACTGCTGGGCCTCGTCACGTATCTCGTCGTCAACGGTTTGAGCCGGGCGTTCCGGCCGCCGGACGTCGAGGCGGTGACGGCCTGCAAGTCGGCCGGCAAGGCGGTCGGCAAGGCCGGTCTGACCCTGTTTCTCTACCTCGAGGTTCTCGACGCCGCCTTCTCCTTCGACGGGGTCACCGGCGCCTTCGCGATCACTTCGGACCCGATCATCATCGCGCTTGGTCTGGGACTGGTGGGTTCGATGTTCGTCCGGTCGATCACCATCTATTTGGTCAAGCAGGAAGCGCTGGAACGTTACGTGTACCTGGAACACGGCGCGCACTGGGCGATCGGTGTGCTGGCCGTGATCATGCTGTTCTCCATCGACGGGCGGTTCCAAGTCCCCGAGGCGGTGACCGCGTCGGTGGGTGTGGTCTTCATCGGGGCGGCGCTGGGCTGGAGCGTGTTGCGCAACCGGCGCCACGCCCGGGCCAGCGCCTGACGGTTATGCCTCGATCTGGCCCGCGATGCGCCGTTCGATGCTGGCCCGCGCCGGGGCCGGCAGCACGATCAGCCCGTCGAGCTCCTTCTGCGCCCGCGCGTAGGCGTTCTGTCGTTCCTCACGCGTAGCCGCCTCGTCTTGCGCCAGGTGCAGCAGGTGCTGGGCGCGTGCCAGCCGTTGTTGATCGTCTTCCGAAAAGTCGCTGCGGCGTCGGCGAATCGCCTCGGCTTCGGCGACCTCGAACGCGCTGATGTACTCGTGGACGGCATCGCGGTATTCCAGCTGCGCGCTCCGATCGCCGGCGAGGTCGTCGGGCGGGTCCGGCCGCAGCAGGTCCGCGCGCCGTTTGGCCTTGTGAAACGCGATGGTCAGCGGATCGCGCATATCGGTCATCATCGGGAAGTCCAGCAATTTGGCGACATCGAATTCATAGTCGAACCACCGCGCGTCGGTACGGTTATGCGCCGCAATGAGTTTGGAGAGCTCTCGGCGGGAGTTGTCCGCGTTGGCTCGCTTCCGCCCGGACGCTTCGGCCACGGCGATCTTGGCTTGCTGCTTCAACCGGTAACGCTCGAGCCGTCGGTCGGCCCGACGCTCGTTCGCGGCAGCGATCACCCTCAGGCCCGTGCCGATGGCGCCGCCCAGTGGGAAAATCAGCCACCAGAAGCCGGCGGCAAAATGCAGCATCGGGGTCACATCGCCAGGATGCCACCGAGACGCGGGGTGCGTTTACGCCAGGAGCGTTAGTGCCCGGTGGCCTTGAACCGTTCCACCGAGCGCTGCACCTCCGCTTCGGCTTCGGCGCGGTCAACCCAGTTGGCGGTCTTGACGAACTTGCCCGGCTCCAGGGCCTTGTACTGCGAGAAAAAGTGCTTGATCACGTCCAGTTCGAATTCCGGAACATCCCCGATGTCTTGGACGTGGTCCCATCGATGGTCACCGGCCGGAACGCACAACACCTTGTCGTCGCCGCCGTGCTCGTCGACCATCTTGAACATTCCCACCGGACGCGCCTCCACGATCACGCCGGGGAACAGCGGCTCCGGCAGCAGCACAAGCGCGTCCAGCGGGTCGCCGTCTTCACCGAGGGTGTCGTCGATGAAGCCGTAATCGGTGGGGTAGGCCATCGAGGTGTACAGATAGCGGTCCAAACGCACCCGGCCCGTCTCGTGATCGACCTCGTACTTGTTCCGCTGGCCTTTCGGAATTTCGATGGTCACGTCGAATTGCACCGCGTCGGCTCCTTCGCGAGGGGTTGGTCTGAGCTGGGCTGGATTAGTCAGTCGCGTCGCGCATCCACCCTAGTCGAGGGGTATTGCGGCCGGTTGGGCAGAATGGGTTCAAACAGTCAGGAGAGTGATGGGCCCTACTCGCTGGCGGAAATCCACCCAAGCGCTCATCGGGTTGGCCGTGCTGGTGTTCGTCGCCGCGGTGGTGGCGGCGGCAGCGTTTTTCACCACGGGCGGGCACGGCGCCGGCGCCGCGCACCCCCCCGTGCCGCCTCCGCACCCGCCGACGGTCAAGCCGGGGATGATCCCGGTCGCTGACACCGCCGAGACACCCAGCCCCGGAGGGGTGGCGGCCACGCTCGCGCCCGCGGCGGCCGATCCCAATCTGGGCAGGCTGGGTGGTCGGATCACCGACGCGATGACCGGACAAGAGCTTTGGCAGGTGGCCGACGACCTGCCGCTGCTGCCGGCGTCGACCAACAAAGCGCTGACCGCGGCCGCGGCGTTGCTGACGTTGGACCGTCAGGCCCGCATCAGCACCCGCGTGGTGGCCGGCGGCCCGAATGCTCAGGGGCCGGTCGTGCTGGTGGGTGCCGGGGATCCGACGCTGTCGGCGGCTCCGCCCAACGTGGACACCTGGTACCCGGGCGCCCCACGCATCAGTGACCTCGTCGAACAGATTCGGCGCAGCGGCGTTACGCCGACCGCGGTGCAGGTGGACACCTCGGCGTTCACTGGACCGACGATGGCGCAGGGCTGGGACCCGGGCGACGTTGACAACGGCGACATTGCGCCGATCGAGTCGGCGATGATCGACGCCGGCCGTATACAGCCGACCACCGTCGACTCACGACGGTCCAAGACCCCGGCGCTGGATGCCGGGCGGGAGCTGGCCAAGGGCCTCGGCCTGGATCCCGGCACGGTGACGATCGCGACGGCGCCGTCCGGCGCTCGCCAGCTGGCCGTGGTGCAGTCTGCGCCGTTGGTACAGCGGCTGTCCGAGATGATGGACCACTCCGACAACGTGATGGCCGAGTGCATCGCCCGGGAGGTGGCTGCGGCGATCAACCGGCCGCGGAGTTTCGCCGGGGCGGTCGACGCGGTGACCAACCGGTTGAGCACCGCGCACGTCGACACCACCGGTGCCGCGCTCCTGGATTCCAGCGGGCTTTCGGTGGACGACCGGCTGACGGCCAAGACGCTCGACGGTGTGGTGCAGGCGGCCGCGGGGCCTGATCAGCCGTCGTTGCGGGCGCTGCTGGATCTGCTTCCGATCGCCGGCGGCAGCGGGACGCTGTCCGAGCGCTTCCTGGACCCGGCCACCAACCAGGGCCCGGCCGGCTGGCTGCGTGCCAAGACCGGTTCGTTGACCGCCGTCAACTCGCTGGTCGGGGTGCTCACCGACCGCAGCGGACGGGTGCTCACGTTCGCCTTCATCTCCAACGCCGCCGGCCCGAACGGCCGCAACGCCATGGATGCACTGGCCACCAAGCTCTGGTCATGTGGGTGCACATGACCTCATCGTCGAATCTGACCATCGGCACCGCCGTTGACTGGCGATTCGCCGCGACCGTCGGCCAGCGGCTGGCCAGGCCCGGGCCGGCGTCCAGCGACTACACCCGCCGCCAGGTGATCGACGAACTGACGAGTGCCGCCGCGAAAGCCGAACCGCCGGTGCGGGACGTGACGGGCCTGGTCACCAACGGCGCGGTCCCGCCGGCCCGCATCGTCGACCGCCCTGAGTGGATCGGCGCCGCGGCCGAGTCGATGCGGGTGATGACCAACGGAAGCGAAAAGCCGCGTGGGTTTATCACCGGCCGCATCACCGGCGCGCAAACCGGCGCCGTGTTGGCGTTCGTGTCTTCCGGGATCCTCGGCCAGTACGATCCGTTCGCCTCGGAAAAAGAAGGGGCCAAAGAGGGCTGCCTCCTGCTCGTGTACCCGAATGTCCTCGCCGTCGAGCGTCAGCTTCGCGTCGACCCTTCCGATTTCCGGTTGTGGGTCTGCCTGCACGAGGTGACCCATCGCGTGCAGTTCACCGCCAACCCGTGGTTGGCCGATTACATGTCGCAGGCGCTGGGACTGCTGACCCAGGACGCCGGCGAAGACATCGGCCAGGTGATCAGCCGGCTCGCCGACTTCGTCCGCAACCTCGGTAACGACTCATCCGCGACGGACGCCAATGCGTCGGGGATCCTCGGCCTGGTGCGCGCCGTGCAGTCCGAGGCGCAGCGCAACGCCCTGGATCAGCTGCTGGTGCTCGGCACGCTGCTGGAGGGCCACGCCGAGCACGTGATGGACGCGGTCGGCCCGATCGTGGTGCCCTCGGTGGCCACCATCCGCCGTCGATTCGACGAGCGTCGCCACCGCAAGCAACCGCCGCTGCAGCGGCTGCTGCGCGCACTGCTGGGGCTCGACGCCAAGCTGAGCCAATACACCCGCGGCAAGGTGTTCGTCGACGACGTGGTGGGCCGGGTCGGAATGGAGCGGTTCAACACCATCTGGTCGGGCCCCGACACGCTGCCGCTCCCCGCCGAAATCGAAGACCCCCGGCGATGGATCGACCGGGTGCTGTAGGGCAGCTGCGCACGGCTGTCGAGGCGTTCGCCACGGCCTATCTCGTCACCGACGAGCGGTGGTGCGTGGCGCTGTCCGGCGGCCCGGACTCACTAGCGCTCACCGCGGTCGCGGCCCCGCTGCGGCCCACCACCGCGCTGATCGTCGATCACGGCCTGCAGCCCGGCTCGGCCGGCGTCGCCGAGGCCGCGCGGAAGCAGGCGACCGCGTTGGGATGTGTTGACGCACAGGTGCTTTGCGTGCAGGTGGGCAATGACGGTGGGCCCGAGGCCGCGGCGCGCGCCGCACGCTACGCTGCGCTGGGCCGGTGCCGCGACGGCGGCCCGGTGCTGTTGGCCCACACGCTTGACGATCAGGCGGAGACGGTGCTGCTGGGCCTGGGCCGGGGCTCCGGTCCCCGGTCGATCGCCGGGATGCGCCCGCACGATCCACCGTGGTGCCGGCCGTTGTTGGGGGTGCGGCGTGCCGTGACCCACGCCGCGTGCCGGGAGCTGGGCCTGACCGCGTGGCAGGATCCGCACAACACCGACCGCCGGTTCACCCGAACCCGGCTGCGCCTGGAGGTCCTGCCGCTGCTCGAGGACGTGCTCGGCGGCGGAGTGGCAGAGGCGCTGGCCCGCACCGCGACGGCGCTGCGCGAGGACGGCGACCTGATCGACGCGCTCGCCGCGCGGGCGCTGCCCGAGGTGACGGCGGGCTCGGGGCTGTCGGCCCAAGGCCTGGCCGCCCTGCCCGGCCCGGTTCGACGCCGGGTGATCCGGGGTTGGCTACTCGCCGGCGGCGCGATCGGGCTGACCGACAAGCAGATCCGCGGCGTGGACATCCTCGTCACCGCCTGGCGCGGGCAGGGTGGGGTGGCGGTGGGCTCCGCATTGCGCGGCGAACGATTGCTGGCGGGGCGGCGCGACGGCGTACTCACCTTGAGGCGGGAGCCTGTGTAAATCGCGGCTGCCGTTGGTTTTTCGCCCGCTGACGTGGCACTCTGTGGTCGTGGCGCAGATCCACTCGGCGATCACCCCCGCTCAGCCCGCTGAGTTGTACCCGGGGGATATCAAGTCGGTGCTACTCACCGCGGAGCAGATCCAGGCCCGCATCGCCGAACTGGGCCAGGAAATCGGTGATCACTACCGCGAGCTGTCAGCTAAGACCGGCCAGGATCTGCTGTTGATCACCGTGCTCAAGGGTGCGGTGATGTTCGTCACCGATCTGGCGCGCGCGATTCCGGTGCCGACCCAGTTCGAATTCATGGCTGTCAGCTCCTACGGATCCGCGACATCTTCGTCGGGTGTGGTGCGGATCATGAAGGACTTGGACCGCGACATACACGACCGCGACGTGCTGATCGTCGAGGACGTCGTCGACTCCGGTTTGACCCTGTCCTGGCTACTGCGCAACCTGAAGACCCGGCACCCGCGTTCGCTGCGGGTGTGCACGCTGCTGCGCAAGCCCGACGCGATGCGCGCCAAGGTCGAGATCGCCCACGTGGGCTTCGACATTCCCAACGACTTCGTCGTGGGCTACGGCCTGGATTACGACGAGCGCTACCGCGACCTGTCGTACATCGGAACCCTGGACCCCAGGGTCTACGAGCAGTAGCCGAGCCCTAGTCGAGCTCCCACACCGCGGTCACCGAGAAGCTCACGGTCTGCTGGCCGGGTTCCAGCGGGACCGCGGCCGCGCTGCGGGGCGGCGCCGGCGGCCCGCCGCCCAGGGGCGCGTTACCGGAAGCCTCCGAAATGGACAGCACCCTGCCCAGCCGCATGCCGGACAACTGGGCGTACTGGTCGGCACGGCCCTTGGCGTCGTTGAACGCACGCGCACGGGCATCCTTGACCAGCTGCGAGTCATCGTCGAAGGAGTAGCTGACCGAGCTGATCCGGGTAGCGTCGCCGCCGGTGCTCACGATCAGAGCCAGCAAGCGCGATGCGGCGTCGGTCGGGTGGATCTTCACCCGGATCGCGTTGGTGGCCCGGTAGCCCGTGATTGTGCCGGTGCCGTCGTTGTACTGCGGCTGCAGGGTGACCGTGGTGGTGCTGATGTACTTGCGGTCCAGGCCCGCCTCGACGAGCGCATTGATCACGGTCTGCTGGCGATCGTTGGTCTGGTTCATCGCGGCGGTGACGTCGGGTGCGGTGAACTCGATGCCGGCGTCGACGGTCAACGTGTCCGGGATGCCTTGGACCTGACCTGAGCCGACGACGGTCACTTGGCGCGGATTCGCCCCCGGCGATGCCCCATTCGGCTTGTCACAAGCCGACAGCGCGGCGACGGTCAGCCCGGCGGCGGCCAGGGCAATCGACCTGCGAACCAACCATGGGGCGCGCGTTGCGATCGGCATGTTCTGGACCCTAGCGCGACCGACCGCGCCGGATGAGCGGTCCGCAAAAGGGCGGGTCGTCGGGCAGGGGTGTTGGGGCCGGCTCGGCCCGCCGTGGTAATCGATCCCTGACTAGATGCAGTGCCCATCGCGCAAGTGCTAGCGAAATGGCGAAGTGTGTTTCAGTGCTCCCCCGCCGCCCCGTCATGCATGGGGACAGAAGATCCCGAGATTCCGCTCGCACTCCTCACGGGCACCAATAATGGCCGGTGGCGGGGCGGAGACCAGCACCCCTGTCGGGGTTTCTAAACCGCTCACATGACCTTCCGGCAAACTCAGCCAATGGCCACCTTGCATATCGAACATCAGATCAGCGACATCGACACCTGGCTCCAGGCGTTTAACACCTTCGCTCCGGCCCGCAAGCAGGCCGGTGTAAGTGAAACGCACGTTTGGCAACCCGACGATGACCCGCATTACGTCATCATCCATCTCCGCTTTCCGACGGTTTCTGCGGCAACGGACTTCTGGACGTTTCTGCGAGAACGCGTGTGGTCGACCCCAGAGGCGTCGCCAGCCCTCGTCGGCGCACCGAAGGCGCTGGTTCTTAATGAGGTAGGGCTCGATTCCGAAACATGATCGACGACGTAGAGCACCTTGTGGCTCATTGTGTATGCCGCATTCGCCAACTGGGTGGCCGCGCTGCTCGCGGCGGTGTGTGGTGCCGGAGCGCTGATGCCGATCGCCGCAGGGACCCACAAGGCAGCGCCTCGCAGGGAGCGGGTGATCGGCTTTTTGCTCGTGTCCCTGGCGCTGTGCGTTATTGCCGCGTGTGCGCTCATCCTCGTAGGTCTTTCTGAGGTGATTGAGCCTTCATTGTGACCGGTCCGGTGGTGTTGACGGCCAAGACATTTAACATCTTTCAACACTGTCAGCCCACCGGCTGCCGGATCCCGGCTCGGCCGCTACGCCCTGGGAAGCGAACTGGAACACGCAACCAGGGCGTCGGGCTCCCGAGAACCCCTAAGGCGTGACGAGAATTTTGCAGTGCCGCTCCGGGTCGGCCAGGTCGTCAAAGGCCTGGCCCACCCCGTCCAGGCCGACTTCCCCGGTGATCACCGGGGTGACGTCGATCTCGCCCTCGGCCAGCGCGCGCAGCGAGTCGGCGAACTCGTCCGGGGTGTAGGCGAGGACGAATTGGACGTTGATCTCCTTGGCGATCGCGAAGAATGGATGCACGGTGTCGGGCTGCATGCACACGCCGGCAACGACCAGGCGGGTGCCCGGCCGCGCCCGCAGCAGCACGTCATCGATGATTCCGGGCACCCCGACCGCCTCGAACACGACCGCCGGCTTGACGGTGTCGAACGGCGAACCCTGGGCCGCATCCAACGTCCGGTGGGCGCCCATCGCGCCGGCGAGCTCCCGACGCTTCGGCGAAAAATCGGATGCCACAATCGTTTCGACACCCCGCCGACCGAGCGCCGCGATGATGGCGATGCCGATCGGGCCGCAGCCAAGGACCAGCGCGGTCTCGCCCGGGGCGATGTTCGACTTGTTGACGGCGTGCAACCCGACCGCCATCGGTTCGGTGAGCGCGGCGTGCTTGAGGTCGAGGCCGTTGGGGATGGGCAGCAGCAGCGGCGCCGAGAGCAACATCCGTTCGGCATACGCGCCCATCGTGGTGTTGGAATAGACGATCGGTTCAAATCCCTTGGCGGACAGCAGCACCGGAAGCGACGTGACCAGGGTTCCCGGTGGATGGGTTTCGGTATCGGGCCCGGCCTCGAGCACCTCGGCGCTGAATTCGTGACCCATGAACACATCGCTGTTCAGGTCGAGGCGCATCCCGGTCGCGGCGCCGCCGCCCATCCGATCGCCCAGCTCCATCACCTCGGCACCGTGGGCGGCGAAATGCAAATCGGAACCGCAGATTCCACACGCTTTCACACCGACCAGCACCTGGCCGGGTTCGGGCACCGGCTCGGGCACGTCGTCCCGGTAGACCATCCGGCCGTCTCGCAATACCGCGGCGCGCATCAGCTTCCCACGCTCTTCTGTTCCTCCACATGCTCGGTGATCGCCTTCACGACGGCCTCGCCGGCGCGCCCAATCAATTGGTCGCGTTTGCCCCTGGCCCAGTCGTGAGATGACCGGGACGCTTGCAGCTGTCCCTTGAAGTGCGGAATCACCTTGCGGGCGACCAGGTCATAGCAGTGGTAAGTCGCTTCGGGCGAGGCCCAGTCGTGGCCGAGCATCAGCAGCGTCCCGAAACCACCCGACCGTTCGAGCAGGTCTTCAATATGCGCGATCGCGTCGTCGGGCGTGCCGATGCAGCAATTCCCTTTGGCC
>Ga0318527_10000027_pt1 | contig 19695 bp, 19 predicted proteins | sample GRESIP052b4f25_FD_203533 | JGI IMG/M metagenome (GOLD analysis project Ga0318527, IMG submission 203533) | Tropical soil microbial communities from Luquillo Experimental Forest, Puerto Rico - GRE.SIPMG.052b4f25 | ecosystem: Environmental > Terrestrial > Soil > Tropical forest > Bulk soil...
CAAGAGCTCACCAAGCGCTATGGCAGCACGGTCGCCGTCGACCACATCGATCTCGAAGTGCATGCTGGAGAGATCGTCGGCATCCTCGGGCCGAACGGATCGGGCAAGACGACGACGATCCTGATGCTGCTGGGGCTGACCGAGCCGACCGGAGGACGCGCCGAGGTTGCCGGCTTTGACCCGTTGCGCGACCCGCTCGAGGTCAAGCGTCGCGTTGGCTATCTTCCGGATACGGTCGGGTTTTATGACGGGCTGTCGGCGCGCGACAATCTCGCCTACACCGGGCGCTTGGCAGGTCTGCCGCGGCGAGAGATCGACGAGCGAATTGCAGCAGCGCTAGCGCGGGTTGGGATGCCTGATGTCGGGCGCGAACGGGTCGGCACCTTCTCGCGCGGCATGCGCCAGCGTCTGGGCCTCGCCGAGGTCCTGATGAAGCAACCGAGCATCGCCATCCTCGACGAGCCGACCGCGACCCTGGATCCGCATTCCACCCAGGAGTTTCTCGCCATGATCCGCGGCCTAAAGGCCGATGGCATCACCGTGCTGCTATCATCGCATCATCTCGACCAGGTGCAGAGCGTGTGCGACCGCGTGGCGCTGTTCAACCGCGGGCGCGTCGCGCTGTCCGGCAGCGTGACCGAGCTGGCGCATCGGGTACTCGGCGGCGGATATGTCATCGATGTCGAAGTACGCGGCGGTACACCGGTTCGCAATCAGCTTGCCGCAGTCCCGGGTGTGGTTCGGGTGCAAGTGCTGGGCCCGGAACTCTACCGGGCGGACTGCGAGCGCGATCTGCGGACAGAGATCGCACGCCGGCTCGCGCCATCTTTCGACCTGCTGGGCATCCGGTTTGCCGAGCCGAGCCTGAACGAGGTCTATACCCGATATTTCGACGAGGTTCGCCGTGCGGCGTAGAGGCTCGCCTTTCACCGGTGCCGGCATCGTCCTTGCGAAGGAGGCGGCCGATCAGCTCAGCGGTATTCGCATGGTTGTGATCGAGGCGCTGGTCTTTCTGATCGCCCTCGTTCTGGCTTGGTTTTCGACCACCGCAATCCGCGAAAGCATCGGCGAAAGCCCGTTTCTGTTCCTCCGCTTGCTGACAATGTCCCCTGACCCGATACCGTTCTCGTTCATCGACATCGTCGGACTGGTGGCCCCGGTAATCGCGATTGCCTTGGGTTTTGACGCAGTGAACGCCGAGTTCAACCAGCGCACCCTCAGCCGAATTTTGGCGCAGCCCATCTACCGTGACGCGCTGCTCCTCGGAAAATTCCTCGCCCGTCTTCTCGCGCTGACGATCGCACTGGTCTCGCTCTGGCTGATGGTCTTGGGAGTGGGCTTTCTGCGCCTCGGACTGCCGCCCAGCTTCGAGGAACTCGTCCGCATGGTGGGCTTCCTCGTCGCCACGATCGCTTACGGCGGAGTATGGCTTGCGGTCGCCTTTCTGTTCTCGGTCTTGTTCCGGGCTCCGGCCACCGCAGCGCTGAGTTCACTTGGGCTCTGGCTCGTCTTCTCGTTTTTCTGGTCGGTGGTCATCAGACCGCTCGTGGCGACGATGATCGCCGGACCTGCGGAGGACCTCTTTGGCCCTAACCTTGCCTATGTTCAGACCTCGCAGGTGCTCGATCGGATCTCTCCGAACACGCTCTACGCCGAAACCGCGTTGGCCCTGCTGCAGCCGTCGACGCGGACGCTCGGCCCGGTGTTCTTGAGCCAGCTCCGCGGCGCGTTGATCGGTGCTCCCTTGCCCGCCGCGCAGAGCTTCATCTTGGTCTGGCCGCAGATCACCGGGCTGATTGCCGGGATGATCGTCATCTTCGCGATCGCCTACGTGATCTTTCAGCGTCAGGAAATTCGCGCCTAAAGACAACCCAAACAAAAGGGGCGGCCCCAATGGACCGCCCCTGGCGTGGTTCGCGGGCTCCATTCCCCCTGATCGTCCCGCCGACTATCGGCCACGGCCTCGAGATCACCGTGTCAACCACGAGAGACAGAGTAGCCCGCGGCACTGCTGGCGCAAGCGCGGGAAGTGTCGCCCACAGGCTTACCCCCAGAATAGCGACTCTGTCCCCCTAAATCCCCGAAACCGTCCACAGTGCGCACCCCCTGGGGTTCTTTAAACCATCTCGGACGCCGGTACCCTTCGCTCTGCTCTACTTCGCAGACCGAGCAACGCTGTCGCCACCGCAGCGACCAGCATGAAGCCGCAGGCGCTCAGAAAGATTGTCGGCGGGCGCAAGCCGAGCGCCAACAGATAGCCGCCGAGTGCCGGCCCGGCAATGCCGCCCAATCGGCCGATGCCGAGCGCCCAGCCGAGACCGCTGGCACGCATGCGCGCCGGATAGAGCTTACCGCAGGCACCGTTGGCGCCGGTCTGGCTGCCGACAATTGTCATGCCAGCAAAGAAGATCGCGCCGACTAGGAATAGATAGGGCATTGAGAGGAGCGCGATGCTCGCGATGAACACGATGCCGGCCGCGTAGTGCACAGCGAGAGCTCGTTCCGGCCCGAAGCGGTCGATCAATAGGCCGAGATAGAGCACCGCGCACATCGCACCCAATTCGCGGAAACTGGAAGCACGGGCGGCCTCGGGCGGGGTCAGGCCGGTCAGGTGCAAGACCTCGGGCAGCCAGTAGGCGAACAAAAACAGGTTCAGCAGGCTGCAGAAGAAGATCACCCAGAGGAGGACGGTCTGCAGCGCAAAGCCCTCGCCGAACAGCATCTTGATCGGGTTGCCGCGGCCGATGTCGACTTCGCCGGCGCTGGTCCGCCCCGGTGTGATGCCGAGCTTGCGCAACAGCGCCGCTTGCCGCGGCGAGAGATTGTCTTTTGCGACCAGAAAGTGCGGCGATTCCGGCAACCAAGCCCACAGCACCGGCAGCATCACCAGCGGCACGATCCCGCCCAACGCGAAGACGCTCGGCCAGCCGAGCGTGGGCAGCAACAGTCCCGCCGCCTGACCGCACAAGAAACCGCCGAGCGGCGCCCCGGTGAAGGAGACCATGATCATCGTAGCGCGCCGCCGCAGCGGCGCGTAGTCGCCGGTCAACGTCGCTGCCCCCGGGAACGCGCCGCCGATCCCGAGCCCGGTAAAGAACCGCATCACGCTGAGCATCGACAGCGAGCCGGCAAAAGCCGTCAACAGCGAAGCCACCCCGTAGATCGCGACGCTGAGAAGCAGAAGCGGGCGGCGGCCGAGACGATCGCCGATCGGTCCGGCCGAAAGGGCGCCGACCAGGATGCCGATGCTCGACCACACGAAAGCCTGGGTGAAAGCCGGCCCGGGCAGGTTCCAGGCATGCGTCAGCGACGGCACGGTTACCGCGATCGCATTGACATCGTAGGCATCGCAAATCTGAATCAGCGTGCACAACGCCGCGACCCGGATTTGCAGGGCGCCGATGCGCTGGTTTTCCAGCGCCGTCTCGGTCGCCGATAATTGCAGTTCTGCCATTACCCTCCTCCCTGTCCTGCCAGAGCAACCCGTGTGACATTTTCCGGCCGCAGCGCGCAAGCCCGCTTCGTCGCTGACCCAAATACTACCCTGCAGAGATTGGGTTATGACAGATTCGCGCGGACGGGATAGCGCTCGGGGAGATCAAACGCTCGCTTGACACCAGGGCGTCCAGGTCTGCCGCGGCGCCGCAGAGAGTCGCAGCGGCTTGATGCTCGAGAGCCGGCACCGTGGCACTCCGGTGCGGCCCTTGTGACAGTTGCCCCTCCTGATAATACAGGGGAAAAACAGGAGCCAGCCGGTCCGGGCCGCGGAAACCCTCGGCTTTTGGTCGAGCCGCGGCGAAATAACAGGTCAGGAACAGGAGGCCGGTGGCAAATAATTGCTTGAATAACATCAGATGCATCGGTGACCATACAATAACCAGAGATAAATGTCAATATGACATCGGCCTTCATATGATGCCAATATAGCAAAGTGTGGGTCGGTCCCAGACTGCGGCGCGATTTTCCTTCGACAGGTGCGGCCAGTCACCGCTACGCTGGGGCCAAACTGCGAGTGAATCAGAGACCGGCGAGGTCAGGGAGGACCCAATGCAGGTAACCCGTCGCGATTTGGCCGTCGCAAGCGTACTCGCGCTCGGCGGCTCGAACCTGTTGCAGAATACCGCAGCGCTTGCCGATACTCCCGACGACCCGGCCGTCCGTCAGGCCGTTGAGGCGCTCCGCAAGGCGCTGCTCGAGGCGGATAAGGCGCAACTGGAGCAGCTGACCTCCGAGCAGCTCAGCTATGGCCACTCAGATGGCCGGGTCCAGACCAAAGCCGAGTTCATCGACGGCGTCATGAGCCGGAAGGCGGTCGTCAAGTCGTTGACCTTTCCTGAGCTCAAAGTCGGGCTCGCCGGCAACGCCGCGATCGCCCGCCACATCTACACCTCCGAATCCGAAACCGACGGCAAGCCCAACAGCGTCAGGATCGGAGTCCTCGCGGTGTGGCAGAAGCAGGACGGCAGCTGGAAGCTGCTGGCCCGCCAGGGCTACAAGCTGGCCTGAGGCCGGGTTTGTACCGTATCTCCCTCGCCCCGCTTGCGGGAGAGGGTTGGGGTGAGGGGCCGTCTCGCGCCGGTGAGCAACCCTCAGCACTAATACCACGAGCACATCGTCGAGAAGGGTGTGGATCACCCGCCAGTTGCCAACGCGTAGGCGGTATCAGGCATCGCCTTTCAGCGCTTTGACGTTCGCCGCGGAACGAGGAGCCGCCGCGAGCCGATCGAGGGCCAGTAATTCTGCCCGCGCCGGCGGAAGGAACTCGATACGCCAAGTCACGGAGCCGCATCCGGATCGGCGGCCACGTCGATACCCGGATCACGCGCGATATCCTCGATCGGAATGCCGGCCGGCCGGTCTGCTGCCTTCCATTCGGCGATAATCTCTTCCACCGCCCTGGACCAATATTCGTCACCCGCCTCCAACGCCTCCAGATCCTCGATCGGCACCACCGCGGCGACCGGCTTCCCATCGCGCATCAGGACCACGCGCTCCTTGTCGCGTTCGGCGCGCGCCGCTGCCTCGGAAAGCCGATCCGCGGTCCCTTCGCTCAGCGGCGGGAGAGGGAGGATGGACGACATAGCGACGCCAATATAGGAGCGCGTCGCGACAAAGACGAGCGGAACCCCTGCCAACCGCGTTTCAAGGCTGCTCTTGGGGGCTCAATGCGCGAGGGGGTTGGGGCGCAGCTGGAATTCGACGACCAGCGGGCTCGACAGTGTCTCGGGTGTGGCGCCCGGCGCGCCCGGTGCCGGAGCGTCGATCCCCTCGATGTGGAACGGCGTGCGGTTGCCCGAAGTCGCCCATAATTCACGGCCCTTCCAGCCGGCCTTCGGATCGTCGATGCGGCCTTCCAGACCCTTGGCGAAAAAGCCCATCGGGTAGGGCACGCGCAGCTCGACGATCTGGCCGCCAACCAGCGCGTGCAGCGAATCCGATTGGTTGCCGGTCTCGAACGGCACGTTCGGGCCGAGCCCCAGGATGTTGAACCAATCCACCCAGACGTAATACGGGTTCTCCTCGGCGCCCGGATCACCCTGGAAGCCGGGCCCGGAGAGCGGGTAGAAGCTAAAACCCTCCGGGCATTTCTCGCCCTTTTCAGCACCAGGGCCGTTGAGCGGTCCCTTGCATTTCCGCCGGTCGAAGCTGGCCAGGTGGCCGCTGTCGAGCGGCAGCCAGGCGACGCCGTCGCGGTCCACATCCATGCCGCGGATCCCATAGCCGGGCAGCGGCACCTTGTAGATTTCGGTCAGCGCGGTGTCGGGCGGGTTTCGCCCGGTGTCGAGCCGCATGATGTAGCCGGGATGGGCCAGGCTCGAGCCCCAGACCACCTTGTCCGCCGGCGAATAAGCCATCGCGTACATGCCGAACGGGATCCGGGTGTCCTTGCTGTAGTCGGGTGGCTGGCCGGGCTGGTTGTAGCCCTCGTCGCGCTTGCCGTTGCCGTTGGTGTCGACAATGAACGGCGTCCAACCCTGCGCCTTCGCCGCGTCGCCGGTCTGCCAAAGCTGCTTGGTATTGATCCAGCCGGCGACCGCCAGCTCGGGGTTGGGCGCGCCGCCGAGGCCGGTATTGTTGCTGAGCCACAGCGTGTTGTTGGCGTCCTCGGCAAAATTCAGGTGATGGGTCCCGAAGCAGGTATCGATCGTCGTGAATTTTTTGGTTTTCGGATCGTAGACCGTCACCTGGCGGGAGTTCTGAAAGAAGCCCTCGTGCGGCACGTCGAGCGGGTAGAGCTGTGCCGAGCGCAACGACGAACCCTTTTTGCAATAGGCCGGAATGTCTTTCGGCGCGCGGTTCTGCGCCGCAAAGTAGACACGCCCGTCCTGATCCATCACCGAGGTGTGCGCGTTGACCTTGCTGTCCCAGGTCTGCTCCATGCCCCAATAGGCCGACGCCGCGACCACCTTGTTCGCCAGCGCCGAACTCGGCGTTCCTTCGCGCACCGGCGGCTCGATCGTCGTTTTAGTGTTGTGTACCGGGTCGAGCACCGGCTGCGCATTGCTCGAAAGTTCGGTGTCGCCGTAAATCGGGCCGTAGGCGTTTATCGTCGGATGGCGCCGGTCGGTCGTGGTCAGATCGTGCAGATAGTGCTTCGGGTCGAGCCAGTCGCGCACCGTGACGACGAGATTGCGCTCGACGCCGGCTGGACGCCGCGGGCTCCGAGGCGGCAGCTCACCGGCCTTGATCCGGTCGCTCCAGTCGGCGAGCGCGGCCAGCTGGCCGCCGTCGGGCGTCATCAGCTGGGTGATGAAATTGACCATGTCATGCCCGGCCGGGCCGACGCTCAGCCTTTGCGTCCAGGCGTCTTGCGAGCTCTCGAAATTGCCGAGCGCCGCAGCGATGGTCCGCGTCGCGTAGTTGCCGATCTGATGGCAGTTGCCGCAGCCATTGGTCTTGATGAAGTTCAGCCATTGCTGCTGGGTCTTGAAGTTCTCCGGGATGCCGTTGCCCTTGTCCCCGGTGCCCGGAAAGCGGCTCTGGTCGGGGATTTTGAGCATCGAATACCAGTATGCCGCCGGATAGTATTGCGCCGCCGCGGCGAGGCTCGGCGCGGTTTCCGCGGTTAGGTTCAAGATTTGTCCGCGCTCGGCAGCGACCTTGGACGAGTCGACCAGGCCGTAGCCGCGCACCCATACCCGGTAGCGCGCCTTAGGCAGATCCGGCACGACGTAGCGGCCGCGCTCGTCGGTGACAGCGATCTTCGCGAAGCGCGTGCCGAGCTCGGTGGTCTGCGCGATCACCCACACACCGGCTTCGGGTCCGAACCGGCTGGTAACGACGCCGCCTATATCGTCGGCATCGATCTCGACTGCCGGCGCGGGGGTCTGCTGGGCGTGCAGTTCGCCCGGGAGTCCCGCGGCGACGGCCGCGAATACCAATAGTGCTTGCTTATGCATCGCCGTCGCGGCGCTCATGGCATCATCTCCCTCTGCGTTTGATTTCGCGGGTATTCGGCGCATAGTAGACCAAATCTCCCGCAGGGAGGACCGATATGCTGACGACCCCGAAATTCCACCATCTGCATCTGAATTCGATCGATCCCGACGCCGCGATCGATTTCTACACGCGGCAGTTCCCGAGCACGTCGAGGGGGAGCTGGGGCGCCTTTCCGGCCCTGAGATCACCGAACGACGTGATGCTGCTGTTCACGAAAGTCGAGCAGCCGCCGGCCAGTGAGCCGCAGAGCGCGATCTGGCATTTCGGCTGGCATGTGACGGATTCTCGCCGTTGTCTCGAGACCTACAAGCCGCGAGTCGAGGTGGAACTATTGCCGCTCTATACGAGCGAGGAGGGCGGCGAGGTCCTGATCAGCAGCGACACCTGGCCGGGGCAGGGTGCTCGGTCTGACCAAGGCGCAGATCGCCGAAGCGCGAGCGAAGGGCGCTGGGCCGGCCGGCGGCGGCGGTTTCGCCTACATGAAAGGCCCGGACGATGCCCTCGTCGAGTATGCAGGCGACCACCCGGCAGAGCGCTTCAACCACGTCCATCTCTACCAGGAGGATCCGCTGTGCGCGCAGCTCTGGTACGAGAAGCATTTGAATGCTCCGCCGCGGGCCGGCTGGGGCGGGGTACGGGCGAGTGAGGCCGACTGCAAGGTGCCACGCGGCGCGGATCGCACCTGGCCGGCGCTCAACCGCGAGGGAATGTTCCGCGCTCCACGGGCCGGGGTCGAGTTCGGCGATGTCGCGCTGATCTGGTACGCCAACCAGGGCGAGACGCCGCTCGTCGGCTCCCGTGGCCAATTGCAGGATCACATCGCCTTGAGCGTGGCCGACCTCGATACGTGGGTCGAGAAACTGCTGGGCGAGGGCGTCACCTTCCTCGAAGACCCCTATCCGCTCGGCGATACCCGCGCAGTCATGATCGAGGGCCCGAGCCACGAAGCCCTCGAATTGGTCGAAGTCAAATAATGCGCAATTGGTGAGGGAGACCGGCAATGGAGAAGCGCATCGATGTGGCGGCGCTGACGGCTGTGGTCGGCACATTCTATCCGCCGCCTTTTGACGCGCCGTGCCGCTCCCGCGAGCGAAAACGGCTCGGCGATGCGGCGGGGCTGTCGCAGTTTGGCGTCAATCTGCTGCGCCTGCCGCCCGGCGCTTGGTCGAGCCAGCGCCATTGGCACACAGGCGAAGACGAGTTTGTGTATATCCTCTCGGGTGAGATCGTCCTCGTCACCGACGGAGGCGAAGAAACACTACGCGCCGGCGACGCCGCCGGGTTCAAAGCGGGTGATAAGAACGGTCATTGCCTGCAGAATCGATCGAATACTGATGCCACGGTCCTCGAAATCGGAAGCCGCGTGCCCGATTCTGCGGCCTATTATCCAGAAATCGACATGGTCGCGCCGGCTGGCGGCCAGCCCGCGCAATACACACACCGGGACGGAACCCCCTACCCGGACCTCAGGCGGCGCGGGCCCGAGTAGTACCCTTCTCAAGGACAAAACGGCGCTCGCCCACCATTGTCGTCCGGTTTTATAGCGGGCGAGCTTCCCGTGCTCGATTAGCGCTCCTGGCGAATTACATGGCTGCGCTCCCACCCCATCCATTGGCGGGCGCGGCGTTCCCTGCGCGAGCCGCGGACGGCATTAGCCTGGTGGGTCAGCAACGCCTTCGAGCCGCTCACCTGTACCCATCCGCGGTGGGGGTCGAATTTCTGCGCATAGGCGCCGGACAGCACCTCGAATGCCGCTTGGACGTGTCCCTTGAAGTCGATCGCGCCTTGGGCATGCTGGTGCGCGAACCAGTTCGGCGTGATGAAATCGCTCACCAGAGTGCCGCCGATCTCGTAGCCGTACTGGTCGCTTTCGACCGGATCGCACACCTCGCCGGCCCAGAAGACGCCGAGGGGGTCCTGGTAGGCACTGTTCAGCCATGGATCTACCGCCATCTCACAGATCTCGTGCGTGGCGCCGACGCTGACGCTGGCGTTGTCGTCCTGGAGGGTTTTCACAAAGACCTTTGAAATCGGCAGACCTTCGTTCGTCAGATCGTGATAGGCGAGCGCGCCGGCCTGGTCGCTATTGTCGAGAAAGACAACCCACCAGCTGCCCGCGAGCGGCATTTGATCGGCCGGAACGAAGGTGAAGGTGGCGGTGTCGAGGCCCCAGATCGGCCCGAGGTCGTTGTTCCACTGCTCTTCGAAGGCCGGCAGCATTTGCTGAACAGTGGCATCGTTAATGGCGGTGGATTCATTCATCACAGCAATTTGTGGCATTCGAAATCCCTCTGTCCGTGAGGTTGCGCTGATTCCCGATGGACGGACGCTCCGCGGCGTGCCGCTTCCTTCGTGGATTTCGGCTTGGCTTCGGGTAACTTTCAGCAGAACAGAATATTTGTGATCTGCTTTATATTCTTAAGAAATCGCGTAGACGTTGTAGAGTAATATGACTTTCCGTTCCGAAGCATGTCCGAGGCCCGACGACATATATCGGGTCTCCTTCTCTTGATTCCGGACTACTGGATCGTATCCGGCTCCCGGTTAGATACCCGCTCGACCGCGCGCTCTGCTAAGCGATCGTAGCCTTTGGCGATATCAAACATGATCCGCTTCGCCTCGGGATCGTTCATGATTTCGGCGATGGTCCGCGTTTCTTCCGCACGGCTCCACCAATGTTCGGCGTCATCGAGGAGTGTTGTTCGCATGTACGCTCCTCCCGTCGGAAACAGCTTGATCCTTCATATCGCTCTGACCATCAAAATCGCGTCACCTACCAAAGGGTTCCATCGCGCGATGTGTCCAAATACCGGCGGTGGTGATCGACGAACAGCGCGACCAGCCATTGGCAACCGATCCGGTCGTCCTCGTCGAAGCGCGCCGGGAGCGGGCTGTCGAGGTCGAGCACGCCCGAAACCGTGCCGGCCTCGATAAGCGGAACGACGAGCTCGGAGCGCGAGGTCGGATCGCAGGCGATATGGCCCGGGAACTGGTGGACATCGGGCACCAGCACCGCAGCGGCGCGCGCCACGGCGGTGCCGCAGACGCCCTTGCCGACCGGAATGCGCACGCAGGCGGGCTTGCCCTGAAATGGGCCGAGCACGAGCTCTGCGCCTTCTCGGAAATAAAACCCGGCCCAGTTGAGATCGGGCAGACCGTGATAAATGAGGGCGGCCGCATTGGCGGCGTTGGCAACTCGATTCGTCTCGTTCGCGAGCAGCGCCGCCAGCTGCGCGGCTAGATCGCGATAGAGCTGCGGCTTGCTTAGGGCCATGTCAGGTCCTCGGATACTGCGCCGGTGCTGGCTTGGCGGGGCAACCGCCTATATCATTGATAACCGCCACCATCTGCCGCTTGCAATGCTGCTCGGCCTGACCATCCGTGATGTCGTCCTGATCGATCGGCTCTACCTCTCCTTTCGTCAGGGGCTGTGCGTGCTGACCGGCGAAACCGGCGCCGGGAAATCGATCCTCCTCGACGCGCTGGGCTTGGCGCTCGGGCGGAGGGCGGAGACCGGGCTGGTGCGGCCCGGAGCAAGGGAGGCCGCGGTGTCGGCCGAATTCTCGGTCGGACAGAACCACCCGGCACATGGCATCTTGCGCGAAGCCGGGCTCGACGACGGCGGCGAGGCGATCGTGATGCGCCGCCTCGTCGGTGCCGACGGCCGCAGCCGCGGATTTGTCAACGACGAGCCGGCGAGCGTCGGGCTGCTGCGCGACCTCGGCGACAGCCTCGTCGAAATCCAGGGCCAATTCGAGCAGCGCGGGCTGTTAGATCCAACGAACCACCGTTCGATCCTCGACGCCTTTGCCGATGGCACGGTGAGCCCGCATGCGCTCGCGGAGACCTGGAGGGAATGGCGGGAGGCGCAGCGCTGCGAAGAGGAAGCCGCGCGTATGCTCGCGGCCAGCCGCGACGAAGAGGATTTGCTCCGCCATCATTTGGCCGAGCTCGACTCGGTGGCGCCGGAGGAAGACGAGGAAGACCGCCTCGCGGCGCGGCGCAGCTTGCTGCAGAGCGCGGAGCGTCTGGCCGAGACGCTGCGGGAGGCAATCGCCGAGCTCGACGGCAAGGGTGGAGCCCAAGCCGCGCTCGCCCGCACCGCACGGCGGCTGGAACGCGCCCGCGAACGCGCCCAGGGGCTGCTCGATGAGGCACTGGCGGCAACCGAGCGCGCCGCCGCCGAAACCGCCGAAGCCTTGGCGGCGCTCGAAGCGAGTGGCCACGAGCTGGAGCTCGATCCTCGCGCGCTTGAAAAAGTCGAGGAACGGCTGTTCGGGCTGCGTGCCTTGGCGCGAAAACACCAGGTGGCGATCGCCGATCTGCCGCGCTTGCGCGAAAGAATGGCATCGCGGCTCACCGAGATCGCAGCAGGGGCCGACAGTGTCGAGCATCTAGCCGAGGCTACTGCCAAGGCTCGTGCTCGCTTTGTTGCAGCCGCCGAAGCGGTGTCGCGCGTGCGGGCACGCGCTGCCGGCCGGCTCGATACTGCGGTGGCGGCCGAATTCGCGCCATTGCGGCTCGACAAGGCGCGGTTCCGCACGGTGCTGACCTCGCTCGGCGAGAGCGAGTGGGGCGAGCACGGTTGCGAGCGCGTGCATTTTGAGATCGCGACCAACCCTGGCGCCGCCTTCGGGCCGCTCGCGCGCATCGCCTCGGGCGGTGAGCTCTCGCGCTTCATGCTGGCGCTGAAGCTCGTCCTTGCCGGAACCTCGTCGGTGCCGACCCTGATCTTCGACGAGGTCGACAGCGGCATCGGCGGCGCCGTGGCCGCGGCGGTCGGCGAGCGGCTGCAGCGACTCGGCACCAGCCTGCAGGTTCTCGTCGTCACGCATTCGCCGCAGGTCGCCGCGCGCGGGGCCTATCATTGGCGCGTCGCGAAGAGCCTCTCCGCCCGCGATACCGTGACCCGCGTCGAGGAACTCGACGAGGACACGAGACAGGAGGAGATCGCCCGCATGCTGTCCGGCCGCAACATCACCGCCGAGGCGCGTGCCGCCGCGGCGAGCCTGATCGCCGGAGGCCGCGCATGAGCGCTTCGGCCGCATCGCCGCAGCGCCGCGGCGAGCCGGCGTTGCGGCCGGTCGAGTCGCTGACCGAGGAGGAGGCTCGGGCCGAGCTCGCATTTCTGGCTGACGAGATCAAACGGCACGACCGGCTCTACCACACCGACGATGCGCCCGAGATCTCAGACGCCGCCTACGACGCGCTGCGCCGCCGCAACACCGAGATAGAAGCGCGTTTCCCGGAGCTGATCCGTGACGATAGCCCGACGCGACGGGTTGGGGCCGCTCCCGCCGCAGGGTTCGCCAAAGTCACTCACTCGCGGCCGATGCTGTCGCTCGAAAACGCGTTCGAGGAGCACGACGTCCGCGACTTCTTCGCGGGTGTCCGCAATTTCTTCCGGCGCACCGCGACCGAGGCGCTGGTCGCCGAGGATCGGATCGAGATCATGGCCGAGCCCAAGATCGACGGGCTTTCGATCGCGCTCACCTATCGAAACGGTCGTCTGGTTCTTGGGGCCACGCGCGGGGACGGGACCACCGGCGAGAACGTCACCGCCAACCTGCGTACGCTCGACACCGTGCCGAAGACGCTAGCTGGACGCGACTGGCCGGAGCTTATGGAGATCCGCGGTGAGGTCTATCTGGAGCGCGCCGGCTTCTTTGCCTTGAATGCCGAGCGTGAGGCCGCCGCCGAGTCGATTTTTGCCAATCCGCGCAATGCCGCGGCCGGCTCGCTGCGCCAGCTCGACCCGGCGATCACGGCGCGGCGTCCGCTCAAATTCTTCGCCTATGCCTGGGGGGAGGCGAGCGCGCCGTTCGCGCGCACCCATTCCGAAGCTTTGGCGCGGTTTCGTGACTGGGCTTTTTCGGTAAACCCGCGCTCGCGGCTGTGCCTGGGTGTCGACGAGGCGCTCGCCTATTACCGCGACATCGCCGCCGAGCGGGCGGAATTGCCGTACGACATCGATGGCGTCGTCTACAAGGTCAACGACCTCGGGTTGCAGGAGCGGCTCGGCATGGTCAGCCGCGCGCCGCGCTGGGCGGTGGCGCAGAAGTTTCCGGCGCAGCAGGCGCAGACGATATTGCGCGACATCTCGATCCAGGTTGGCCGTCAAGGATCGTTGACGCCGGTGGCAATGCTGGAGCCGATCACGGTCGGTGGTGTCGTCGTGCAGCGCGCCACGCTGCACAACGAAGACGAGATTCAGCGCAAGGATGTCCGCATCGGCGATACCGTCGTCGTGCAGCGGGCCGGCGACGTCATCCCGCAGGTTGTCTCGGTGGTACTCGAACGCCGGCCGAAGGACGCGGTGCCGTACGAGTTTCCCGACCATTGCCCGATCTGCGGCAGCCTCGCGGTGCGCGAGCCGGGCCAGGTCGCGCGCCGCTGCACCGGCGGCCTGATCTGCGCCGCGCAAGCGGTCGAGCGCCTGCGGCATTTCGTGTCGCGCCACTGCTTCGATGTCGAAGGGCTGGGCGAAAAGCACATCACCGCGTTCTGGCAGGATGGGCTGATCCGCCGGCCTGGCGACATTTTCCGCCTCGACCCCGAGGTCATCGCGAAACGTGAAGGCTGGGGCGAGCTCAGCGCTCGCAACCTGATGGCCGCGATCGACGAGCGCCGGCGCATTTCGCTTGAGCGTTTCATCAATGCGCTCGGCATTCCGCAGGTCGGAGAGGCGACGGCGCGGCTGCTCGCTCGCCACTACCGCTCGCTTGCCGCATGGCGGCGCGCGATGGAGGCGGCGGATCCAGAGAGCGAGGAACTTGCAGGCCTGCTCGATATCGGCGGTATCGGCGAGAGCATGGCCGCTGATATCATCGGCTTCTTCGCCGAGCCGCATAACCGCGCCGTGCTCGACGATCTCGCACGCGAGGTCACCGTGCTCGACTACGAGGGCCCACGGCAGCGCGCCTCCCCGGCGCTTGCCGGGAAGACGATCGTCTTCACGGGCGCGCTGCAGTCGATGAGCCGCGCCGAGGCGAAAGCGCGCGCCGAGGCGCTCGGCGCCAATGTCACGAGCTCGGTCTCGGCGAAAACGGATTATGTCGTAACCGGCGCCGACCCAGGCTCCAAGGCGACCAAGGCGGCTGCCCTCGGCGTCAAGCTGCTCGACGAGGCTGGATGGCTCGCCCTCGCCGGCGACGCAGCCGGATGATCCTCGGCGGTGTTCGGTTTCTCGGACCCCTCTGACGAAAAGCGCCTGGAGCCGGTCCTCGGGCCGGCGCTGATGCCGGACCGCCGAAGCGAGCAAAAGAATACGATCGCTTCGGTAACACCGGCGGACTCGCTCTGGGCAAGCGAGGTGCGTCTTTCGAGACGACTGCGGAGCCTGTCCTCGGGCCGCGCAGAGCGCGGACCCGGGGCCGGCCACCTCGGGATGACGAGCTTTCTTAATCCCATCCAAGGTTTCCCTCATGCCGAGGAGCGCCCGACCGGCGCGTCTCAAAGCACGCACGATCGCGATGCGGCCCTTCGCAGCGACGGAAGTGATGCACGGCAGTTGCCGGAGAAACCAGAGCGGGCGCCGACCGCCGATGACCCCAAGGGGTGGTGGGTGCGGTTGCGCGGGCCGATCGGTTCGCTCGTGCTGCACCTGCTGCCGCTGCTGCTGCTGATCGATTGGCCGATGTCACCGCCGGCCGAGGTCACGCCGATCCCGGTGCAGCTCGTCCTCGAGCCGCCGCCACCGCCGAAAACGGAACCGCCCAAGCTGCAGTCAAAGCCCAAGGCGCAGCCTCCGCACGGGAGGCTCGCATCGGAGGATCTCGGCAACCCCGAGGCCAAAGACACGGACCGCCCGAAGGGCGACGCGCCGACGGCAACCGATAACCCGGCCAAGGCAGATAACCCGCCAACCGAAACAAAAGAGAAACCGCAGCAGACTGCAGCGCCGTTCCGCCACCGCTTCCGCCGGCCAAACCGGACGCACCCAAACCCGAGCCGATGCCCAAACCGGTCCCGAAACCGAGCCCGGCGGCACACCAACCGCCGCGGCGGATTGAGGAGCCGGGGGAATTGGCGCCGCGGCGGGCGAAGTTCCCGGGGCCCGCTGCAACGCGCGACGAGTATCTTGCCTACATGCATTCGCTGATCCGGCAGCACTACAATCTGCTGGCGCCATCGACGCTCGGCGATCGCCGCGGCATGGTGGTCGTCGAGTTCGTCGTTCTCGACGACGGTAAAGTCGCACTGATCAAGATCCGTCGCAGTTCCGGGTATCCCGACATCGACAACCGGGTCGCCGAAATGGTCGCCGCCGTCGGCCGCTTCCCGCCCTTGCCGCAATGGTTCCAGGGCATCGCGATGCCGTTCGAGTTCGGGTTCCCATTCCCCGAGGCCTTGCGGGAGTAAGGCGTTCGGCGGCTTGGTGACAATAGCGGCGGAAACGGTAATTCTGAGCCGAGAACCTTTCTGTAACGAAATTGCATGACCGCTCGCTGGTTGTTTGGCGCGGCTCTGCTGGTCGGCTTCGGCGCGGCGATCGCCGCGCGCTCAAGCACCGATGAGCCGCCGGCCCGCATCTTCCATATCGGCATCGCTTCCGGGACCCCCGGCTCGCACCCTGCGCATGTCGCCTTTGAGGATCGGCTGCGCGAACTGGGTTATGTCGAAGGCCGCAACCTGACGATCGATTTCGTCCGAGACAATGATTTGGACCGCTTGGCGGCGGCGGTGGGCCAGTTTGCTCGCCGCGGCGTCGATGTGATCGTAACCGGCGGCCAGGATCCCGTCTTGAGGGCTGCAATTACGGCGGCCCGCTCAATTCCGGTGGTTTTCAGGGCGGTCGATGAGGACCCGCTGGCGAAAGGCTACATCGCCAGTCTTGCCCATCCGGGCGGCAACCTGACCGGGGTGGCTTTTGAACAACCGGAGCTGGCAGCGAAGCGGCTGGATCTGCTGAGACAGGCGGTTTCTCACGTCGCGCGGATCGTTCTGCTGTACGACGTGGCTGGAGCCGAGCAGCGAGAGGCTGTATCGAAGGCCGCATCTGTGCTCGGCGTTCCGCTCGATGCGATCGAGCTGCGCGGCGCTCCGTATGATTACGAGCATGCCCTGGCAGAGACAGACGGCGCCCGCGGCGACGTGCTGATGATTGCGAGCTCGCCGTTCGTCCGGGCCGCACCTGGCACCGAGGCCGCGTTGCGGCACCGTCTGCCCTCGATCTGCCACCGCGCGCGAACGCCGAAGAGGGTTGTCTGATGTCGTATGGCCCGATCCTCGCCGACATGTTTCGGCTCTCGGCCGACTATGTCGACAAGATCCTGAAGGGCGCCAAACCGGCAGATCTCCCCGTCCAGCAACCGACCAAATTCGAGCTGATCGTCAATCTGAAGACTGCAAACGCATTGGGCCTGACCATTCCGCTATCGGTCCTCGGCCGCGCTGACGAGGTCATCGAGTGAAGCGTCGTGACTTGGTCCTCCTCCTGGGCGGCGCGATGGCGATGCCGCAAGCCCTGCGGGCGCAGCAGAAGGCGATGCCGGTGATCGGCTACCTCAGCCAGAGGAGCCCAACCGATTCCGCCAGCATTGTGGCGGCCTTTCGAAAGGGGCTGGAGGAAAAAGGCTGGGTCGAGGGACAGAACGTCGCCATAGAGTCTCGCTTTGCGGAGGGACAAATCGATCGCCTGCCGGTGTTGGCGAGTGATCTGGTTCAGCATGGCGTGGACCTGTTCGTCGCGACCGGTGGTACCGGATCGGTAGTCAATGCTAGGCCGGTCGTGCCCCACACCATTCCAATGGTTTTCGCGATGGGGGGCGATCCGATCAAACTTGGCATCGTCGAGAGTCTCGCGCGGCCGGGCGACAACATCACCGGGGTGGCATTTCTGCTCAGCGAGTTGGCACCAAAGCAAGTCGAACTGCTTCACCAGCTCGTCCCTAAGGCGGCCGTGATAGGCTTCTTGGTCGACCCTAAGGATCCAGTTACCGAGTCAGACACCAAGAATGCTCAGGCTGCGGCGAATCTCCTGGGGCATGAACTCGTCGTCGTCAAAGCAAGCGGCGCGAGCGAAATCGCGCCGGCCTTTGATGCTTTAGCACAGCAAAACATCAAGGCTGTGTTCGTCAATGCCGACCCCTTGTTTAATGTGAACTTTCCACGAATTCGCGAACTCGCCGTCGCTATGGGATGGCGACAATCTCCTCGTGGGAAGGATTCGCCTCCGAGGGCGGCCTGATAAGCTATGGAACAAGCATTGACGAGGCGAATCGGCTACTCGGGGTGTACGCCGGACGGGTGTTAAAGGGCGAGAAGCCGGCGGACCTGCCGGTCCAGCAATCAGTGAGATTTCAGCTGGTCATCAATCTGAAGACCGCAAGAGCGCTCGGCTTGACGATCCCGCTATCAGTCCTTGCGCGCGCCGACGAGGTCATCGAATGAGCCAAGGCATGACATTCCCGGTCGATCCGATCGTCACCTCGGTGATCCAGCATCGCCTGCTGGCGATCGTCGAAGGGATGGGCGAGGCGATGCTGCGCACCTCTTATTCGCAGATCCTCAATTCGAGCCGCGACTTCTCAACCGCGATCTGCGATCTCGACGGCAGGCTGATCGCTCAGGCCGAGCACGTGCCGATCCATGTCGGCGCCCTGCCCTTTGCGGCAAAATCGATGACGGAGTTCTTCGCCGGCAACATCCACCAGGGCGATGTCTTTCTGCTCAACGATCCCTATCACGGCGGCAATCACCTGCCCGACCTGACCGCCTTCGTGCCGGTGTTCGAGGGCGGCAATGGAGATGGGCGGCTGCGCTTCTGGTCGATCAACCGCGCGCATCAGAGCGATATCGGCGGTGCGACCCACGGCGCTTACAACGCCGCGGCGACCGATATCTGGCAGGAGGGCATCCGCATCACGCCGCTGCGGCTCTACGACCGCGGCGAAGTGCGCCGCGACCTCCTCGAAATGATCGTGACCAATGTGCGCCACCCGCGCGACTTCCGCGGCGATCTCGCGGCGATGATCGGCTCGACGCATGTCGGCGAGCGCCGGATGCTGGCGCTTGCCGCGGAATTCGACTGGCCGACGACAAATGCCGCGATCGAGGCGGTGCTCGACGGCGCCGAGCGGCAGACAGGAGCGGAGATCGCGCGCTGGAAAGACGGCGTCTACCACGGTGAGGCGATGCTCGACGACGACGGCCGCGGCAACGACGACATCCATATCCGCGCGACGGTCACCAAGCGCGGCAGCGATCTCGTCATCGACCTGTCGGATTCGCACGAGCAGGTCGCGAGCTTTGTCAATTCCTCGTACCCGAACATGTACTCGGCGGTGGTCGTTGCGCTGTCCTATCTGATCGACCCCAACACGCCGAAGAACGACGGCACCTTCCGCCCCCTGACGATCATCGCGAAGCCAGGAACCGTGGTCTGGGCCAATCCCGGCGCGCCGGTCACCTTGGCAACCAATCATTGCGCGCAGGAAATCCTCGAAGCGATCATCAAGGCGCTGGCCCCGGCCTGTCCCGATCGCGCGATGGCGGGCTGGGGCCGCCGTTTCCGCATCGCGATCCAAGGCAAGGATCCCCGCTCGGATAAGCCGTTCATCTGGCACTTTTTCCAGGCGCGGCCCGGCGGCGGCGCCTCACCGGCGGGCGACGGCTGGCCCGGTGCCGGCGAATGGCAGGCGGCAGGCGGGATCAAGTTCGGCAGCCTCGAAGTCACCGAAGTGCGCTTCCCGCTGTTTTTCCGCCGCCACGAGTTCCGCCCCGACTCCGGTGGCGAGGGCAAATTTCGCGGTGGGCCGGGCGGGATCGCCGAGGTGGTCGTCGAGACCGCCGAGCCGGCGGTCGGCAACACCGCCGGCGACGGCGTGCGTTATGGCGCCTGCGGCATTCTCGGCGGCACAGACGGCGCGCCGCATCGTTACACGCTTTATTCCGAAGGACAGCCGCGGCGCCCGATCAAAACCAAGGAGGTCGGCCTCACGATCCGCCCCAACGACGTGCTGGTCCTGGAATCGGGTGGCGGCGGGGGCTGGGGCAACCCGGCCAAACGCGACCCAGAAGCAGTCGAGCACGATGTCGAGAACGAGTTTGTCACCGCAGCCAAAGTGGCCCCTCCCCCTCCCGCTTCGCGGGTCCCTCCCTCTCCCCGCAATGCGGGGAGAGGGCCGGGGTGAGGGGCAGTTGCGATGTACCGCATCGGCATCGATGTCGGCGGAACGTTCACCGATCTCGTGGCGGTCGACGATTTCGGCCGATCGACCTTGGCGAAGGCCGCCTCGACCCCTGCCGATCCGT
>Ga0318527_10000031_pt1 | contig 19176 bp, 18 predicted proteins | sample GRESIP052b4f25_FD_203533 | JGI IMG/M metagenome (GOLD analysis project Ga0318527, IMG submission 203533) | Tropical soil microbial communities from Luquillo Experimental Forest, Puerto Rico - GRE.SIPMG.052b4f25 | ecosystem: Environmental > Terrestrial > Soil > Tropical forest > Bulk soil...
TGACCGCGTCCGAGGCGCGGGCCCGGCGCAAATCGCTGACCGGCCCCAAACTCAGCCGCGAGGAGCGCAGCGCCGAACGCGCCGCCAGCCGCGCTCGGATGACGGACCGCCGGGATCGCATGATGGCCGGTGAAGAGGCCTACCTGTTGGCACGCGATCAGGGGCCGGTACGGCGCTACGTGCGCGACATAGTGGACTCCCGGCGCAACATGCTCGGCCTGTTCATGCCGGCTACGCTGGCCCTGCTAATGGGCATGTTCGCCGCCCCACAGCTGCAGTTCTACGCCTCTCCGGCAATGCTGGTGCTCATGGCCGTGATGAGTGTCGATGCTGTCCTCCTGGGCCGCAAAGTAAGCAAGCTGGTCGACGCGAAGTTCCCGGACAATACCGAAAGCCGTTGGAAACTAGGTCTTTACGCGGCCGGACGGGCTACCCAGATACGCCGGTTGCGGGCACCCCGCCCCCAGGTCGAGCGTGGCAGCAGCGTCGGTTGAACGCCTGAAAGCCGTCTGAATCCAGTGCGCACTCTGGTGCTCGGCGGAATCCGGTCGGGCAAGTCCCGGTGGGCGGAGGAAGCCATCGCCAATTCGCTGCCGCCGGGCGAGCCGGTCCGATACCTGGCCTCCGGGCAGGCAATCCGGGCCGACGCCGCCTGGGCGGACCGGGTCGCGCAGCACCGGGCGCGTCGGCCCGCTCATTGGTCGACGGTCGAAACCGACGACATCCCAACCCAATTGCGGCAGACGCCGGGCACCCCGACACTTGTCGACGACCTGGGCGGCTGGCTGACCGGCACCCTGGACCGCAACGACGCATGGGACAACGGGTCGGGGGTGGCGTCGGTCCAGGAAACGGTCCAGGAATTGCTCTCTGCGGTAAGCGCGTTCGGTTCCACGCTGGTGCTGGTCAGCCCGGAGGTTGGGTTGACCGTGGTGCCGGCCACCGAGTCCGGCCGCCGGTTCGCCGACGAACTGGGCAGCCTCAACCAGCGCGTCGCCGCGGTGTGCGAACGGGTGGTGCTGGTGGTGGCCGGGCAGGCGGTACCGATCAAGCCGTCGGGAACCTGATGGAATTCGCACCAGTGTCGCCGCCCGATGCGGGTGCCGCTGCGGCCGCCCGCGCGCGTCAGGATGCCCTGACCAAGCCGCGCGGCGCCCTGGGCCGCCTGGAGGATCTGTCGGTGTGGGTGGCGTCATGCCAAGGGCACTGTCCGCCAAGGCAATTCGAGCGGGCCCGGGTGGTGGTCTTCGCGGGTGACCACGGCGTCGCACGGTCCGGGGTGTCGGCGTACCCGCCGGAGGTGACCGCCCAGATGGTCGCGAACATCGACGCCGGTGGGGCGGCGATCAACGTGCTGGCCGATATCGCCGGCGCGACCGTGCGGGTCGCGGACCTGGCGGTCGACGCGGACGCGGCCTCCGAGCGGATCGGCGCCCACAAAGTGCGGCGCGGCAGTGGCGATATCACGATGCAGGACGCGTTGACCGAGGAGGAGACCGTCGATGCGATCGCCGCGGGCCGGGCCATCGCCGACGAGGAGGTCGACGCGGGCGCCGACCTGCTCATCGCTGGCGACATGGGAATCGGAAACACCACCGCGGCAGCGGTTTTGGTGGCGGCGCTGACGAACGCCGAGCCGGTGGCCGTGGTGGGCTTGGGGACCGGGGTCGACGACGCGGGGTGGGCCCGAAAGACGGCCGCGATCCGCGACGCCCTGTTCAGGACGCGGCCCGTACTGGCCGACCCGCTCGGGCTGCTGCGCTGCTCCGGAGGCGCGGACTTGGCTGCAATGGCGGGCTTTTGCGCGCAGGCCGCTGTGCGGCGCACCCCGCTGCTGCTCGACGGCATGGCGGTGACGGCGGCTGCGTTGGTCGCCGAGCGCCTGGCGCCCGGCGCCCGGCAGTGGTGGCAGGCCGGACACCGGTCGACCGAACCGGCCCATGAACTGGCGCTGGCGGCGCTCGAGTTGGAACCGATTCTGGATCTGCGGATGCGGTTGGGCGAGGGAACCGGCGCCGCGGTGGCGCTGCCGGTGGTGCGCGCCGCGGTGGCCGCCCTGTCGTCGATGGCGACCTTCTCAGAAGCCGGTGTGGCCGGTCCATCCACGTCACCGCCGTGATGCGTTCTCTGGCATCGGCTTTCGCGTTCGGAACGGTGCTGCCCGTCCCGCGGGCCGGGAACGCCCCGATGGGGCGCGGCGCCATGACCGCGTTGCCCGTGGTCGGTGCCGCGCTGGGGGCCTTGGCCGCGGCCGTCGCGTGGTGCGGCGCTTTGGTTTTCGGCCAGTCCAGCCCGCTGACCGGGGTGCTCGCGGTGGTGGCGCTGCTGCTCGCGACCCGCGGCCTGCACATCGACGGCGTCGCCGACACGGCGGACGGGCTGGGCTGTTACGGTCCGCCGCAGCGCGCGCTGGCGGTGATGCACGACGGATCGACCGGACCGTTCGGCGTGACGGCCGTCGTGCTCGTGATCCTGTTGCAGGGGTTGGCCTTCTCGGTGTTGCGACCGGCAGGGATCGCCGTGGCCGTCTTCGCCGGCCGGGTCACCGCGGTACTGGCCTGTCGTCGGTCGGTGCCGGCGGCCGACGGCAGCGCGTTGGGCGCGAGGGTCGCCGGCAGTCAGCCCGCAGCGGTGGTGGCGGCCTGGGCGGTGGCGCTGCTCGCCGTTTCGGCGCTCGCGGGTTCGCGGCCCTGGCAGGGACCGGTGGCGGTGCTGGTGGCGGTGTGCTGCGGCGCCGCCCTAGTCGGGCACTGCGTGCGCCGGTTGGGCGGCATCACCGGTGACGTGCTGGGCGCCGCAATCGAACTGACGACGACGGCGAGCGCCGTGGCGCTCGCGGGGTTTCAGGGGTGAGCAGACGCAGGCTCAGCCCAGCCGGGCCATCCAGCCGTGGGTATCGGCGAAGGTGCCCCGTTGGATCCCGGTCAGCGTGTCGCGCAGCGCCATCGTCACCTCGCCGGGTCGTCCGTCGGCGATGGTGAACTCGCTGTCGCCATACTTCACCCGCGCAACGGGTGTGATGACGGCGGCGGTGCCGCAGGCGAACACCTCGGTGATCTCGCCGGCGGCGGCCTTCTTCTGCCACTCGTCGATATCGATCTTGCGTTCCTCGACGGCGAATCCGGCGTCAATAGCCAACTGCAGCAATGAATCTCGCGTGATGCCGGGAAGCAGCGAGCCGGACAGCTCCGGGGTGACCAGCCGCGCGGACCCGCCGCTGCCGAGCACGAAGAAAAGGTTCATCCCGCCCATCTCTTCGACAAAGCGGCGTTCGACGGCGTCCAGCCACACCACCTGGTCGCAACCGTTTTCGGCGGCTTGGGCCTGAGCCAGCAGCGAGGCGGCGTAATTGCCACCGAACTTTGCCGCGCCGGTGCCGCCGGGGCTGGCCCGCACATATTCGGTCGACACCCACACACAGACGGGGCTGATCCCGCCCTTGAAATAGGCGCCGGCCGGCGAGGCAATCAGCAGATAGCGGTACTGCTTGGAGGGTCGCACGCCCAGTCCCGGTTCGGTGGCAAAAATGAACGGCCGGAGATAAAGGGCCTCTTCGCCCCCCGCCCGCGGCACCCAGGCATTGTCGACAGCGATGAGCTGGCAAAGGGATTCGATGAAAAGGTTTCCGGGCAGTTCGGGGATCGCCAGCCGCCGAGCGGACGATCGCAACCTGGCCGCATTGGCCTCGGCGCGAAACGACACTATGGAGCCGTCTGCCCAGCGGTAAGCCTTGAGCCCTTCGAACACTTCCTGTGCGTAGTGCAGCACTATCGCCGACGGATCGAGCTCGATTGGGCCGTACGGGATGACGCGCGCGTTGTGCCAACCCTGGCCTTCGGCGTAGTCGACCGAAACCATGTGGTCGGTGAAGTGCTTGCCGAATCCCGGGTCGGCCAGGATTGATTCACGTTCCGCGTCGGTGGCGGGATTAGACGCGCGTATAACCGTGAACTCGAGAGAGCCGCTGGTCATGGGGCCGATTGTATATCCGCGCGAGGATGGATTTTTTTGCCGTGTGAACCGTTGGCGGCTACCTCGTTTTCACGGCGACGAAAGGGGGGCGCACCACTTCGCATTCGACGGGGCGGCCGCGGACGTCGACGGTGATTTGCTGGCCGTCGTCGATCCCCGCGGCGGTGTCGATCAGTGCCAGCCCGATGCCGACCTGCAGTGTCGGAGAAAACGTTCCCGAGGTGGTTACCCCTACCGGGGTGTCCCCGGCCAGCACCGTCAGGTCGGGACGCAACACACCGCGGCCGACCATCCGGAGCCCGCGCAACAGCCGCCGCGGTCCCGCCGCTTTCTCGGCCAGCAGCGCGTCACGGCCGAAGAACGCGTCCTTCTTCCAGCCGACCGCCCAACCGCACCGGGCCTGCACCGGCGAGATGTCGAGCGAAAGCTCATGCCCGTGCAACGGATAGCCCATCTCGGTGCGCAACGTGTCGCGGGCCCCCAGGCCCGCGGGCTCGCCGCCCGCGGCCGTCACCGCCGCCATGAGCCCGTCGAACACCACGCCGGCAGACGACCAAGGCGGCAGCAGTTCATACCCGTGCTCACCGGTGTATCCGGTGCGACAGACACGCACCGGCACGCCCGCGTACCAGGCGTCGGCGTAGCCCATGTAATCCATGTCGGCCGGCAGGCCGAGCTCGCCGAGCACGTCCGCCGATCGCGGCCCCTGCACGGCCAGCACCGCGTAGGAGCGATGCTCGTCGGTGATCGTCAGGCCCGCCGGGGCGGCCGCCTGCAGCACATCGACCACCGCGGCGGTGTTGGCGGCGTTCGGCACCAGGAAGATCTCGTCGTTGTCGACGTAGTAGGCGATCAGGTCGTCGATGACGCCACCGGATTCGGTGCAGCACAACGTGTATTGCGCCTGGCCCGGACCGATGCGGCCCAGGTCGTTGGTGAGCGCGGAGTTGACGAACCGCGCCGCGCCCGGCCCCCGTACCAACGCCTTGCCGAGGTGGCTGACGTCGAACAGGCCGACCGTGTTGCGGGTGGCGTTGTGTTCGCTGACGGTGCCGGCATAGGACACCGGCATCAGCCAGCCGCCGAACTCGGCGAAGCTGGCACCCAACTCGCGGTGGCGGTCTTCCAGCGGTCCGTGCTGTAGCTCGGTCACGGCGTCCCACCCTAATCGAGCGGCATTGCTGGCACACTTGGGTAGGTGTCCGATTACCTGGACTTCGAAGCGCTGGAAGCTGCCGGAATCGCGAACCCGCGCGAGCGGACCGACCTGATCAAGTATCTGGGCGAACTCGGTTTCACGGTCGATGAAATGGTGGAGGCCGAACAACGCGGCCGGCTGTTCGGGCTGGCCGGCGACGTCCTGCAATGGTCGGGCCGCCCGATCTACACCATGGCGACCGCGGCCGAGCAACTCGGCTTGTCACCCGGGGAAGTCGCCCACGCGTGGGGTTTGCTCGGCCTGACCGTCGCCGGGCCGGAAGTTCCGGCGCTGAGCCAGGCCGATGTTGATGCGCTGGAAACCTGGGTCGCCCTGAAGACGGTGGTGGGTGAGGACGGCGCGCACGGCATACTGCGAGTCCTCGGCGCCGCGATGGCCCGGCTCGCGGAGGCCGAGTCGACGATGATCCGCGCCGGGATGCCGGACATCCAGATGGGCCACACCCACGACGAGCTCGCCACGGCGCAGGCCTACCGCGCTATCGCGGAGTTCATCCCCCGGATCGGGGCACTGATCGACATCGTTCACCGCCACCATCTGACCGGCGCCCGAACCCACTTCGAGGGCGTCCTTCGCGACACCTCGGAAAGCGTGGTGTGCGGCATCGGTTTTGCCGACCTGTCCGGCTTCACCGCGCTCACCCAGGCGCTCACCCCCGCGCAGTTGTCGGACTTGCTCAACGAGTTCGCCGGAACGGTCTCCGACGTGGTGCATGCCGACGGCGGCCGGGTGGTGAAGTTCATCGGCGACGAGGTGATGTGGGTGAGCGCGTCACCCGAGCAGCTCGCCAAGGCGGCGGTCGATCTCGTCGAGCATCCGCGAGCGCGTGAGGAGGGCCTGCAGGTCCGTGCCGGCCTCGCGTACGGCAGCGTCCTGGCCATCAACGGAGACTACTTCGGCAACCCGGTCAACCTGGCCGCGCGGCTCGTGGCGGCCGCAGCGCCGGGGCAGATTCTTGCCGATTCGGCGCTTCGTGACGAATTGCCGGATCGGCCCGCGGTCGCCCATGGCCCGCTGACGCTCAAGGGTTTCGACGAGCCGGTGACCGCCTACCAGCTCCGACTAGGGTAATTGCCCGTGACCATTGAACCGGCTTACCAATCCCCCGCTGTCAACGTCGCCGCGTCGCTGCCCAAACGTAGCGCGAGTTCCGCGGTATTGCTGGTGCCGGTCGTCTCGACCGGCGACGAAGAAAAACCGGGCGCTGTCGTTGTCGCCGCCGAGCCGTTCCTGACCGCCGGCGCGGTCGCAGAGATCGAGGCCGGCCTCAAGGCATTGGAGGCCACCGGTGCCAGCGAACAGGTGCACCGACTGGTGGTGCCGTCGTTGCCGGTGGCCAGCGTGCTGACGATCGGCCTGGGTAAACCGCGACCCGAGTGGCCGGCCGACACGATCCGGCGCGCCGCCGGGGTGGCGGCGCGATCGCTGAACGGTGCCGAGACGGTGATCACGACGCTGACCGAGTTGCCCGGCGAAGACGTCTGCTCGGCCGCCGTGGAAGGGCTGATCCTGGGCGGTTACCGGTTCACCGCCTTCCGCAGCGACAAGACCGCGCCGAAAGACAAAGGGCTGCGCAAGATCACCGCGCTAGCCACCTCGAAAGACGCCAAGAAACAGAGCGCGCACGGGACGGCCGTCGCGACCGCGGTCGCCACCGCCCGTGACCTGGTCAACACCCCGCCCAGCCACCTGTTCCCGGGCGAATTCGCCAAGCGCGCAAAGGCTTTGGGAGAGGCCGCGGGCCTTGAAGTCGAGGTGCTCGACGACAAGGCGCTGCAGAAGGGCGGCTTCGGCGGGGTGATCGGCGTCGGGCAGGGCTCGTCGCGCCCACCGCGGTTGGTGCGGCTGACCCATCGGGGCTCTCAGCTGGCCAAGAAACCCAAGCAGGCAAAGCGAGTGGCGCTGGTCGGCAAGGGCGTCACCTTCGACACCGGCGGCATCTCGATCAAGCCGGCTGCGTCGATGCACTACATGACATCGGATATGGCCGGTGCCGCCGCGGTCATCGCGACCGTCTCGCTGGCCGCGCAGCTGCAGCTGCCCATCGACGTGATCGCGACGGTGCCGATGGCCGAGAACATGCCGTCGGCGACGGCGCAGCGCCCGGGTGACGTGCTGACCCAATACGGCGGAACCACGGTCGAGGTACTCAACACCGACGCGGAGGGCAGGTTGATCCTGGCCGACGCCATCGTGCGGGCATGCGAGGACAACCCCGACTACCTGATCGAGACCTCTACCCTGACCGGCGCGCAAGTGGTGGCGCTGGGCGCCCGGATCCCCGGCGTGATGGGCAGCGACGAATTCCGCGACCGGGTCGCTGCGATCTCGCAGCGGGTGGGCGAGAACGGCTGGCCGATGCCGCTGCCCGACGAGCTCAAGGAAGACTTGAAGTCCACGGTGGCCGACCTCGCCAATGTCAGTGGTCAGCGCTTCGCCGGCATGCTGGTGGCCGGGGTTTACCTGCGCGAGTTCGTCGCCGACGGCGTGAGCTGGGTGCACATCGACGTGGCCGGCCCGGCCTACAACACCGGCAGCCCATGGGGATACACGCCCAAGGGCGCCACCGGTGTGCCCACCCGCACGATGTTCGCGATGCTGACGGACATAGCCGAAAACGGCTGACCGCCGGGCGCTTGGCCAGTGGGTTTAGCCGGGCGATTCAGTGGATAACCTCCCACGGGTCGGTTATTCCCCGGGAGGCAAATTGTGACTGCGCGACGGTTGGTCATGGCGGTGGGCGCCGTGCTGTTGATAGCGGGTGTAATCGGGCTGTTGGTGCCGGTTTCGATCTCGGACGGCAACAGCAATTCCGTTTCCTGCGGAAGCGCAATCGCCCCAGATTCTTCCGCGGCGAAAAACGCCAACGACAAGAACGGGGCTAACATTCCGATCCTGAACGAGCTCCTACCGCACACCGACTTTGTGGCTCAATGCAACTCGTCGGTGCACACTCGGCAGATGTGGACCATTCCGCTCGCGGTGATCGGTGCCCTGGGGATCGCCGGCGCGCTGCTGGTACGACGGACCGAAGGGGCGACCAGGACCCTCTAACCGGGTGCTAGATCACCCGCACTCGCGCGGTGCTGCGCAGGGCCTGCGGCGCCACGCGCGAAATGCCGTAGAACGCATACGCTTCCGGAGCGACGGGGCGAATGGGCTTGTTCTTCTTGACCGATGACAAGATCGCCTTGGCGACCTTCTCGGGTCCGTAGTGGCGCAACGCGAACAGCCTTCCCAGCTGGCCCCGGCGGTCGTCGACTTGCTCGCTCTTGCCCACGGGTGCGTCGATGCGAGTGGTGTTGATGATGTTGGTCTTGATGACGCCGGGGCAGATTGTGGTGAGCCCGATCCCCGCGGCATCGAGTTCGGCCCGCAGGCAGTCAGAGAACATAAAGGCGGCTGCCTTGGAAGTGCAGTAAGCACTCAGCGACTGCATCGGGGAGTAGGACGCCATCGACGCCACGTTGACGATGTAGCCGCCGGTGCCGCGTTCGACCAACCGCCGGCCGAAGGACCGGCAGCCGTTGACCACGCCGCCGAGGTTGATGTCGAGCACCCGGTCGAACTCCTCGGCCGGGGTGTCCAGGAATCCGCCCGCCTGCCCGATTCCGGCGTTGTTGACCACGATGTCGGGGACGCCGTGTTCGGCGCTGACCCGCTCGGCGAACGCCTCGACCGCATCGGCGTCGGACACGTCGAGCACATAAGCGTGCGCGACGCCGCCGCCGGCGGCAATCTCGCCGGCGGTCTCCTTGACGGAGGCCTCGTCGATGTCGCTGACAACCACCTCGGCGCCCTCGCGGGCGAAGGCGAATGCGGTCTCACGCCCGATTCCGCTGCCGGCGCCGGTGACCGACACCAGGGTGTCGCCGAAGTGCTCGCGCGGACGCCCGATTTGCGCGCGCAGCAGCGCGCGGCCGAGCTGTTTGCCCTCGGCCAGGTCGGCGAAGTCGTGCACTGCGGCCGCCATCACCTGCGGGTGCGACATCGGTGAGAAGTGACCCGCTTTGATGTCGCGGCGCCACAGCCGCGGCACCCAGCGCGCCGTCTCGTCGTAGCCGTAGGGCCGGACGTACTTGTCTTGGGTGTTGACTATGAGCTGCACCGGCACGTCGACGACGTGAATCGCCCGCTTCCGGGAAAACGAACGAACGAGATTGGCGGGATAGGTCTTTACCGAGTGGGCCGCATCGCTGGCCAATTTGGCGGAGTGATGGATCTTGTCGTCGGGGATGTTGTCGAACGCGTTGCGCCGAAGCGCCGGGATCGACAGCGCCAGCCTGAGGAACAGCGGGGCCAGCACCGGGATCGAGAACAGCGCCACGTAGGTGAATCTCAGCGCCTGACTGATCGACCGCACAAACCTGCGCGGGCGCCACGGTTGGCGCAGGCCGCTGAAGATGTAGTCGACCAGTTGGTCCTGGCTCGGGCCGGACACCGACGTGAACGACGCGACCCGGTCACCGGCGCCCGGGCGGGTTAGGTACTCCCACATGCCGACCGAACCCCAGTCGTGAGCCAGGACATGCACCGGCGCGCCGGGGCTCAGCTCGCCGATCACGGCGGCGAAGTCGTCGGCGAACCGGGCCATGGTGTACGCAGAAACCGGCTTGGGCACCGACGACAGGCCGACGCCCCGGTTGTCGTAGCGGATGATGCGGAACCGCTCGGCCAGCAGCGGAACGACACCGTCCCACAGCACGTGCGAGGCGGGAAAGCCGTGCACCAGCACGACGGTCGGGCCCTCGCGGTTGCCCTCTTCGTACACCGCGATCCGCACGTCGTCGGCGCTGTCGACGAATTGCTGGGGTAACTGTTGTATTGCCGGCATTGGACCTCCGCCACCGCGACGTGCTCTGACTGACCCTGACTAGCCCTGATTAGCCCTGACTAGCCCTGACTAGCCCTGACTAGCCCTGACTAGCCCTGACTAGCCGTGACTAGCTCCGACTCGTAATCGCCACACGGTAGCAAGCGGGTAGGGCCCGGCACGCCAGCGCTGTCCGCCCTGGGGGTGTGCCGATCAACGCGAAATGACAGGATAGTTTCGACATCTGGTAAGCCGGATGTCGACCCGCGCCGACCACGAGCGATCGAGGAGTCAAAAGACATGGCCTTCTCCGTCCAGATGCCGGCACTCGGTGAAAGCGTCACCGAGGGAACGGTCACGCGCTGGCTCAAGCAGGAAGGCGACACGGTCGAACTCGACGAGCCGCTCGTCGAGGTGTCGACCGACAAGGTCGATACCGAAATCCCCTCCCCGGCCGCCGGTGTGCTGACCAAGATCATCGCCCAGGAGGACGACACCGTCGAGGTAGGCGGCGAGCTGGCCGTCATCGGCGACGCCTCCGAGGGCGGCGCGCCGGAGGCGCCCGCCCAAGCGCCAAGCCAGCCGGAACCCCAGGCCTCCCCCGAGGAGAAGGCCCCACAGGAGCCGGAGCCCGAGCCCGCACCCGCAGCGCCGACCCGCGCGGAGCCCGCACCGGCGGCACCGGCCCCGCAGGCCTCAAGCAGCGGCGGCGCCACCCCGGTGCTGATGCCCGAACTCGGCGAGTCGGTGACCGAGGGCACCGTGACTCGGTGGCTCAAGAAGGTCGGGGATTCGGTTCAGGTGGACGAGCCGCTGGTGGAAGTCTCCACCGACAAGGTGGACACCGAAATCCCGTCCCCGGTGGCCGGTGTCCTGGTCAGCATCACCGCCGACGAAGACGCGACCGTGCCGGTCGGCGGCGAGTTGGCCCGGATCGGCGTCGGTATAGAAGCCGGCGCGCCGGCCCCCCCGGCTCCCAAGCCGCCGCCCGCACCCGAACCAAAGCCCGAACCGGCGCCCCAAGCTAAGCCCGAACCAAAGCCCGAAGCCGCCAAACCGGCCCCGACGCCCCAGCCGGCGCCGCGACCCGAACCGGTCCAGGCCGCGCCCGCGGCGGCCGCCGACGGCTCGGGCGCAGACGGCGCACCGTACGTGACTCCGCTGGTGCGGAAGCTGGCCACCGAGAACGCCGTCGACCTCGCGGAGGTCAAGGGCACCGGGGTGGGCGGTCGTATCCGAAAGCAGGATGTGCTCGCCGCCGCCCAGAAGAAGACGGCCCCACCGGCCGCCGCACCGGCGCCGGAGGCCGGCAAGGCAGCCCCCGCAGCGGCGCCCACTCCGGCACCCGCGTTGGCGCACCTGCGGGGTACCACGCAGAAGGCCAGCCGGATCCGTCAGATCACCGCCGCCAAGACCCGGGAATCCCTCCAGGCCACGGCCCAGCTCACCCAGACCCATGAGGTCGACATGACCAGGATCGTCGGGTTGCGGGCAAGGGCCAAGGCCGCGTTCGCCGAGCGTGAGGGGGTGAACCTGACCTTCCTGCCGTTCTTTGCCAAGGCCGTGATCGACGCGCTCAAGATTCATCCCAACGTCAACGCCAGCTACAACGAGGAAACCAAGGAGATCACCTACTACGACGCCGAGCACCTCGGCTTCGCCGTCGACACCGACCAGGGCCTGCTCTCCCCCGTTGTCCACAACGCCGGCGACTTGTCGTTGGCGGGGCTGGCCAGGGCGATTGCCGACATCGCCGCGCGCGCCCGGTCGGGAAAGCTGAAACCCGACGAGTTGTCCGGTGGCACCTTCACCATCACCAACATCGGCAGCCAGGGTGCGTTGTTCGACACCCCGATCCTGGTTCCGCCGCAGGCCGCGATGTTGGGCACCGGGGCCATCATCAAACGGCCGCGGGTGGTCGTCGACGAGAGCGGCAACGAATCGATCGGGGTCCGCTCGGTCTGCTATCTCCCGCTGACCTATGACCACCGCCTGATCGACGGCGCCGACGCCGGACGTTTCCTCACCACCATCAAGCATCGGCTGGAAGACGGAGCCTTCGAGGCCGATCTGGGGCTTTAAGAGGGGCTTGCAAACGTGGCTCAGGCTGGTTCTAAGGCCGCTGTCGCGATAGCGGGTTCCTCCGGCCTGATCGGCTCCGCCTTGGCCGCGGCACTACGGGCCGCCGACCATCCGGTGTTGCGCATAGTGCGGCGCGCCCCGGCGAATTCCGACGAATTGCACTGGAATCCCGAGAGCGGCGAGTTCGATTCCGAGGCGCTGGTCGACGTCGACGCCGTGGTCAACCTCTGCGGGGTCAACATCGGCCAACGTCGATGGTCTGGCGCCTTCAAGCAAAGCCTCCGCGACAGCCGCATCGCCCCCACCGAAGTGCTGGCCAACGCCGTCGCCGAGGCCGGCGTCGAAACCCTGATCAACGCCAGCGCGGTCGGCTACTACGGAAACACCAAAGATCGCGTGGTCGATGAAAACCAAAGGGCAGGAAGGGGTTTCCTGGCCCAGCTGTGCGAAGACTGGGAAGCCGCGACGCTGCCCGCCCAATACGCCGGTGCCCGGGTGGTGCTGGCCCGCACGGGCGTGGTGCTCGCCCGGTCGGGCGGTGCGCTGGGCCGGATGCGGCTGCTGTTCTCCACGGGCCTCGGCTCCCGGCTGGGCAGCGGCCGCCAATACATGTCGTGGATCAGCCTCGAAGATGAGGTGCGTGCGCTGCTGTTCGCAATCTCACACCCCTCGCTGTCCGGCCCGGTGAACCTGACCGGCCCGGCGCCGGTCACCAACGCCGAGTTCACCACCGCATTCGGGCGCGCGGTCAACCGCCCCACCCCGTTGATACTGCCCGGTTTCGCCGTGCGGGCAGCGCTCGGCGAGTTCGCCGACGAGGGGCTGCTCATCGGTCAGCGCGCCATCCCGTCGGCGCTCGAACGTGCCGGTTTCCAGTTCCACCACAACACCATTGGTGAGGCGCTCGCCTACGCCACCGCCCGTCGCGACCACGACTAGGAGTACCGTCACCAGCGTGATGACCTCCATCCGGTCGAGTTCGGCCGCGATCGACGTTCGCCAGCTGGACACGGTCGAATACCGCACGGCCTGGCAGTTGCAACGCGACCTCGCCGACGCCAGGGTGGCCGGCGGCCCGGACACGCTACTGCTGCTGGAGCACCCGCCGGTCTACACCGCCGGACGTCGCACGCAGCCCTACGAACGACCTCCGAACGAGGCGCGCGGCACGCCCGTAGTCGACACCGACCGCGGCGGCAAGATCACCTGGCACGGTCCCGGACAGCTGGTCGGCTACCCGATCATCGGGCTGGCCGAACCCCTCGATGTGGTCAATTACGTTCGGCGCCTTGAGGAATCGTTGATACAGGTCTGTGCCGATTTCGGCCTGGACACGATCCGGGTCGACGGCCGGTCCGGGGTCTGGGTGCCCGGCAGCGCCGGGCGGCCCGCTCGCAAGGTCGCGGCCGTCGGCGTGCGGGTGTCGCGGGCGACCACGCTGCACGGCTTTGCGCTCAACTGCGATTGCGACCTGGACGCGTTCACCACCATCGTGCCGTGCGGCATCAGCGACGCCGGGGTGACGTCGTTGTCCGCCGAACTGCAGCGCCGGGTTGCTGTCGACGACGTCCGGACGGCGGTCGCCGTCGCCGTTTGCGATGCCCTGGACGGCGTTTTGCCGGTCCGTCAACATCCAGTCGCCCGCGTAGCATCATCGATGTGACTATCGCTCCCAAGCCTGATGTCGCCGCCGCGGCTCCGTCAGGCCGGAAGCTGCTGCGCCTCGAGGTGCGAAACGCGCAGACCCCGATCGAGCGCAAGCCACCGTGGATCAAGGTCCGCGCCCGGATGGGGCCGGAGTACACCGAGCTGAAGAGCCTGGTCCGGCGCGAGGGTCTGCACACGGTCTGCGAAGAGGCGGGTTGCCCCAACATCTTCGAATGCTGGGAGGACCGGGAAGCCACCTTCCTGATCGGCGGCGACCAGTGCACCCGTCGCTGCGACTTCTGCCAGATCGACACCGGAAAGCCCGCGGCACTGGACCGCGACGAACCCCGGCGAGTCGCCGACAGCGTGCGAGCGATGGGGCTGCGCTACGCCACAGTGACCGGCGTGGCCCGCGACGACCTGCCCGACGGCGGGGCCTGGCTGTACGCCGAGACGGTGCGAGCCATCAAAGAGCTCAACCCCTCGACCGGCGTCGAGCTGTTGATCCCCGACTTCAACGGCGAGCCCACTCGGCTTGCCGAGGTCTTCGAGTCACGCCCGGAAGTGTTGGCGCACAACGTCGAAACGGTGCCCCGCATCTTCAAGCGGATTCGGCCCGCTTTCACCTACCAGCGCAGCCTGGGCGTGCTCACCGCGGCGCGCGACTTCGGCCTGGTCACCAAGAGCAACCTCATCCTCGGGCTGGGCGAAACACCCGACGAGGTGCGCACCGCGCTGGCCGACCTGCGCGATGCGGGCTGCGACATCGTCACCATCACGCAATATCTGCGACCGACGACGCGCCACCACCCGGTCGAGCGCTGGGTGAAGCCGGAGGAGTTCGTCGATTTCGCAAGGCACGCCGAGGGGCTGGGCTTTTCGGGGGTGCTGGCCGGACCGCTGGTGCGATCGTCCTACCGGGCGGGACGGCTCTATGAGCAGGCCGCCCGCAGCCGCGTCCGTAGTTGACTCCGCACGTACGTATCCTTGGTGATTATGGCTAAACCCCGCACTGCCGCTGAGAACAAGGCCGCCCGGGCGCAGGCGCAGGCCGCCCGCAAGGCCGCCACGCGGGAGCGCCGCACCCAGTTGTGGCAGGCGTTCAACATTCAGCGCAAGGAGGACAAGCGCCTCCTGCCGTACATGATCGGCGCCTTCGTGCTGATCGTCGGCATCGCGGTGGCCGTCGGCGTGTGGGCCGGCGGGCTCAGCATGATCACGATGATCCCGCTCGGTGTGCTGCTGGGCGCTTTGGTCATGTTCATCATCTTCAGCCGCCGGGCCCAGCGATCGATCTTTAGCAAAGCCGAAGGTCAAACCGGTGCCGCGGCGTGGGTGCTGGACAACTTGCGCGGCAAGTGGCGGGTGACCCCCGGGGTCGCCGCGACCGGCCACTTCGACGCGGTGCACCGGGTGCTCGGCCGACCCGGCGTCATCCTGGTCGGCGAAGGATCGGCGGCCAGGGTGAAACCGCTACTGGCTCAGGAGAAGAAGCGCACCGCTCGGGTGGTCGGCGACGCACCGATCTACGACATCATCGTCGGCAACGGCGAGGGTGAGGTTCCGTTGGCCAAGTTGGAGCGCCACCTCACCCGCCTGCCCAACAACATCACCATCAAACAGATGGACACGCTCGAGTCCCGTTTGTCCGCTCTGGGATCGCGGGCAGGTGCCGGGGTCCTGCCGAAGGGACCGCTTCCGAACGCCGGCAAGATGCGCGGCGCGCAGCGCACCGTGCGCCGCAAGTAGGGCCGTCGTCTTAACGCCGAACCACCGCCGTGCCGCTCACCTGATCCTGTAACCCCCGCCCGTCGGCGTCCGTGAACAGCGGCGGGATGACCAAACCGACGAGCAATCCGCGGACAACCGCCCGCCCGATTCCCACCGGACCGCGTCCGTTGACCGCTACCACCCCGAGCCCGAGCGCCAGCTGACCCGGTGTGAAACCGAACAGGCGGACCTCCAGCACGCCAAGCACCAACCAGACGGCGAATTGCGTCGTATGCAACCACTGATCGGTGATGGCGCCGAACCGCAGCGCCAGCAGCGCTAGGCCGGCGGCGATCAGCCAGTCGATCATCAGCGCCGCCAGCCGGCGTCCCATCGGTGCCAGCGATCCCGGCCCGGTCTCGGGCAGGCCGAGCCCCTCGCCCGGGTATGCGGATCGCGACCCCGGCAAACCCCCTGTCACAGGCCGCTTCCAACGACTCGGCTTGACTCCCCCACCGGCTCCGTCCGAAGCCGGGGACAGACGATGCGCCCATCGACCCGACCAGATACGATCTTGCCGTCCATCGCCTCACAATAGAACCCGCCGGCAACCCGGGCTCTGCTGCGGGAAGCGTGGTCACGTAACCTCTGCGCAACACCGGGTTGACTGGCGGGCAATATCACCTCCATAGCGTCAGGCCGCGGATCACCAAGTAAAGGAGCACATCAGTGACAGATATGACGCCCGACGACGTCTTGAAGCTCGCCAAGGACGAGGAAGTCCGGTTCATCGACGTCCGGTTCTGCGACCTCCCCGGCGTCATGCAGCACTTCACAATTCCCGCATCGGCATTCGACGAGAGCCTGTTCGAGAGCGGCGTGGCCTTCGATGGCTCGTCGATTCGTGGGTTCCAGGCCATCCACGAGTCCGACATGGTGCTGCTGCCCGATCCGGACACCGCGTGCATCGACCCGTTCCGCGAGGCCAAGACGCTCAACCTCAACTTCTTCGTGCATGACCCGTTCACCCTCGAGCCCTACTCGCGCGACCCGCGCAACATCGCCCGCAAGGCCGAGAGCTACCTGGCCAGCACCGGTATCGCCGACACGGCGTACTTCGGCGCCGAGGCCGAGTTCTACATCTTCGACTCGGTGAGCTTCGACTCGCGCACCAACGGCTCGTTCTACGAAGTGGACGCGATCTCGGGGTGGTGGAACACTGGCGAGCCGACCGAGAGCGATGGCAGTCTCAACCGTGGTTACAAGGTTCGCCCCAAGGGCGGGTACTTCCCGGTTGCCCCGAACGACCACTACGTCGATCTCCGCGACAGGATGCTGACCAACCTGATCAACGCCGGCTTCGTCCTGGAGAAGGGCCACCACGAGGTGGGCACCGGCGGACAGGCCGAGATCAACTATCAGTTCAACTCGCTGCTGCACGCCGCGGACGATTTGCAGCTGTACAAGTACATCGTCAAAAACACCGCGTGGCAGGCGGGCAAGACCGTCACGTTCATGCCCAAGCCGCTGTTCGGCGACAACGGCAACGGTATGCACTGCCACCAGTCGCTGTGGAAGAACGGTAGCCCGCTGATGTACGACGAGACCGGGTATGCCGGTCTGTCGGACATGGCCCGCCATTACATCGGCGGCCTGTTGCACCACGCGCCGTCGTTGCTGGCCTTCACCAACCCGACGGTCAACTCCTACAAGCGGCTGGTGCCGGGTTATGAAGCCCCGATCAACCTGGTCTACAGCCAGCGCAACCGCTCGGCGTGTGTGCGTATCCCGATCACCGGCAGCAACCCCAAGGCCAAGCGGCTGGAGTTCCGGAGCCCCGACTCGTCGGGCAACCCGTATCTGGCGTTCTCCGCGATGCTGATGGCGGGCCTGGACGGGATCAAGAACAAGATCGAGCCGCAGTCGCCGGTCGACAAGGACCTCTACGAACTGCCGCCGGAGGAGGCCGCGAACATCCCGCAGACGCCGACCCAGCTGTCCGATGTGATCGATCGTCTGGAAGCCGACCACGAATACCTCACGGAGGGCGGCGTTTTCACACCCGATCTGATCGAAACGTGGATCGCCTTCAAGCGCGAACGCGAGATCGAGCCGGTCAACATCCGGCCGCATCCGTACGAGTTCGCGCTGTACTTCGACGTGTGACCTTGGAGGGTCTTTGACCTGCGGTTTCACCCGCCCGCAGTGCTGTGGGACCGCAGTGGGACCGCAGGAGTTTTCTCCAGGCGCTCTGTGATGGCTGCTGCGACGGCGGTGCGAGTGGACTCGTCGGCGTCCGGGAACATGTGGCCGCAGGTGTCCAGGGTGGTGCGTGCCGATGCGTGGCGCATCCGGGCTTGCACCGTCTTGATGTCGGAGCCCGAGCTGATGAGCAGCGACGCGAAGTAGTGCCGCAGGTCGTGGTAAGTGAACGACTAGACTCCGGTAGTCCATCGACCTTCACGCGGGCATCGCGCATGGCGCGCTCGATGACCCACGGCGCGCCACCTGCAACCATCATCTCGCCCCCGAACTCTGCGACCGATGCCGACAGGAGCAACGTCAGCTCCCGCGGGATCGGGATGGGCGCCGCACTGCCGTCCGTCTTGAGCGGCTTGTCCGGCCACTGCCGCTCGGGTGTGACGACACCGCGGGTGAAGTCGACATCGGTCGTCCGCAGCGCGGCGGCTTCGGACACCCGAAGCCCGGCGAACGCGCCCAGCAGTACCGCGACCCGAAGCGCAGCAGGCATCGCGTCATGCAACGCCCACACCTGCGCGGTGGTCGCCACGTACACCTTGGGCCTACCCATCGGCGGCGATGTCTTACGGCTGCACGGGTTACGGCCTAAGAGGCCGTCGTGGACAGCATCGGCGAGAACCTGCGAGAGCCGCGAATGCAGCGCATAGATGTAGCTTTCCGCCAGGCCGTCTGCTTTGAGCTTGGCTGTCCACGTCTTGACCTGGGTGGGCCGCAGCGCGGTCAGCGGCAGGTGCCCGAATTCGTCGATGATGACCCGGATATGCACCTGGGCCCGCGCCCTCGGCGACGGCGTCACCCGGGAAATGCTGCGACTACAGTCCAACCCGAACTACGATCCGGCCGTCTCGCAGCTCCCGCACGCCCGCCCGGCCGCACCGAGGCCGGCCGTGGTGGCCGCAACGGCGCGCAGGCTTGCGAAGGCATGCGAAGCGGCCGAGCAAGAGGCCCGGACACGCAGAGCGCAGTTGGCCGCCATCGCAGCCGGCATCCTGCCCCACAGCGTGAACTGGAAGCACCGCACCGCGGTGGATCTGACCGCCCAGCGCGACCGATGACCGGCCCCAGGGCGGCCTTTACCATCACCAGTGTTTAATCGGGGCATAGCGCGCCAAATCCCTTACAACGCAACACACCACAACCGCCAATCGTCAGGACGCTGCTCGCAATGGAACGCCGAAGCATCCCGATCGAGCACTGCGAGGACAGATGGTCGCCCATTTCGGTCGCTGAAATCGGCCTTCCCGCAACGCATCTCGCTGTAGCAAACGCCCGAAACCCGCTGCCCCGCAACGGCGTTATTTAAGTCGATAACGGCAATCGCAGCATCGCGTCCAGGCCGGCGCATCGAAAATTCGCCGTTGCGGGGAGTAAACCGTTAAGCCACCGCTCGAGGCGCTCCGCGCCTCGAGGACTTTGCGCCTTCACGCGTCCGGTAGGCGGTTTCCTCGGGGTCGGCGCTAGCCGGACCCAG
>Ga0318527_10000067_pt1 | contig 16073 bp, 13 predicted proteins | sample GRESIP052b4f25_FD_203533 | JGI IMG/M metagenome (GOLD analysis project Ga0318527, IMG submission 203533) | Tropical soil microbial communities from Luquillo Experimental Forest, Puerto Rico - GRE.SIPMG.052b4f25 | ecosystem: Environmental > Terrestrial > Soil > Tropical forest > Bulk soil...
GTATCGGCTTCATCACCGGCGGAAACGGTGGTAATGGCGGCAACGCGCTGATTGGCTTCGGTGGTAATGCGGGCAACCCCGATCTCCCGGTGGCTGGGACGATGCGGGGCATGGCCGGCGTCGTCGGCGCCGGTTTGCTCAACATTCTCGCGGCGCCGTGGGTCGTTGCGACGTAGCGTGTGGCATCGATGGCAGTGGCGCCGGATGCCACCGGGCTGGTCGCACAGGGCAAGGCCATCTTCGACGCGCTGCGCGGCGACCTCATGGATCACGACGATGAAGACGACACAGCGCCGCTGGTCCCGAACTCCGAGTCCAGCCAGCATCGCGGCTAGTCGACGAGAGTAAACAGGGATAGAATCGCGCGCCTATCGGTAAGCATCTGCAGAACTGACGGAAAAACGAGGTCGACGAACGTGAGCGACAAAGCCCAATCAGCCGCGGATGCGGCGCGGGAGAACCTCGCCGCAGAGCTGGATCGGCTGCGCCAGCGGCGTGATCGCCTTGAGGTCGAGGTCAAGAACGACCGCGGCATGGTCGGTGACCACGGAGACGCGGCGGAGGCGATACAGCGCGCCGACGAACTCGTCGTCCTCGGTGACCGGATCAATGAACTGGACCGGCGGTTGCGGACCGGGCCGTCGCACCCGGACGGATCCGAAACGCTGCCCGGGGGTACCGAGGTGACCCTGCGGTTCCCCGACGGCGAGGTCGTCACGATGCACGTGATCTCGATCGTCGAAGAGACTCCCGTCGGCCGCGAAGCTGAGACGTTGACCGCTCGCAGCCCATTGGGACAGGCGCTTGCCGGGCATAAGCCGGGCGACACGGTGACCTACTCGACACCGCAAGGGGAAAATCAGGTCGAGTTGATCTCCGTGAAGCTGCCCAGCTAGCTCGACCCCGCCATGCCTCAAGCCGCGCCGCCGCGCCCACAACTGAGTCTGACGACGCAGGTGTCGCGTTTTGTCGTCACCGGCGGTCTAGCCGGCATCGTCGACTTCAGCCTCTACCTGCTGCTCTACAAGGTGGTGGGCGTTCAGGTTGACCTGTCCAAAGCGACCAGTTTCGTTGTGGGCACCATCACCGCCTACCTGATCAACCGTCGATGGACGTTTCAGGCGGCACCGAGCACGCCTCGGTTCATCGCGGTCATGGTCCTCTACGGCATCACCTTCGTCGTGCAGGTCGGCCTCAACCATCTCTGCCTCGCGCTTTTGGATTACCGGGCTTGGGCGATACCCGTCGCGTTCGTGATCGCGCAGGGCACCGCGACAGTGATCAACTTCATCGTGCAGCGGGCGGTAATCTTCCGCATCCGCTGAGCCGAGCCGTCAGGCGGTACCCTCTTTGACGATGTCGAGCACCCCTAAAACCACGCCCACCCGGCTGACCGGGTGGGGCCGCACGGCGCCGTCGGTGGCGGACGTACTCCGTACCCCCGATCCCGAGGTCGTCGCCAAGACGGTGGCCAGGGTGGCCGACACCGGCGGTCGAGGGGTGATCGCGCGCGGCCTGGGCCGGTCCTACGGCGACAATGCGCAGAACGGCGGCGGTCTGGTGATCGACATGACCGAGCTGAACACCATCCACTCGATCAACACCGACACCAAGCTGGCCGACCTCGACGCCGGGGTCAACCTCGACCAGCTGATGAAGGCCGCCCTGCCGTTCGGGCTGTGGGTCCCGGTGCTGCCGGGCACCCGCCAGGTCACGATCGGCGGCGCGATCGCGTGCGACATCCACGGCAAGAACCATCACAGCGCGGGCAGCTTCGGCAACCACGTGCGCAGCATGGACCTGTTGGCCGCCGACGGCCAGATCCGCCACCTCACTCCGGCCGGCGAGGAGTCCGAGCTGTTCTGGGCCACGGTCGGCGGCAACGGCCTGACCGGGATCATCCTGCGGGCCACCATCGAGATGACCCCCACCGAGACCGCGTATTTCATCGCCGACGGCGACGTCACCGCCGGCCTCGACGAAACCATCGCCCTGCACAGCGACGGCAGCGAAGCCTCCTACACGTATTCCAGTGCCTGGTTTGATGCGATCAGCGCACCGCCCAAACTGGGCCGCGCGGCGGTATCGCGCGGCTCCTTGGCGACGATCGAGCAGTTGCCGCCGAAGCTGCGGCGTAACCCGCTGAAATTCGATGCGCCGCAACTGCTTACGCTGCCCGACGTCTTCCCCAACGGGCTGGCCAACAAATACACCTTCGGGCCGATCGGCGAACTGTGGTACCGCAAGTCCGGAACCTATCGGGGCAAGGTCCAGAACCTGACGCAGTTCTACCACCCGCTGGACATGTTCGGCGAGTGGAACCGTGCCTATGGCTCAGCCGGTTTCGGCCAGTACCAGTTCGTCGTACCCACCACTGCGGTCGAGGAGTTCAAGAGCATCATCCGCGACATTCAGAAGTCCGGGCATTACTCATTCCTCAACGTGTTCAAGCTGTTCGGCCCCGGCAACCAGGCTCCGCTGAGCTTTCCGATCCCGGGCTGGAACGTCTGCGTGGACTTCCCCATCAAGCCGGGGCTCAACGAGTTCCTCAACGAACTCGACCGCCGGGTACTGGAATTCGGCGGCCGGGTTTATACCGCCAAGGACTCGCGCACCACCGCTGAAACCTTTCACGCCATGTATCCGCGCATCGACGAGTGGATCGCCTTGCGTCGCAAGGTCGACCCCTTGCGGGTGTTCGCCTCCGACATGGCCCGACGTTTGGAGCTGTTGTAGATGGTGCTCGACGCCGTGGGAAATCCGCAGACCATCCTGTTGCTCGGTGGCACCTCCGAGATCGGGCTGGCCATCTGCGAGCGCTACCTGCAAAATGCGCACGCGCGAATCCTGCTGGCCGCCATGCCCGACGACCCGGGTCGCGACGACGCGGTGGCCCAGATGAAGGCCGCGGGCGCGCGGTCGGTGGAGCTGATCGACTTCGAAGCCACCGACACCGACAGTCATTCGAAGATGATGGACCAGGCCTTCTCGGGTGGCGATGTGGACGTCGCCATCGTGGCATTTGGTTTACTCGGCGACGCCGAAGAGCTATGGCAGAATCAACGGAAGGCCGTGCAGATCGCCGAAATCAATTACACCGCGGCGGTTTCGGTGGGGGTACTACTGGCCGAGAAGATGCGGGCGCAGGGTTTCGGTCAGATCATCGCGATGAGCACGGTGGCCGGTGAGCGGGTGCGGCGGTCCAACTTTGTCTACGGCTCCACCAAGGCCGGTCTCGACGGTTTCTACCTTGGCTTGTCAGAGGCGTTGCGCGAGTACGGGGTACGCGTCCTGGTGATCCGGCCCGGACAGGTCCGTACCCGGATGAGCGCGCACATCAAGGAAGCTCCGCTAACCGTCGACAAGGAGTACGTCGCCAACCTGGCGGTGACCGCGTCCGCAAAAGGTAAGGAATTGGTTTGGGCGCCAGCAGCATTCCGTTATGTGATGATGGTGTTGCGACACATCCCGCGGAGCATTTTCCGCAAGCTGCCAATCTGACGATGCGTAACGCGCTGGCCAGCCTGGGCCAGATGGTCGGGGCGGCGGTGGTCGCGGTCATCGTCGCGGTGGTATCGCTGGTCGCAATCTCAGGCGTGCAATGGCCGGCCTTTCCGTCATCCAATCAGCTGCATGCACTGACCACCGTCGGGCAGGTCGGCTGCCTGGCCGGGCTGGTTGCCGTCGGCTGGGTGTGGCGGGATGGTCGGGAAAGGCACCGCTACCGGATCCTGGCCCAGCTGGGTGGCGTCGTGTTCGTTTCCGCGTTCAGCGTCGTAACGCTTGGCATGCCGCTGGGCGCCACCAAGCTGTATCTGTTCGGCATATCCGTCGACCAGCAGTTCCGCACCGAGTACCTGACCCGGCTTGCCGACAGCCCCGCCCTGCACGACATGACCTACCTCGGGCTGCCGCCGTTCTACCCGCCGGGCTGGTTCTGGATCGGCGGGCGTGTCGCGGCGCTGACCGGAATGCCGGCCTGGGAAGTCCTCAAGCCGTGGGCCATCACCTCGATCACGGTCGCGGTCGCGGTCGCGCTGGTGCTGTGGTGGCGGATGATCCGCTTCGAGTATGCGCTGATCGTCACCACCGCGACCGCGGCGGTGACGCTGGCCTATAGCTCGCCGGAGCCCTACGCCGCGATGATCACGGTGCTGCTCCCTCCGATGTTGGTGCTGACGTGGTCGGGTCTGCGCGCCGGCGAGCGGGGGGGCGGTCGGGCGGCGGTGGTCGGCGCCGGCATATTCCTCGGTTTTGCGGCTACCTGGTACACGCTGCTGTTCGGGTTCAGTGCGTTCACGGTGGGACTGATGGGCCTGCTGCTCGCCGGATCGCGATGGCGGCGCGGCGGATTCAAAGCCGCCCTCGACCCGCTGCGCCGGCTCGCCGTCATTGCGGCCATCGCGGCGGCCATCGGGGCCACGACCTGGCTGCCGTTCTTGTTGCGCGCGGCCGGCAACCCGGTCAGCAACACTGGCAGCGCCCAGCACTACCTGCCGGCCGATGGGGCCGAACTGACCTTCCCGATGCTGCAGTTCTCTCTGCTCGGAGCCGTCTGCATGGTCGGCACCGTGTGGCTGGTGGTACGCGCACGCACATCGGTGCGAGCGGGCGCCCTGGCCATCGGCGTACTCGCCGTCTACGTGTGGTCGCTGTTGTCGATGCTGGCCACGCTGGCGCGCACCACGCTGTTGTCGTACCGGCTGCAGCCGACGCTGACCGTGCTGCTGGTCGCCGCCGGTGCGTTCGGCTTCCTCGAGGTCGTCGCGGCCCTTGCTCCACGGGGCCGCGCGGTCGTCCCGGTGGCCGGCGCGATCGGGCTCACCGCGGCGATCGCGTTCAGCCAGGACATTCCCGACGTGCTGCGACCCGATCTCACCATCGCCTACACGGACACCGATGGCCACGGCCAGCGCGGCGATCGCCGGCCGCCGAGCTCCGAGAAGTTCTACTCGGCCATCGACGCCACCATCCTCAAGGTGACCGGCAAGCCGCGTGATCAGATCGTCGTGTTGACCGCCGATTACAGCTTTCTGTCCTACTACCCCTACTGGGGATTCCAGGGGCTGACGTCGCACTACGCCAACCCGTTGGCGCAGTTCGATCTGCGGGCCGCACAGATCGAGAAGTGGTCCAACCTGAAGACACCGGACGAGTTCATCCACGCGCTGGACACCTCGCCCTGGCCCCCGCCTACGGTATTTCTCATGCGTCGCGGCGCGAACAGCAACTACACATTGCGGTTGGCCCAGGACGTGTACCCGAACCAACCCAACGTTCGCCGTTACACCGTCGATTTCCGGGCCGCCCTGTTCGCCGACCCGCGGTTCGCCGTGGAAAGCATCGGCCCGTTCGTGCTGGCCATTCGGAAGCCCGAGGCCCAGAAAGCGACAAGCGACTGATGGCCACCGAAACCTCGGCCGACTTGGTCGAAGAACGACCATCTGGCTCGGTGAACGACGCGGGTGGCAACCACCGGATCGCTCGGTTGGTCGCTACCGTCGCCGGTCTGCTCGGCGCCCTGCTGGCGATCGCCACCCCGCTGCTGCCGGTCAACCAGACCACCGCCCAGTTGAACTGGCCGCAGAACGGCACGTTCGCCAGCGTCGAGGCACCGCTGATCGGTTACGTGGCGACCGACTTGAAGCTCACGGTGCCGTGTCAGGCCGCCGCCGGGCTGACCGGACCGCAGAACGCCGGCAAGACGGTCCTGTTGTCAACGGTGCCCAAGCAGGCCCCCAAAGCCGTCGACCGCGGACTGCTCATCCAGCGCGTTAACGACGATCTGGTGCTGGTGGTCCGCAACGTCCCGGTGGTCGCGGCCCCGCTGAGCCAGGTGCTCGGCCCGGCCTGCCGGCAGTTGACCTTCAGCGCGCACGCCGACCGGGTCACCGCCGAATTCGTTGGGCTACAACAAGGGCCCAACGCCGAGCATCCCGGCTCGCCGCTGCGCGGCGAGAAAAGCGGCTACGACTTCCGGCCGCAGATCGTCGGCGTGTTCACCGACCTGGCCGGGCCGGCGCCGCCGGGCCTGAGTTTGTCGGCGACCGTCGACACCCGGTACAGCACCAGCCCGACCCCGCTCAAACTGGCCGCGATGATCCTCGGGGTGGTGCTCACCATCGCCGCACTGGTCGCGCTGCACGTCCTCGACACCGCCGACGGCACCCGGCACCGCCGCTTCCTGCCTCCCCGGTGGTGGTCGATCGGCACGCTGGATGGACTGGTGATCGCCGTGCTGGTCTGGTGGCATTTCGTCGGCGCCAACACCTCCGACGACGGCTACATCCTGACGATGGCCCGGGTGTCCGAGCACGCCGGTTACATGGCGAACTACTACCGCTGGTTCGGTACGCCCGAGGCCCCGTTCGGCTGGTACTACGACCTGCTGGCGTTGTGGGCACACGTCAGCACCACCAGCATCTGGATGCGGTTGCCCACCCTGGCCATGGCGCTCACGTGCTGGTGGGTGATCAGCCGTGAAGTCATGCCCCGCCTGGGTCAAGCCGTCAAGAAGAGCCGGGCCGCGGCGTGGACGGCGGCGGGCATGTTCCTGGCCGTCTGGTTGCCGCTCGACAACGGCCTGCGTCCGGAGCCGATCATCGCCCTGGGGATCCTGCTGACCTGGTGTTCGGTGGAGCGCGCGGTGGCCACCAGCCGGCTCCTGCCGGCGGCGATCGCCTGCATCATCGGTGCGCTGACCCTGTTCTCCGGGCCGACCGGTATCGCCTCAATCGGCGCGCTGCTGGTCGCGATCGGGCCGCTGCGGACCATCCTGCACCGCAGATCCAAACGATTCGGCATCTTGCCCCTGGCGGCGCCCGTGGTGGCCGCGGTCACCGTCACGGCTATCCTGATCTTCCGCGACCAGACCCTGGCCGGCGAGATCCAGGCCAGCATGCTCAAGCGCGCCGTCGGTCCCAGCCTGAGCTGGTTCGACGAACACCTCCGCTACGAGCGGCTGTTCATGGCCAGCCCCGACGGGTCGGTGGCCCGCCGCTTCGCCGTGCTGGCGTTGGTCCTCGCGCTCGGGATTACGGTGGCGATGTCGTTGCGCAAGGGCCGAATTCCGGGGACTGCCGCAGGACCGAGCCGTCGCATCGTCGGGATCACCATCATCTCGTTCGTCGCGATGATGTTCACTCCGACCAAATGGACACACCATTTCGGGGTGTTCGCCGGGCTGGCCGGATCGCTGGGCGCGCTGGCCGCGGTCGCTGTGACGTCGGCGGCCATGCACTCCCGGCGCAACCGCACCACGTTCGCCGCCGTGGTGTTGTTCCTGGTCGCACTGTCGTTCGCCAGCGTCAACGGCTGGTGGTATGTCTCCAATTTCGGTGTGCCGTGGTCTAATTCGTTCCCGGCATGGCATTATGCCTTCGCCACCATGCTGCTCGGGCTGACCGTGCTGGTCCTACTGGTGTCGGCATGGTTCCATTTCGTCGCCACGGACAACGGCCCACCAAAGACCCGTCTGGGAGCCCGAGTCGCCGGAATCATCCAGTCCCCGTTGGCAATTGCGGCCTGGATCCTGGTGATCTTCGAGGTGGCGTCCCTCACCCTGGCGATGACCGCCCAGTACCCCGCGTGGTCGGTGGGACGGTCAAACCTCGATGCTCTGACCGGGCTGAGGACCGGCAGAGCCTGCGGACTGGCCGAGGACGTGATGGTGGAGCAGGACCCCAACGCCGGCATACTGGCCCCGGTAACCGGTTCGGCGGCCGACGCCCTGGGCGCCGGCCTATCGGAGGCCTTCACGCCCAACGGTATTCCCGCTGACGTCCGCGCCGACCCAGTCATGGAGCGTCCGGGCGACCGTAGTTTCTTCAACGAGGAACAAGGGGTCGCGGGTGCCGAGGCCGGCACCGAGGGCGGCACCACCCCGGCACCGGGAATCAACGGTTCGGTCGCGCAACTGCCCTACAACCTGGATCCGGCCCGCACTCCGGTGTTGGGCAGCTGGCGGTCCGGCATCCAGGTGGTCGCACGGCTGCGGTCGGGCTGGTACCGACTGCCGCAAAGGGATAAGGCCAGGCCACTGCTTGTCGTGAGCGCGGCCGGTCGCTTCGACCCCCGCGAGGTTCAGGTGCAATGGGCCACCGACGACGAAGCGGCCAGCGGATACCCCGGCGGGTCATTTCAATTCGCCGACGTCGGGGCCTCGCCGGCCTGGCGCAACTTGCGGCTGCCGCTATCCGCAATCCCTGGCGCCGCCACGCAAATCCGTTTGGTCGCCAACGACGAAGACCTGGCGCCGCAGCACTGGATCGCGCTCACACCGCCGCGGATTCCGCAGCTGCGCACGCTACAGGATGTGGTGGGCTCCAAGGATCCGGTGTTCCTGGACTGGCTGGTCGGCCTGGCATTCCCGTGCCAGCGACCGTTCGACCATCAAAACGGTGTCGACGAAACGCCGAAATGGCGCATCCTGCCGGACCGTTTCGGCGCCGAGGCCAACTCACCGGTGATGGACAACAACGGCGGCGGTCCGCTGGGCGTCACCGAGTTGCTGGTGAGAGCGACCACGATGGCCACGTATCTGAAGGACGACTGGTCCCGCGACTGGGGCTCGCTGCAACGGCTGACGCCCTACTACCCCAACGCGCAGCCCGCCCGTCTGCAGTTGGGGACGGCGACACGGGGCGGTCTGTGGAACCCGGCGCCGCTGCGCCACTAGCCGGCGCTGCAGGCCGGGCAGGCAGAGGCCGGGGATGCATCCGAGGTTCGGCGGCGGGTTAGGGCCCTCGTAAACGAAGTGGCCGCGATTGGCCTGGAATCCCCCGCGGCCAAGCCGAATCCGGCAACCGCGACGCTGCCCGACAGCAACGCCCCGGCGATGACCCGCTTGAGGTGATAAGCGGAGCGAATCGCCGGGCTTATGGGATCGCGGCGCGCACGGGGTGGGTGAGGGTCCAGAGTGGGTGCGTGACGTTGGCTTCGTAATGACGAACCGGGTGCAGGGGCCCGGAGTAGGGCACCCACGGATCGGCCGACGCGACGGCCGGCATCAGCGATCCGATGAGCGACAGACATATGGTGCCCACCGCGACACCGGCCGCCATCCGCAGCTTGGACACCTTGGTTTCTTTGGCGTTCATGGTCGCGATTGTTGCGCGGACCGCTGGCCGGGTCTTTGCGAGATCCTTGCGAAATTCTTGCGTTCGCGGCATCGGTAAGTCTATGCTTACCGTTCGTGGTCACTTACCGAGCCGCCACAAGCGGCGATGCGTGGCTGGCATTGGCGGACGGGACGCGCCGGGCCATCGTGGAACGTCTTGCGCATGGCCCGTCGGCCGTCGGTGAATTGGCCCGCGACCTGCCCGTCAGTAGGCCCGCCGTTTCGCAACACCTCAAGGTGCTCAAGTCCGCCGGGCTGGTGCGTGATCGCGCCGCCGGAACGCGCCGCGTCTATCGACTCGACTCGACCGGTCTCGAGGCGTTGCGCGCTGACCTCGACCGGTTCTGGTCCCAAGCCCTGGCCGGCTATGCGCAGACCGTCGAACAGACCAAAGGAGAACCCTCATGACGCAGCCGCGAACACCGACCGTCGCACACCAGGTCGTCGTCAACGCCCCGATCGAGCGCGCGTTCGCCGCCTTCACCGAGCGGTTCGGCGACTTCAAGCCCCGCGAACACAATCTGCTCGCCGTCCCGATCGCCGAGACGGTGTTCGAGCCCCGTGTGGGCGGGCACATCTACGACCGTGGCGTCGACGGCAGCGTTTGCCGTTGGGCGCGCATCTTGGCCTACGAGCCACCCAGCCGCGTGATGTTCACCTGGGACATCGGTCCGACGTGGCAGCTGGAAGCCGATCAGTCCAAGGCCAGCGAGGTCGAGGTCCGCTTCACCGCGGAGTCCGACGAGCGCACGCGCGTCGACCTCGAGCATCGCCATCTAGACCGCCACGGTCCGGGCTGGGAGAACGTTGCCGACGGCGTCGACGGCGACGCGGGCTGGCCGCTGTATCTGGACCGCTACGCTCGCCTGCTCAGCGTCGGGGCCCGCAAATGACGGCCACCCTGATGACGATGGCCCACGCCGAGCGGGCCGACCTGGCGGATTTCCTGGCCACGCTGACGCCGCAGGACTGGGAGGCGCCCAGCCTTTGTTCGAAGTGGACGGTCAAAGACGTTGTCGCGCATGTGATCAGCTACGAAGAGCTCGGCGCCCTGGGGCTGGTGAAGCGCTTCGCGAAGGGATGGGTCGTGCTGGCCAACCAGGTGAACCAGGTGGGCGTCGACGAGTTCGCGGCCCTGAGTCCGCAACAGCTGCTGGACTTTCTGCGCAATCACCTCCAGCCACGCGGGCTGACGGCGGGTTTCGGCGGCATGATCGCGCTCGTCGACGGTACGATCCATCACCAAGACATCCGCCGCTCCCTTGGTCGGCCGCGCAGCGTCCCGGCCGATCGGCTCGAGCGGGTCCTCGGATTGGTGCCCGGTAACCCCAGGCTCGGCGCCGGCCGCCGGATCAGGGGACTGCGGCTGCGCGCCACCGACATCGACTGGGCCCACGGAGACGGACCCGAGGTCACCGGCCCCGGCGAGGCTCTTCTGATGGCGATGTCTGGCCGCCGGGCGGCGCTTGCGGACCTCAGCGGCCCCGGACTGGCCACCCTGGCCAAGCGGCTGGGCGGCTAGCCGGCCGTCAGCCCGGGCGGATCTCGAAGATCAAGTCGTAGCCGCCGATGCGGATGCGGTCGCCGTCGGCCAGTGGTGCGCTGCCCCGAATGCGCTGGCCCTGCACCTCGACGCCGTTGGTAGACCGCAAATCGGTCATGACGAAACCGGTCCCGGTGTCGGTGATCACGGCGTGGTGGCGGCTGACGTCGGTGTCGTCGAGAACGATGTCGTTGTCGGTGAAGCGCCCGATCCGGGTGATCGCACCCGTCAGCCGATGGTGTCGTCCGTTCTGGTCACGCAGCCTCCCGACGATGGACTCCACAAGCGGTATACCCGCGGTCGACGGGTCCTGGGCGTAGACGCCGCGCTTATGGGTGGTCTCGGTGGCCTGGGAGGCCCGCAGGGCGCCCAACGGTTCCTGGCGCAGGATCCGCTCGTGCAGGGCACTCACCGTGGGGCCGGGGTCAATGCCGAGCCCGTCGGCCAGGGCGGTCTTGAGCCGTCGGTAGGTGCCGAGCGCGTCGGACTGACGCTCGGTGACGTAATAGGCGGTGATCAGCTGCGCCCACAGCGGTTCGCGGTAGGGGTGCTCGGCGGTGAGCACCTCGAGCTCACCGATGACCGCACCGGCGCGCCCGCAGGCGATCTCGGCCTCGGCGCGCGCGGTGTGCGCCGCCACCTTTTCTTCCATCAGCGCCGTGGCGAACGCATCGACGAAGGCGAAGTCGCGCAGGTCGTCGAGCACCGGGCCACGCCATTCGGCCAACGCCAACGAGAGGTGACGGCTGGCCTCATCGAAGCGTCCGGCCGCGGCAGCCTGGTTTCCGGCGGCCTTTTCGCTGACGAAGCGCCCCAGGTCGCAGTCGCCGTCGGAGACGCTGAGTTGATAGCCGGGCGGCGCGCTGGCCAGCACCTGGTACGGATCGACGCCGGCGGTGCGAAGCAGCCGGCGCAGGTTGGACACGTGGGCCTGGATGCTGGTGCGCGCGGCCGGCACCGGCTCCTCACCCCATACCGCGTTGATCAACGACTCCACGGACACCGGCCGGTTGCGGTTGATCACGAGCATGGCCAGCACCGCTCTCTGCTTCGGCGGGCCAACCGGCACCCGGACGCCATGGGAGGTCATCAGCAACGGTCCCAAGACGCCGAATCCGAGACCTGTATTCGTCATCGCGCTGCCAGCCTCCTGGGTGATCGGGGCCGTTTTCAAGGGCCTCAGGTCCCCATTTTGAACGCATGTGCTGCGACGAGAGTTTATTTCGTGAGTTGGGCGCGGCAAATCAGGCGCGGAGCAGCCCTATGAGCTGGCGGTTGCGGTCACGCAGGTCCCCTCTGCCTGGGTGCCCAACGTGCTGTCTGTTCCCCGACGCCGCCGGTTTTTAAACCAAAAGTTGTTACGAATTCTCGATCGCCTGCGGCCACGGGGCGGCCCTGCGTCCTCACCGCACAAAGCCGCGTCCCTTACCATCGAGCCTCGTGCCCCAAGACGGTAATCAGCGATCGCCCCGCATCCCGCGGTTGATCGCCGTCGTCGCGGGGCTCGTGGGGTTGTTGTTGTGCGCATCCGTGCCGCTGCTTCCGGTGAATCAGACCACCGCAACGGTCTTGTGGCCCCAGGGCACCGCGGATGGGCACGTCACCCAGATCACCGCCCCGCTGGTGTCCGGGGCGCCGCGCGCGCTGGACATCTCCGTCCCGTGCTCGGCGATGGCCACCCTGCCTCCCGGGGGCGGATTGGTGGTCTCGACCCTGCCGACGGGCGGGATGGACAACGGCAAAAACGGGCTCTTCGTGCGCGCCGACAAAGACGTGGTCGTCGTTGCGTTCCGGGACTCGGTGGCCGCGGTGGCGCAGCGCTCGGCGATTGCCGCCGGCGGCTGCAGCGTGCTGCACGTCTGGGCCGACGCCGGTGGCGCGCGTGCGGACTTCGTCGGCATACCCGGCGCCTCCGGAATACTGCCCTCCGAGAAGAAACCGCAGGTCGGCGGGATCTTCACCGATCTAAAGGTGCCGCCACAGCCGGGGCTGTCGGCCCGCGTCGACGTCGACACCCGGTTCATCACGGCTCCCACTGCCGTCAAGAAGGTCGTGATGGTTGTGGGTGTGCTGGCGGTCCTGATCGCCATCCTCGCGATGGCGGCGCTGGATCGACGCAGTCGCGGCGAGGACGCCTTCATCAGCTGGCGCTCCCCGATCGCCTGGCTGTCCCGGTACCGACCACAGGCACACCGGGCTACGTGGTGGCGCGTCGGCGCGGTCACTTGGCTCACCGACGTGGGCGTGATCGGAACGCTGCTCCTCTGGCATGTCATCGGCCCCACGTCGTCGGACGACGGCTACAACCTGACGATCGCGCGGGTCGCGCCGAAAGCCGGCTATGTGGCCAACTACTACCGCTACTTCGGGACGACGGAGGCACCGTTCGACTGGTATCTCGCGGTGCTCGCCAAATTGGCGTCGGTGAGCACGGCCGGCGTATGGATGCGGATACCCGCCACGCTGGCCGGGATCGCGTGCTGGCTCATCATCGGCCATTGGATGCTGCGCCGGCTGGGTCCCGGCAGGGGCGGCCTGGGAACCAACCGGGTCGCGGTGCTCACCGCGGGCGCCGTGTTCCTGGCCGCCTGGCTGCCGTTCAACAACGGGCTGCGACCCGAGCCGCTGATCGCCCTCGGCGTGCTCGTCACCTGGATGCTGGTCGAACGCGCGATCGCTTTGCAGCGGCTGGCTCCCGCCGCCGTAGCCATCATCGTCGCGATGCTCACCGTAACGCTGGCGCCGCAGGGGTTGATAGCGGTCGCCGCGCTGCTGACCGGGGCCCGGGCCATAGAGACGATCATCCGGCGCCGGAGGGCGACCGACGGGCTGCTCGCCCCGCTGGCGGTGCTGGCCGCGTCGCTCTCGCTGATCCTCGTGGTGGTGTTCCGCAGCGAGACACTGGCGGCGGTCGCCGAGTCGGCACGAATCAAATACAAGGTCGGCCCGACGATCGCGTGGTACCAGGATTGGCTGCGCTACTACTTCCTCACGGTGGAGTCCAACCCTGACGGGTCCATGTCGCGGCGATTCGCGGTGCTGGTGCTGCTGCTGTGCCTGTTCGGCATGCTGGTGGTGCTGCTGCGGCGCGGCAGGGTGCCGGGCCTGGCGAGCGGCCCGGCGTGGCGGTTGATCGGCACAACGGCGGTCGGCCTGTTGCTGTTGACGTTCACACCGACGAAGTGGGCCGTGCAGTTCGGTGCGTTCGCCGGGCTGGCCGGCGCCCTCGGCGCGGTCACCGCGTTCGCCGTCGCCCGAATCGGCCTGCACACCCGCCGCAACCTGACGCTGTACATCACCGCGCTGCTTTTCGTGCTGGCGTGGGCGACCTCGGGCATCAACGGCTGGTTCTACGTCGGCAACTACGGGGTGCCGTGGTACGACATCCAGCCCGTCATCGCCAGCCACCCGGTCACGTCGATGTTCCTGACGCTGTCGATTCTGACCGGGCTGCTGGCCGCCTGGCAGCACTTCCGCATGGACTACGCCGGGCACACCGAAGTCAAGAACAACCGGCGCAACCGCGTCCTCGCCTCCACCCCGCTGCTGGTGGTGGCGACGATCATGGTCCTCGGCGACATCGGCTCGCTGGCCAAGGGTGCGGCGGTCCGCTACCCGCTCTACACCACCGCGAAGGCCAACCTGGCGGCAATTACATCGGGACTATCGCCGACCAGCTGCGCGATGGCGGACGACGTGTTGACCGAACCCGACCCCAATGCCGGCATGTTGCAGCCAGTTCCGGGGCAGACCTTCGGGCCTGACGGCCCGCTCGGCGGTATCAACCCGATCGGCTTCAAACCCGAAGGGGTGGGTGATGACCTGAGGTCGTACCCGGTGGTGACCAAACCCGGGGTGGTGAATTCCACCGGGTCGCCCAACAAGCCCAACGCCACGATGAGTGACTCCGCGGGCACGGCCGGCGGGAAGGGCCCGGTCGGAGTCAACGGGTCGCACGTGGCCCTACCGTTCGGCCTCGACCCGGCCCGCACTCCGGTGATGGGCAGCTACGGCGAGAACTCGCTGGCCGCCACGGCGACCTCGGCCTGGTACCAGCTGCCGCCGCGCACGCCGGACCGGCCGCTGGTGGTGGTCTCCGCCGCCGGTGCTATCTGGTCATACAAAGAGGACGGCACCTTCACCTACGGGCAGCAGCTGAAATTGCAGTGGGGCGTCGCTCGCCCCGACGGCACCACCCAGCCGCTTGCGGAGGTGTATCCGATCGACATAGGGCCGGAGCCGGCGTGGCGTAATCTGCGGTTCCCGCTGACCTGGGCGCCCCCCGAGGCCAACGTGGCACGCATCGTCGCTTACGACCCGAACCTGAGTTCCGAGCAGTGGTTCGCGTTCACGCCGCCGCGGGTCCCGGTGCTGCAGACCCTGCAGCAACTGATCGGATCGCACACTCCGGTGCTGATGGACATCGCGACGGCCGCAAACCTCCCGTGCCAGCGGCCGTTCTCCGAACACCTTGGCGTTGCCGAACTTCCGCAATACCGGATCCTGCCCGATCACAAACAGACGGCGGCGTCGTCGAACGGGTGGGAGGCCGGCGAGGACGGCGGTCCGTTCCTGTTCACCCAGGCGTTGCTGCGTACCTCGACGGTCTCGACGTACCTGCGCGGTGACTGGTATCGCGATTGGGGATCGGTCGAGGAGTACCACCCGTTGGTGCCGGCGGATCAGGCGCCGGCCGCCGTCGTCGAACAGGGTGTGATCACAGTGCGCGGCTGGAGCCGGCAAGGACCGATTAGGGCTCTCCCATGAGCGTCATCAACCACGAAGAACAGATAGCCAGCGGCGACCGCCGTACCCGCGACGGCGTCAAGGTCACCCGCTGGGTCGCCACGATCGCCGGGCTCATCGGCTTCGTACTGTCGGTGGCCACACCGCTGCTGCCCGTCGTGCAGACCACCGCGATGCTGAACTGGCCGCAAAACGGCCAATTGAATAGCGTTACGGCGCCGTTGATTTCGCTGACCCCGGTCGACTTGACCGCAACCGTGCCGTGCTCCGTGGTGCGCGACCTCCCACCCGACGGTGGGGTCGTGTTGAGTACCGCACCCAAGAAGGGCAAGGATGCCGCCCTGAATGGGTTGTTCGTCGTCGCCAGCAGCCAGCGCGTCGACGTCACCGACCGCAACGTGGTGATCGCCAGCGTGCCCCGGGATCAAGCGGAGTCCCCGCAATGCCAGCGCATCGAGATCACCTCCACACAAGCCGGCGCTTACGCCACCTTCGTCGGGTTGACCGATCCGGCGGGCAAGCCGGTACGCGGGGGTTTCCCCGATCCCAACCTGCGGCCGCAGATCGTCGGGGTGTTCACAGACCTGACCGGTCCCGCTCCACCCGGGCTGCGGCTCTCGGCGACCATCGACACCCGGTTCTCCACCTCACCGACGACGCTGAAAC
>Ga0318527_10000073_pt1 | contig 15788 bp, 13 predicted proteins | sample GRESIP052b4f25_FD_203533 | JGI IMG/M metagenome (GOLD analysis project Ga0318527, IMG submission 203533) | Tropical soil microbial communities from Luquillo Experimental Forest, Puerto Rico - GRE.SIPMG.052b4f25 | ecosystem: Environmental > Terrestrial > Soil > Tropical forest > Bulk soil...
GTAATGCCGACGAAGGAGCCCGTCCTGACGTCACTGAGCGGCGCTTTGACGACGGCCCTGACAGGTGCGTTGTCGGCAAGTTTTACCTTCAACATCCCGCCATCACGTGCCTTTACGCTTAGCAATTGATGATCCGAACTCTCAATCGTGCCACGCACGCGAACTGTGTCCGCTTGCTGCGCCACTACGAGGGAACTCAATGAGATCAGCGCGATCGCGCTCGAGGCTAGGATCCTCATCGTCGTTCTCCATTCTGTTTTCTGAAGGAACTTTGTAAGCTGCTTTGCACCTCCGGCAGATCAAACCTCATTGCCGCGATAATTCGGAATGGACCCTCGACGTTGCACAGCGGCGCCGCGAGGCAGGTATGTTCCTTTGTGGACCCGCTCCGGGAAGCTGATTTCTGCACAGCCAAGCCGACCAGATTGGCAGTTCGAGGTATTGGGAACCCTTCAGCTAAGTTGCCGGAGCCTTACAGCCCTCGCTACCTACTGGCGAAAATCCGACCGTACCTGCCGCGATAGGTCGCGATCGTTTGTTGCATTGCATAATGTCCGCTTTTGGCACAAAGCGGACATCCATCCTCACTCCGCCAATGTTCGCTTTCGGGGGCAAAGCGGACATCGCTTTTCTTGGGCCGAATGTCCGCTTCTGAGCCAAAGCGGACATGAGCGACTCAAGATTGCTGCTGTGCAACCGACCCCTGAACCCCATTCCGCCGGCCGCAAATCCCTGATGTAATCAGTCATTGCTGGCGTACTTCCTAAGCCCTGGGGCAGGCAATGCGGCGCCGCGATTTCATCAAAGCCGTTGCTGGTTCAGCCACATGGCCGCTCGTGGTGCACGCGCAACAGGCGATGCCGGCTTTGGCGGCGGTTCATGGCGAACTGATCATCGCGCTCGCGGCCCAGCATAAATTGCCTGCGGTGTACTACCGACGCTACTACGTCGACCGGGGCGGCTTAGCTTCTTATGGGTATGATGTTCTCCAACAGTACCGTGGCGCTGCTGGCTACGTCGACCGCATCCTCAAGGGCGAGAAGCCAGCCGATATGCCGGTGCAGGCGCCGACCAAGTACGAAGTAGTTATCAATCTCAAGACCGCAAAGGCGCTAGAGGTGATCGAATGAGGCGGCGTCATGGCTCAGCTAATCTGCGATAAATTGTGAGACGGAACCGATGATGGCGGCCATTTATGCTACGTTATTGATTGCATTTATCCTCGACCTTTTGGGACATCAGCGCTTCGCTGTGCCCTGTCTCTTCATTTCCCTTGCTTTGTGCGTCTTGCTCTTCTTGTGGGAGATTTACAGCCCCGTCTATGGCTTTCGCATGCCCTGGCTCCAAGTTGAGGGAGCTCCCCTTTCGGCGCCGTTTGCGGGCTAGCCTATGAGCGAAATCAAACGCGTTGTAACCCTAACCGCCTCGGCTTTGAACGGTCTGTTTCTCTGCTCCATGTTATTAGCTCTCGCCATCGTCCTGACAACAGCGATGGTTCTGCAATACGGTTTCGGGGAAATACCGTGTCCGCTCTGTCTCCTGCAACGGTTCGCGATATTCGGATGCTGCTTCGGGCTGATCAAGCAACTGCATTCCGATTCGGAAAGCGGTACCGGCATCAGCCTCATCTTTTCTATTTTGTTGCTGGTGATTTCTGCTCGACAGACGCTGCTGGATATCGTCCCGCGCCCCGGTCATGAATATGTCGGCAGCGCAATATTCGGCATCCATATGCCGGTTTGGTCCATTTTTATCGCCCTGGCGTTGCTCATGGGGCTCGCGGTCAGACTAACGCTTTTTGGCGGATTGCGCTCTGCGCCGGCGGTGGAGAGTCACCTGTTTCGCCGGTCAGCACAGGGGCTCGCCATCTATGTCGTGTTCATCTGCTCAGTCAATTTCCTTTCCGTCATCGTGCAATGCGGAATTGACCAATGCCACACATCAGAATACCGCCTTCTCCACTAATTTGTTGGGTGAGGGCGACAAGCGGAACGTCGAGCTCATTGCGGTTGGTTCCTCGATGAAGGCTCGGCGATGCTTCTCTCTCTTAGTTAGGTTTGCAACGCCTGGGGGACAAACGGGAGGAAGGGCACAAGCTCCGACGATCTCCGAACTCGCTCAGATCGACTCCGCAGGAAAGCGGAACGCCAATGTGCAGGCCGCCGAACTTGCCTGGTGCACGACGGGCATTTTGCTGCGCCGCAGAATGTCTGCTTTTGGCACAAAGCAGACATTGGGCCAATTTCACGACACGCCGTTTCACTGTGCGCTGGCTGAGATGGGTCCGTCCCGGATTATGTTTTCGGTGGACTACCCCTACGAGGAGATGGCACCCGCTGCCGCTTGGTTTAACAAGACCGAGCTTTCGGACGCCGATCGAACCCGCATCGGGCGCGCGAACGCTACCAAAGTCGTTCAAACTCGGCCTCGGTTGAAACTTGCGGCGGTAGCTCGCACCATCTCGCATTTTTTGCCTTGCGAAAAGAGCTCCTTTTGGCACATAGCGGACATCACGACGTGCCGAACTATGTCCGCTTTCGGGGTAATAGCGGACATCCGCCAGACCTTGCCGAATGTCTGCTTTTGACCCAAAGCGGACATGAGCGGCCCGGGATTATTGCCGCGCAAACATGACGTGAACCTCATAAGATTGCTGCGTCCATCATCGAGGATTTGCGATGCCTGCCTGTCCGGTTTCGTCCCTCGATCCTTTCGCCGACGATTTCCTCACCGTGCCCTATTCGTTTTATGCGGAATTGCGCGAAGCCGGGCCGGTGGTGTGGCTCGAACGTTATGGACTCTGGGCGTGCGCACGCCATGCCGAAGTGCAGGCGGCACTGAGCGATTGGCAGACATTCAGCTCTGCGGCCGGCGTTGGCATCGACGATTTCCGCCGCACCAAGCCATGGCGCCCGCCCAGCCTCATCCTCGAGGCCGATCCGCCACTGCATACGCGCAGCCGTACGGTGATGAACCGTGCATTGTCGGCAAAGCCGATGGCCGGCCTGCGTGCAGGTTTCAAGGAAGCGGCTGAGAAACTCGCGGATGAGCTCGTCGCTCGCCGGCGTGTCGATGCGATCGCGGACATCGCCGAGGCCTATCCGCTAAGCGTTTTTCCCAAGGCGGTCGGCCTCGGCCCGGAGGGCGTGGAAAACCTGTTGCCCTACGGCGCCATGGTCTTCAATGCTTTTGGTCCGCGCAACGCGCATTTCGAAGCGGTCATGGCCAAGGCGGCAAAGGTCGTGCCCTGGATCAACGCCCAGTGCGCCCGCGAGGCGCTGTCGCCCACTGGACTCGGCGCGATCATCTGGGCTGCGGTCGACACCGGTGAGATTACGACGGAGGAGGCGCCGCTGCTGGTGCGCTCGCTACTCTCGGCCGGACTCGACACCACAATTGTCGGCATTGGCAACGCGCTCTTCGCGTTCGCCACCAACCCGGCGCAGTGGCAGGCGCTGCGCGAAAGGCCAGCGCTGGTACGGCCGGCCTTCGACGAGGTGCTGCGCTGGGAGTCGCCGATCCAGACGTTCTTCCGCACCACCACCCGCACGGTCGACGTCGGCGGGGTTGAAATACCGCAAGACTCGAAGGTCTTACTTTTCCTCGCATCCGCTAACCGCGATCCGGGCCGCTGGGATGAGCCGGAGCGCTTCGACGTCAACCGCCGGGCCGCCGGTCACGTTGCCTTCGGCGCTGGCATTCATTTATGTGTCGGGCAGATGCTCGCGCGACTCGAGGCCGAGATGCTGATGACGGCGCTCGCCACGCGGGTTGAGCGCATCGAGATCGTCGGCGAACCGCAACGCAAGCTCAGCAACAGCTTGCGGCAGTTCGCGAGCTTGCCAGTGGAGTTGGTCGCGGTTCAGTGATCGCATGAGATGAATTTTTTATCGCTTGGAGGTTGAACGGTTGTGCAGGTCCGATCCGGGAACGTCGATCTGGCACTTAGCCGACGTCCCGACCCACTTAAATCTTTTTATCGCTGGGCCCATCCGCAATCACCGTCATCACGCCAGTCCTGCGCGGATTGCGCCATCGCGACCAGCGGATATGATTTTCGCGAAGTACAGCCGTTCGCGATAGCGCTGCGCGAGGGGAGGCAACATGTCATTCGAGTTCGGTGTCTTTCACGAGTTTCCACGTTACGCAGGGGTGACGGATGCGGAGGCATTCATGCAATCCTTCGCCCAAGTGGAAGCAGCCGAGCGTTGGGGCCTCGACGTCATCTGGATCGCGGAATTGCACTTCCTCCCGGAGCGATCGGTCGCCTCCGCTCCGCTGCTGATCGCTAGCGCCATCGCTTCGCAGACCCGCCGCATGAGAATCGGCATTGCGGTGCAGGTGCTGCCGCTGTGTCATCCATTGCGATTGGCCGAGGAGGTCGCGACGCTTGATCACATCAGCCATGGACGCCTCGTTTTCGGTGTGGGCCGCAGCGGCTTTCCCCGCACCTACGAGGCCTATGGCATACCTTACGGCGAGAGCCGCGAGCGCTTCGCCGAAGTGCTCGAAATCCTCAAGCGCTGTTGGGCTGAGGAGCGCTTCTCCTTTGAGGGAAAGTTTCACAGGTTTCACAATGTCACAATTGTCCCGAAGCCGTTGCAGAGGCCATATCCGCCGTTGCGCATCGCAGCGACAAGCGCAGATACCTATCAGGCGATTGGCGCCATGGGCCTGCCAATCTTCGTTGCCGTCCGCCTCGGTACATTCGAAGAACTGGGTCCCAGCGTAGCGGCCTATCGCGAGGCCTATCAGTTGGCCGGTCACGCCGGGCAAGGCGAGGTATATTTGCGAGTCCCGATCTATGTTGCAGAGACCGAAGCGTCGGCGCGAGCCGACCCCGAGTCATCAATCATGCAGTTCTACCGAACGCTCGGACTGCAACTCGAGGGCGCGGCGACGAGCCCCGGCGTGCGCGCGGGCGAGCAACGCGCCGAGCGCGGCCAGGCGCTACAGACCATCAGCTATGAAGATGCGCTGCGCAATAAAGTGATTATCGGAACTCCAGCATCGGTAGCGATGCGCCTCCAAGATTTGACCGGCAAGCTCGGTCTCAATGGGGTCCTCGCTGAGCTCAATTGCGGGGGTCTCCTCGGCAATGAAAAAGTCATGCGCTCGCTGCAGCTCATGTGTGAAGAGGTGGCACCGTGCTTTCGCTAAAAAGGGCGTGGCGTATGCACTAGGCGCGAGAAACCACGTCGCCCGAGTCGATCGTCAGCGCGGGTGCCAGCTCACGGGAAAAATATCCGTGCAACGCTCGTAGTGCCGGATCCAAATGATGCTTTGCCATGTTTGTTCAGCCCTACTGTCGCCCACGTGATCCCAGCGCTACTATGCGCGCGCGGTGTCGGCAGGCTTGTTGGGGCGGACTCCCAGTCAGACTCCTCCAATGCATTTTCAAAAATATAATATCGTGACTCGCTGCGGTGTTGAAGAGTAACACTATCGCTCCTCTAGTTCCGCCAAAGTCTTGGCCACGTTGAGTACCGGCGGCTTGGAACTAACAATCTGATCATTTCAACTGAGCACTACAGGCCGTCCGCTCGGAATAATGAACGCTACTGGCAACGAATGCGGCTAGCACTCATCGCGGTTGATTTGAAACGAGTGTATCGTAATGTCTGCTACTGGCACATAGCGGACTTGCTAGTCGCGCGGACGGATGTCTGCTTTGCGCGGTAAAGCGGACATTGATCGGACATTCCGTCCCCAGAAAAATAATTCAGAAAAGCATCGCCCTCGTCCTTGACACTCAAACTCGGCAAACAACCCATCATCTGGAACATATTAGAAGCGACGCATCTTCGCTGATCGCTACTGGTACATCGGGAGGTTTGTTATTCTCTGCGCTGACGTTTAGACCACGTAATATCGTCAGGCGGCATTTGATGTGCTTCTAAGCCCCAATCAGCGATCAGGGTTCGCGTCGGTCTTATGGTCGTCTTGTCTGGCGATGCTCGCGGTCGGCGCCAACGGCACGGCAATCATGGCCGCCTTGCCGACAATGCAAGCTGAGCTTTTTCTCAGCTCAGCCGGTGTGCAATGGGCGGTCAATGCCTATCTGGTCGCCTCCGCGACCTGCATTGTGCTTGGTGGCCAGGCGGCGGACTGGTTTGGCGCGCGGCTAGCATCGATGGTCGGATTAGCGCTATTCGGCGCAGCATCGTGCATTATTGCGATTGCCGATGCACAAGCCACGCTGCTGGCTGGACGGACCTTGCAAGGTCTAGCCGCAGCATTCGCGGTGCCCTGTACTCTGGCCGCGGTCGACAGCGGCGCGGCGCCTGAGCGCAGGGCGGAAGCGGTCGGCGCTTGGACGGGATTCCTGATGCTTGGATTCAGCATCGGGCCGCTACTCGGCGGTGCGCTCACGCACATCACAGGCTGGCGCGTGATCTTCTGGCTCAACGCGCTGCTCATGTTAGTCGCCTTGGCTGGTATGGCCTCCGCAGGCTCGGCGACCATCCGTGCCGACGGTACGCGAGGCCGGCGCATAGACTGGATCGGCTTCATTTTGCTGGCCACGTTCATGGTGGCGTTGATCTTCGGGCTGCATGAAGTGCCAGACGCGGGCGCGGCGCCGCTCCCCCTTGTCGGTGCGCTCCTGCTGGCGGTGGCCGCGTTCGTCCTGCTGGTTTCCGTAGAGGCGCGTGCTGAGGCGCCGCTGGTCGACTTGAGTTTCTTCGCGCGGGGCCGCTTCGTGATGGGGGTTGCGATTGGCTCCTTATCGATGTTTAGCATCATCGGCCTCCTGCTTTACTTCAACCTCTATGCACAGAGCCGGGGCGGACTTGGTCTCACTGCGCTAGAGGCGGGCGCATCACTGCTGCCGCTAAGTGCAGCGCTGCTTGCACTCGCCATGTTAGCTCCCACCGTAGCGGCGCGGGTCGGGCTGCGGAACGCCCTGACGGCTGGTATGGCGTTGATCACGATCGCCAGCGCCGTCATTGGCGCGGCTGTCGCCGAAGGCAGCTTGGTGCTGCTATCGATCGGATTTTTGGTGATGGGCGCTGGTCTAGCCGTGCCTTATGCCTCGGCACCGCGGCTGGCGCTGTCGGCTCTGCCGCCCGCGCAAACAGGGCAGGGTTCAGGCATTGTCAACGCCTGCACCTTTCTTGGCGGCAGCGTCGGCGTTGCCGGCGGCGCCATCGCTTTCGCGCTCGGAGGCTTCGGCGCCGTGCTGATGATGATTGCGCTCGCCGGCATTATCGGCGCCACCCTTAGCCGTAGGATTCCAAAAACCGGATGAGCGAGCGCACTCCGGTTGTCTTAACTATCCGGCCGCGATGTAAGTGGGGTGCAATGTCCGCTTCTGGCACAAAGCAGACTCCTTGACGCCATCGATCAATGTCCGCTTTTGGGGGTAAAGCGGACATCGCTGCTTGCCCTCGGGATGTCCTCTTTTGATCCAAAGCGGACATGTGAGGCCAAAGCTTCATAGAGGCCCTAGAGCATTTCGCAGTGGCTCGCTCGAGATCATCATCAGACCCGAAAACGGCTGGCTAAGTTCCAAAATCAGAAAGATCGCGCACGACGCCGACAGCGCGAAGAGTGACAAGCAGGTGAAAACCGTCAGGTTCAAATCCGCGAACAGACTGAAGCTTGCAAATATGATGACGATCCAGAGGACCAAGATGACGAGAAACGGCGTTGGAATCACGTTACTCGACTCCGCAAATAGGACGAGACGGGTTTGTACCAAATCGGTGCTAACCTGCGCCGCACGGGCCTGAAGTGAGCGCTGGAGGTCATTCTGCGGGGACAGCGCCTGGATCGCTAGATAAGCCTTTTCCCCCGTAGCGCTGAATTCAAATGGCGCCGTTGTGCTGGCCTGCTTCTCGCGCCAAAGCCGGTCGGCAAGCGGGCTAATGATACTACGCATTTGTTCGCGGATCGGACGGGCTTCCGGTCCATACTCCGCAAGCAAGTTGTCTAGCAGAATGATATCGGCGGTGATTTGCGTGATTTGGGTGCTTTGTGTGTCGAATGAGGTCTTTGCAGCGGCAATAAGCAGGCCGAGCACAAGCGCGGCTATTGTCGCGATGAGGCCGACGCCAAGCCGCACGACGTCCTGAGAGTCCTCGCTGAGATGATGTTCGGGCAACGCACGGCGCAGTAATGCGCCAAGGAGGATTCCCCCCAGCGTCAACACGAATATCAAGCACGACAATGCCAGGGTGTTCATAGGACTTCCCGAGATGAAGATGACACCAGGCCCAAATTATACACCTCCTCAATGTTCGCTATTGGCACTTAGCGGACATCCCGGTTGCAACCGCCAATATTTGCTTTTTGGGGGTAAAGCGGACATCACGCGGACATGCGCCGATGTCTGCTTTTGATCCCGGATACCTCCTCCGACGGCAGCCGTTTTTCCGGCAAGTGCTTGCAGGGAGGAACCTTTACTCGGCCAACCGACTTGCATTGGATATCCCGGACAGCCCGCCAACGGACGTGGGGGAGGGCAATGAGCCGACGCGCCAAAGCAGGTGGCGAACCAGCCAAAACGAAACGCCGAAAAACGGTAGCGCCAAAGCGCAATTTACCTAAGGCACGGCGACCTTCCACTTCCGGTCAGGAAAACATGATCGCCCGGCTTACCCGCGAACTAGCGGAAGCGCGAGAGGCTGAGCAACAAGTGCTACATAGCTCAGCGCAATTTGCGATATTGGTTCAAAACATCAAGGATTACGCGATTTATATGCTGGATAAGACGGGTCGCATCATAACCTGGAACAGCGGTGCCGAACGTATAAAGGGCTACACCCGCGACGAAATAATCGGCCAGCATTTCTCGCGCTTTTACACAGATTTCGATAGAAAGTCGGAGCTTCCAACAAAAGCCCTTCGTCAAGCGGCGGCTGACGGCAAGTTTGAGGGAGAAGGATGGCGCGTTCGCAAAGACGGAAGTCAATTTTGGGCAAGTGTTGTGATCAGCCCGATCCACGATGGCAGCGGGACGCTCATGGGCTTTGCAAAAGTGACCCGCGATGTAACGGAGCGACGCCAAGCGCAGGATTTGCTGGAGCAGAAGAACAAGGACCTCGAAATTCTTGCTGCCAGGCTGCGGCGCGAACGAAACAATAAATTATTGAATGGGCAAGCGATTGTGGCCGCGATTGCCCATGAAGTAAGACAACCGCTAACAAGAATCACAGCAGGCGGTAATGCAGCCCAACGATTTCTTAAAATGGTTCCGCCCCAACACGATAAAGCAGAGGCCGCTCTTGAAGGGATAGTAAGTGCTGGTCATCTCACCAGCGAAGTAATCGATGGCTTTCGGGCCTTGTTCGCAAAGGGCGATCAAGCGCAAGAACTGGTCGACGTAAATGAGATTATGCAACGCGTTCTAGAATCATTGAGCAGCGATCTTTACGGTCGTCAAATCGAGCCTCGCGTCGAGCTAACGTCTAAGCTGCCACAGGTCAATGGTAACAGGAGTCAACTACAAGAGGTTATGTCCAACCTGATCGTCAATGCTATCGAAGCCATGGAAACCACCTCAGATCAAAGTCGGGTGTTGCATGTGAGGACTGAGCTTCGTGATCGCCAAGCAGTCGCCGTGGTGGTGAAAGACTCCGGGCCGGGAATTGATAAAGATAAACTGGACGGCATCTTCACTGCGTTTGTTTCGACGAAGCGATACGGAACGGGATTGGGATTAGCCATCTGCCGAATGATCATTGAGTATCATGGCGGTAAACTTAGCGCCTCGTCGGACGGCAAAGACGGTGGCGCGTCATTCGAATTTGTCCTGCCAATCGCGTCTGCTAACGATGCGAACGCATAATGCAATCTTTCCAATGTGCGAAGATGCCGCAACGGCGGCTTTTTATCGCATCCACAGGCGGAGAAGACCAAAACCATTCGCCAATTGCGCTAAATCAAATTTTTTGAAAATTAATTGGCGTTCCATATGAGTCTTGATCCGCAAGACCTACACGTTTTTGATCTAACGCAATAACTTTTGTTCGCCGTCCCATTTATCTCTTGCTGAGTGCGAAGGTGGCCATGCGCGACGGTTGGATCATCTACGCGGCATTCGGTGTTCTGGTGTGTCTGCTCCTGTGGCGGGTAGCAACACAGCGGAACGTTACTGGCGCAGAAGCCGGAAATCGACGAGCCTCACTTATAATTTTGGCCGTCGTTGCGATTGCTATGGTCGTTTGGCAGGGCGCGCGGCTCCTCCCAATTGAAGCAACAACCGCTCACACGGAAGACAAAACCATTACGGTGTTTGCCGCCGCCTCGCTTAAGAACGCACTCGATGATGTTGATATAGCTTTCACAAAGCAAAGCGGTATCAAAGTCGTCGCCCGCTATGGAGCAAGTTCGGCACTGGCTAAGCAGATAAAGCAAAGCGCGCCAGCGGACGTATTCGCCTCCGCTGACTTGCAGTGGATGGACCACTGCGTGCGCAAGAAAGACACGCGCGTCAATCTGCTGGGCAATAAACTGGTATTGATCGCCGCCAAGGATATCAAGATTGACCACGTCACAATCGGACCGGGCTTCGATCTTGCCAAACTTGCCGGGGGTGGCCGTGTTGCAACAGGCGATGTACGCGAAGTTCCGGTCGGGCTTTATGCCAAGGCTGTGCTGGAACGGCTCGGCGCCTGGGCAGCAGTCGAGCCAAAAATCGCTATGTCCGAAAATGTTCGCGTAGCCCTTGGTCTGGTCGCACGCGGTGAAGCGCCGCTCGGTATCGTCTATGAGACAGACGCGAAGATAGAACCGGCTGTGAAAGTTATTGGCGCCTTTCCCGACAACACCCAAGATCCAATCATCTATCCCGTAGCGTTGACTGAAACCGCCAAGCCGGATGCCGCGCAATATTTATCATTCCTGCGCTCGCAGACAGCGAAGTCGGTCTTTGAAAAGTACGGCTTCAATTTCCTGGTAAAGCCGGCCTCGTGACTCGCTGCGCGGCGCACCCCGTGTCGCCAAATGTCTGCTTTTGGCACAAAGCGGACATTACGCGACTGAGTTCCAATGTCCGCTTTGGGGGTTCACAAAAAACTCGCGTCCTAAAACCCAAGTTATCCCCATTTCATTGTGGTTATTGGCATAGGCTGCTACCCCAAAATCCGGCCGGGTAGCAAATGGGTAGCACGCTGATGCGTTTGGAAGGTCCTGGGTCCAATTCGCGCGACTATTCGTACCCCCAATGAAGGCATAGCGGACTAATCGGCAATGGTGGTGGGTCGGACGCGACCGCTCGCCGCGCGAGGTACTAGCGGCCAGGCGGCGGATGCACTGCATCCAGTGTTTGAAGCTCCTGCGGTGTCAATGTCAGTGAGAGGGCGACGGCGTTTTCCTTTACATGCGCCACCGAGCCGGATTCGGGAATTGCAATGACGTTACCGTTGCGGATGATCCAGGCCAGCGCAACGGCTGCTGCCGAGCAACCGCGCGCTGCGCCAATACTTACAAGTGTGGGATCACGCAACAGGCTGGCGCCAGGGCCGCCAAGCGGCGAATAGGCCATCACCGGCATTCCATGCTGCTCGCACCATGGCAGTAGGTCACGCTCAATGCTGCGGTCACCGATGCTATACGGGACCTGATTGGTCGCGCAGCGATCCCCTTGTGGAACACGGAATAGGTCTTCCATTTGGCGGACTGAGAAGTTGGATACACCCCAGGAACGGATTTTTTTCGCAGCACGTAGACTTTCGAATCCCGCCACTGCGCGAGAGAATTCGGTGTTCGGAACTGGCCAGTGCAGTAAATAGAGATCGAGATAGTCAGTACCGAGACGAGCGAGGCTTCCGTCACAAGCACGTGCCATATCATTTCCAGTCGCCTGATCGGCTTCCACCTTGGAGACCACGAAGGCACGGTCACGCTGACCGGCAATTGCGCCTTTAATCAATTCCTCAGAACGGCCCTCACCGTAATTTCCCGATGTGTCAATCAGCGTCATGCCGAGCGACAGGCCCGTTCGGAGCGTGTCTTCTTCTTCGGCTGCAGGATGTCTTCCCTGCCCGAGATGCCAAGAGCCTTGGCCCAATGCCGGGACGACAGTACCAGTGGGAAATTTCACCGTCCGGCTCGCATGGCTTGAAGCCGCGTCGTCGGCTGGCTCGACAGCCGATGCGCCTGACGACACCGCATAGAACCCAAGCGCCACGCAAAGCCCGTTGAATTCGCGCCGGTTCAGCAATCGCATCTTTACTCACTATACGATCCAGACCACTGCACCAATCGTAGTCGGTCGTGACGATCGTTCAACCGTGGTCATACTCGGCTGCACACTTTACTCCGAGCGCCGGTCCTGGACACCCTCTCGGGGCCGGACCATGATGCGCGATAACTCTGAGCTTGAGCGCCATCAATGGACGTGGTGGTTTGGTTGCGGGGCCTTGGCCTTGGAAAGTATGAGGCTGCGTTCCGCGAAAACGAGATTGACGAAGCGGTTCTTCCGAGCCTGACGCACGAGAACCTAAAGGAGCTTGGCGTCACGGCACTTGGGCATCGCCTCAAGCTTCTCGACGCCATCGCCGCGCTACGTGCCAATACGAGCGCAAAGGCGGCGTGTGTTCATGCAACGACAGCGCCTTCTGCCCAGCGCGTAGGTCGCGAGGACCGTGCCGAGCGTCGGCAAGTCACGGTGATGTTCTCGGATCTCGTTGGTTGGACCGCACTCTCCGCCAGAATGGATCCGGAAGACCTGCGAGAGCTCATCTCTGCCTATCACACATGCGTCGCTGAAGCCGTGCGCCGTTTCGGCGGTTTTGTGGCGCAGTATCTGGGCGACGGCGTGCTTGTCTACTTTGGCTACCCCGTGGCCCATGAAGATGACGCCGAGCGGGCGGTGCGTGCCGGGCTGGAGTTGATTGCGGCGGTGATCACGCTGAAGACGCCGGCTTCGTTACAAACCCGTGTTGGCATCGCCACTGGGCTGGTTGTTGTGGGAGATCTGACTGGATCGGGCGAAGCGCAGGAACGCGGTATCGTCGGCGAGACACCAAACCTCGCAGCTCGTCTGCAGGGGATTGCTGAGCCAAACGCGGTGGTCATTGCCGAAGCGACGCGAGGTCTTCTCGGCAATCTATTCGAGCTTGAGGATCTTGGCGCTAGAGACCTTAAGGGCATCGCCGAACCGGTGCGAGCCTGGGTGGCGCTGCGGGCAAGCACCGTCGAAAGCCGCTTCGAGGCACTGCATCCGAGCGGTCTGACAGCCCTCGTCGGGCGTGGTGAAGAAACCGAGCTGCTGTTGCGGCGCTGGTCGCGGGCTAAGGGCGGCGAGGGTCAGGTGGTGCTGATTTCCGGCGAAGCGGGCATCGGCAAATCGCGGCTCACAGCTACTGTTCTAGAAAGCCTTGCTCGTGAACCGCATACACGCTTGCGCTATTTCTGCTCGCCCCAGCACACCGACAGCGCGTTTTATCCGATCATCGGTCAGATGGAACGTGCGGCTGGATTGTTACACGACGATACGCCTCAGCAAAAACTCGACAAGCTCGATGCTCTGCTGGCGCAGACTTCGACCTCGATCCAGGATGCCACGCTCATTGCCGAGATGCTTTCGCTGCAGAACGACGGCCGGTATCCCACCCTCGAACTGACGCCGCAGCAGCGCCGGCAGAAAACACTAGAAGCACTGACCACACAAATAGAGATATTGTCGCGACAAAATCCTGTGCTGATGATCTTCGAGGATGCGCATTGGGCCGACCCAACCAGCTTCGAAGCGTTCGGTCGTCTGGCAGACCGCATTCGGACACATAGAGTGCTGTTGCTAGTGACCTTCAGGCCGGAATTCGACGCGCCGTGGGTCGGACTGCCTTACGTAACCGCCCTCACCATCAATCGGTTGGCAGAGCACGAAGTTGGCGGCATGATCGACCGCATTGTCGGTAACAGGCCGCTATCGGCGAGCCTTCGCCAGGACATCGTCGAGCGTACCGACGGTATCCCCTTGTTCGTGGAGGAGATGACCAAGGCGGTGCTGGAAGCAGGGAGCGAGACGGCCGCACAACGCGCGATTGCAGCGGTTCCGTCCCCGGCACTGGCGGTCCCCGCGAGCCTGCATGCCTCGCTGATGGCGCGGCTTGACCGGCTCGGCGGCCCGGCCAAGGAGCTGGCACAAATCGCGGCGGCAATCGGGCGCGAGTTTCCTCATGCCTTGCTCGCCTCGGTGGCGCGCCAGCCCGAGGCGGAGCTGAGATCGGCGTTGGACCGGCTCATCGCGGCCGGTTTACTGTTCCAACGAGGTGTTCCCCCGCATGCGACCTATCTGTTCAAGCATGCCCTGGTGCAGGATGCAGCTTACGGGACGCTGTTGCGCGAGCCGCGACGCACACTACATGTGCGCATCGCAGAAACCATCGAGAGCGAATTCGCGGAAAGCGCCGAGAGCCGACCGGAGTTGTTGGCGCGACATTGGACCGAGGCGGGACAAGTCGAGAAGGCTACGGCGCTGTGGGGGAAAGCGGGACTGCGGTCGGCGCAGCGCTCGGCCCTGGTTGAAGCCACAGAACAGCTCAGGCGCGCGCTCGATCTTCTCGCGACCTTGCCCGGCACGCCCGCCCGGCGTCGCGAAGAGATCAAGCTTCAGGTTGCACTCATAACCCCATTCCTGCATGTTCGCGGCTACGCGGCGCCTGAAACCAGGGCTGCTGTTGAGCGGGCACGTCTACTGATCGAGCAAGCTGAAGCGCTCGGAGAGCCTCCCGAAGATCCGTTGTTGTTGTTTTCCGTTCTTTACGGCATGTGGGTCGCGAACCTTGTAGCGTTCAACGGTGACGTGATGCGTGAGCTTGCGGTCCAATTCCTGGCCCTCGCAGAAAAGCAGAGCGCCACGGGACCGCTGATGCTTGGGCATCGCCTCATGGGTTTGTCCCTGCTGCATACAGGGAATATCGCAGACGGGCGAGCGCATCTCGATCGCGCGTTTACACTTTACGACTATGCCGAGCATCGTCCTCTGGCGACGCGTTTTGGCCAAGACATCGGCGCGGCAACTTTGTGCTGGAGGTCCCTGGCTTTTTGGCTGCTCGGCTATCTCGAAGCCGCGCTCGCAGACACCGAGCACGCGCTCGCGGTTGCTCGCGAGATCGGCCACTCCGCCACCTTGATGTACGTACTCAATTTCAGCGCATGGACCCATATCCACTGCGGGAATTACGCGGCCGCAACTGCCCTGATTGATGAATTTGCCGCTTTGAAGGATCAAACAGGTTCGTTGTTCTGGGCGGCATGGGGGATGATGCAAGGAGGTTGCGTATTGGCGCTGACCGACAAAGTCTCGGACGCAGTTCAAACAATCACCTCCGGCGTCACCGCAATGCGATCGACGGGAACAACGATGTGGATGCCGTTGTGGTTGTCGTATCTGGCAAGAGCCAACGCGGAAATCGGTCAATTCGATGCTGCAACGCGCTACATTGGCGAAACGATGACAGCGGTGGATGACAGCGGTGGAAGTGGCTAAGGAAAGTTGGTGCGAGGCCGAGGTCCACCGCCTTGCGGGGGAAATCGCGCTGCTGTCGCCGGAGCGGGATGCGGCGAAAGCGGAAGCGTATTTCGAGCGCGCGCTTGGGGTTGCTCGCGCCCAGCAGGCGAAGTCCTGGGAGCTGCGTGCTGCGATGAGCATGGCGCGGCTGTGGCGCGATCAGGGGAAGCGGCAGCAAGCTCGCGATCTTCTCGTTCCAGTCTATGGCTGGTTCACCGAAGGCTTCGACACGCGCGACCTTAAGGAGGCTAAGGTCCTGCTTCACACGTTGGCGTCATGAGTGTGTCGAAGGACCCGGCGCCCGCTATTGGCACAAAGCGGACATGCC
>Ga0318527_10000080_pt1 | contig 15414 bp, 13 predicted proteins | sample GRESIP052b4f25_FD_203533 | JGI IMG/M metagenome (GOLD analysis project Ga0318527, IMG submission 203533) | Tropical soil microbial communities from Luquillo Experimental Forest, Puerto Rico - GRE.SIPMG.052b4f25 | ecosystem: Environmental > Terrestrial > Soil > Tropical forest > Bulk soil...
CTGGACGGCCGCGGATCGCGAGGTTTTGGCGCCGATCGCGTCGACTATCGACCGCAAATGTGACCTGCAGCGTGACTACTCGGCAGCCGAAGACGCCAAGACCCGCGTCAAGATCAGCGCGGAACTGCGGCTCATCGAGGCCGCGGTGGCCAGATTGCTCAAGCAGGTGCACACCGAAACCCTGGCACCGGAGTCGCAGCGGACGATTCAGGCGCGTGCGGCAGTGATGCGACGATGGCACCCAAATGCCGCGGGATGATGTCCAGTGAATAACGGTGATGTCTTACTGCAGCCAGAGCGCATTTCGACCCTGTGACTAGGTAGCTGAATTGGGTTCAAATCCCTCCGCCACCGCCAAAGCTCCATACTTGTCTACTGAAGGTGATGGGCATATTTGACGCTCCCGCTGCGCCGATTGGGCGAGGACGGTTTGAGGGTGTCCAGGCCGGGCTATACAGTGACGACTACGTACGGCCGATGCGGTCGGTGAGCACTGCGGGAGCGAGACGAAGCGATGACCGCCACCCAACCCGTCGCAGCCGACCCGCCCACAAGAGACATTCCTCGTTACTGGCCAGAGCCGCAGTCGCCCAGCGGAGAAATGACTCCCGTCGTTGCCGGTACCACGATCGCGGGCGGCCGGATTCGGCTACTGATCTTCTATGGCGAATCACCGCATCTGCAGTTCTGGCAAGCTGCTGACACGGCGACAGGACAGCATCTGGCGGTCACGGTGATCGACTCCGAGAATGCTCTGCCGACCGCAACTGTCGACGCGATCCTTTCCGCCACCGCAAGTCTGCGGGGAATCGACTCTCCCGGCCTAGCGAGAGTGCTTGACGCGGGCCGCGATCGTTGCGGCGGAGTGGTGGTTTCCGAGTGGACACGTGGTGCCACGTTGAAAGAAGTAGCTAACACGGGGCCATCGCCCATCGGTGTCGCGGACGCCGTTTTATCCCTCGCCGAGACTGCCGACGTGGCGCATGGGGCCGGGTTGGCGTTGTCGATCGATCATCCCGAGCGAATCCGGGTCAGTGTTGACGGGCGCGTCGTGTTGGCTTTTCCGGCGACGATGCCGCATACATCGCCGAGGGATGACCTTCGAGGCATCGGCGCGGTCATGTATGGGTTGCTCGTCAACCGTTGGCCCCTCCAAGGCAAGGTCGCCACCAGGGATTGGGACAGCGTCGAGATTGATGCGGAGGGCCGAATCCAAGAACCCGCGGCCCTCAACTCGCAAGTTCCGTTCCTGATTTCCTCCACCGCGGCAGGGCTAGTGCGTGACGGCGACGGTATCCGCAGTGCCAAGACGATTTCGACGTTGCTGCGCGAGGCCAGCGATGACGCCAAAAACTACGCGGCACCCTCCACCACCCGCGAACTGGTGGTACCTCGACCGCCCGGCCGTTATGCCGGCTTCCGCAATTTCGGGCCGGCCGAAAAGGCCGAATGCGCCCGCCGTCAACTTGTGAAAACAGTTCTCGGGACAGCGGCGGCAGTCGCCCTCGTTGTGTTGATGACCTTCGCCAACACAATCAGTCAAATGGTGGGCACCGTCGATACCCACGCAACGATGAGCGCGAACAAGCTGGGGCTTCAGACAACGTCGCCGACGAGGGTCCCTTCGCCGATGTCGCCTTCGCCGGCGCCCCTGGCGGCACCGCCACCTGGCCCTCACTCTGGAACAGTAAAGCCGCTCAAAGCCTCAGTCTTTTCGCCTGGCGGCACACCGGATAACGCAAACTCGGCGGGGCTGGCAATCGACGGTAACCCCGCCACCGCGTGGTCCACCGACACCTACTCTGACGCCGAACCCTTCCCCAAGTTCAAGCCCGGTATCGGACTGATGCTGCAGCTTCCCGAACCAACGTCGCTAAGTGCTGTCACCATCGACCTGGACAGCACCGGCACCGTGGCACAAATACGATCATCGGCGAACGCGACGCCCGCGAATCGTAGCGACACCGCTGAACTCAGCGCGCCCACCCCGTTGCGACCCGGCCACAACGTCATCCCGGTAAATACCTCCGCCGCCCCGACAACGTTCGTGCTCATCTGGATAAGCACTCTCGGCACCACCGGAGGGAAGAGCCGTTCCGACATCTCCGAGGTCACTCTTCAGAGCGCAGCCCGGCCCAGATGACGAGCGAGGGTTCCAATCCCCCGCCTCCGCCAAAAGCCTTTAGCTGTTAGGCCAACTCACAGGGTTGTCATGCTTGCGGCATGCCGGTCAGCGCTCGAACCGCTTGGAATTCGCCGTCCCGATAGGGGCGTCCATCGGGCAGTAGCAGATCGTGAAACCACACTTTCGGCGGCGCGGTGTACGGATGATCCCAGGAGTCCCACGGGAAGTAGGTCTGGGTCTTTCCGGCGACCAAACCCCAGTTGAAGGCGCCAACGTTGTGCCGCTTCGCAACGGGCAGGATCGCCTCGACGGTGCTCCCCTGGGGCCGAGCCATGTACTCGGTACAGATGATCGGCCGCCCCAGCGGGGCAAGCTCAGTGATCCGGGACTCGAAGCCCGCGGGTTCGGCATAGGAGTGAAACGTGATCACATCGGCGTTGTTCAGTTGGATTTCGCTGATTGTGCTGCGGCCGCCTTGTTCTCCCTGGTCACCGCCGCGCCACACGCCACTTGTCAGCGGTTGGCTGGGATCGACCGCGCGCGCCCACCGAAACACCTGGGGAAGCAGCTCCGCGACGCGCTCGAGCTTGTCTCTCCGCTCGACATTGCGGTACACGCGCGCGGGATTGTCGGGCTCATTCCACAGATCCCAACCCAGAACGCGATCGTCACTGCGGAATTGGGTCAACACACTGGTCACGTAGTCGTGCAGGACGCGGGCGTAGCGGGGGTCACCAAGGTGTTCAGCGCCGGGGCTCTGCACCCAGCCCGAGTTGTGGACGCCGGGCCGCGGCGCGCGCTGTAGCCCCAGTTTAGGGAAAGGGTCCCAGCAGGAGTCGAAGAAGACGAACAGTGGCTTGATGCCATGGCCCGCCGCAATGGCGACAAACTGCGCGAGACGCTGTTGGAAGCCGCGTGGATCCTGGGCCCAGAGCAGATCATGGAGGAAGACCCGCACGCTGTTCAACCCGTACGATCTGGCCCAGCCCAGCTCCGTATCGATGCGCCGCGGGTCGTAGGTGCCCGGCTGAAACATCTCGAGCTGATTGATGGCGTTTGAGGTGATGAAGTTCGCGCCGACGAGCCATCCTTGCGCTTGATACCAGCGGTTGGCACGGTCGGGCGACCACCGGGTTGCGTCCCCGGACGAGCGGGGTGGATCCGCGGTGGCGCGGGGCGTTTGGGCCAGTGCAGTGCCTACGGCCAGCAGCAACGGTAGCTTCAGGGCCGTTCGACGTTGCACGAAGTGAAGATAAGTTTCCCTGGCGAAGTGCTTAGTCTTCCTTATCGGTGCGTCGGAAAATTGTTATCTTGTTGTGACCCTGCCGTATTCGGCGCATTACGTCACGTGACCAAATCGTCACCCGCGCAATCGGTCTGTGATCTTCACCCAGGTGCTCAATGATCCAGGGCTGTATGGGTTTTCGGCCGGTAACCTCGACCTACGTCATTACCCGGTTGTCCCGGAACGGATCTGGCGCTCGCCTCCACCGACCGATCGGGTTGACGTTCCTGGCCTAAATGCCAAGTGGCTCCGGTGACCAGGAGCTCACGACCAGGGGCAGCGAGACGCCCGCACCGTCGCTGGTCACGTCAATCATCCAGCGGCCGTCAACGGGCAGCGTCACGTCGAGTCCGAAGAAGGCGAATCCGGGAAATTCGCCGACGGCGGCTTCGGGCACTTCGAACCATTTGGATATCGGCGCGTCCTCCGTCGGAGGCTTGATCTCTACGTCAACCCAACGGCTCGAATCATCAACATCAGGCCGCGTCAGCACCACAAGCACGAACCGAGCCAACCGGTCGGGCCCCACCGTGAACTTGGAAAGCACGCCGCCTTGGACATTGAGTTTGTTGTCCACCGTCGCAGCCGCTTCCGCCAGGAAAGCCCCGCCAACTATCACACACAGAACCTACCGTGCAGAATGGTCGGCTGGTTGGAGAATGGCCAGGCGGCTTGCGGGTGGGCAAACTGCTTAACCGCATCTGGAGCGGTACTCATCTGGCGGATCCCTTCAAACTTCACCCGGGAGAGCGCGATACTGAACGAGTGCCCGATCGCAATGTGCTAGGCGGTCCGCTGCGGCCGTGCGGCAGTGATCCACTCACCGGCTACTACCGGGACGGCTGTTGCTCGACCGGTCCCGAAGACCTCGGCCGGCACACGATCTGCGCCGTAATGACCGCCGAATTCCTCGACCACCAGCGTTCCATCGGCAACGACTTGTTGACGCCGGTTCCCGAGTACCGGTTCCCCGGCCTCCTACCAGGCGACCGCTGGTGTGTCACCGCGTTGAACTGGCTTCGTGCTCACGAGGACGGTTGCGCGGCACCCGTGGTGTTGGCGTCCACCCACGAGCGCACCCTCGAGGTAGTGCCGTTCGAAACGCTTTTGGAACACAAGGTCGACGTTCCCGACGACCTGGCTAACTTGTAGAGCCGGCGACTCCCCGACCTCCCTGCCGTGGACGACATCGACTTCGACGATCTGACATCGCCCAAGCTGACGGATGTCCAGCGCCAGATCCTGGAATTCACCGAGGCCAAACGTGTCGACTTCGACATCGACCGAATGCTTGCCGAAGCGGTCGAGCAAGCGGGAGCACACGACCTGGACGACACGGACGGCTTCGGTGACCGGCTGGGCGCACACGTCGCTGCGATCGAGGCCGACGACGGCCTGACCCAGCTCACTCGCGGGTCCCTGCGGCAACGCGTCGTTCGCCTGCTGCGGAACCGGCTGTCGTTGACCGAGCTCGTCAAGCGGTATCCCGAAATCGAGTCGATCCCGATCGAGAAGCCGTTCATCGTCGTCGGGATGCCGCGTTCCGGTACCACCCATCTGGTGAACCTCATTGCCGCCGATCCCCGCCGGCGCGCGCTGCCCTACTGGGAGAGCCAGGATCCGATACCCGCCCGCGGCCAGGGCCCCGACATCTTCGGCGTCGACCCCCGCTACGCGCGAGCCAGGTCCGAGCACGACGCGCTCATGGCCAGCGCCCCGTTGGTGGCCGCCATGCACGATCGGTTCCCCGAGGCGATCGAGGAGGAAGTCGAACTGCTCGACCTCGATCTGGCCGCCTACGTCCTGGAATGGCATGCGCGGGTTCCCGATTGGCGTGACTACTACTTGGGCCTCGACCAAACCCGGCACTACGCATACATGAAGAAGGTGTTGCAGGCGCTGACCTTCCTGCGCGGCCCCCGGACCTGGGTCCTGAAGAGTCCGCAGCATTGTGAGCAGCTGGGCCCGCTGATGGCGACCTTCCCCGACGCGATGGTGGCGTTCACCCACCGCGACCCGGTCGCCGTGGTCCAGTCGGCGATCACGATGATGGCCTACTCCGACCGGCTGCGCCGGACCAGCATCGACCCCGATTGGCTGCTGGACTACTGGAGCGATCGCGTGCACCGGCTGCTGGGTGCGTGCGTGCGGGACCGCGACCTGGTGCCGGCCGAACGCAGCATCGACATCGGCTTCCACCACCTCAACGGCAACGAGATGGCGGTGTTGGAGCAGCTTTACCAGCGCGGCGGAGTCGAATTGACACCGAAGGCGCGCGGCCGCTTTCAGGACTACTTGGACGGCAACCCGCGGGGCAAGCACGGCCGCATCCGCTACGACCTGCGGCGGCACTTCGGCGTCTCGGCCGAGGAACTCCGCGCGCGGTTCGGCTTCTACTTCGACAGATTCGACGTTCGTCCCGAATGAAGGAGTCAAGAGCGATGTCCGAACCGGTCTATCGCACCAGGCCGGGCGCCGACGCCATGCGCCCGGCGGCCGCCGAAAAGGCCGAGCAGATCGCACCGGGACTGTGGTGTTCGCCGGGTTTGTCGAATGCCTACCTGCTGACCACCGGCGACGGCCGGGTGATCGTCAACACCGGGATGGGCTTCGAGGGTCCGGTGCACCGCGCCAACTTCGACGCCGTCGACTCCTCGCCGGTGCGCTACATCATCTTCACGCAGGGCCACGTCGATCACGTCGGCGGCCTGGACAGCGTCCGCGACCCCGATACAACGGTTGTCGCGCAAGCGAACTGGACCGCGTGGCGGGACGACAACGAACGCCTCATCCCGTACCGCGCCAGCCGCAGCGCCTTCGCCTTCAAAGACACTCTGGCGACGGGCATCCAAGCCATTCAGCAGCGCCTCGGTACCACGCGGCTGCCCGGCCAGAGCGTTCCCGTCGTCGATGTCGACTTCCACGACACCCTGACCCTGGACGTTGGCGGCCGACGACTGGAACTGATCTCCGTGCCCGGCGGAGAAACCACCGACTCACTGGTGGTGTGGCTGCCGGAGGAGCGAATCTGCCTGTGTGGTAACACCTTCGGTCCGCTGTTCGGTCATGTTCCCAACCTCGTCACCATGCGTGGCGACCGGTACCGGGACGCCCTGACCTGCATCGCGTCGGTGGAGCGGGTGCGCGACCTGGAGCCCGAACTCCTGGTGACCGGTCACTTCGAACCCATTGCGGGGCAGAGGCGCATCAATGCCGAGTTGACCCGGCTGCGCAACGCGATCCAGTACATCCACGACCAGACCGTCGCAGGGATGAACGCCGGCAAGGATGTCCAGACCCTGATGCGCGAGATCGCCCCGCCCGCGGAATACGAAGTGGGCCAAGGCTACGGAAGGGTCGACTGGGACGTGCGGGCCATCTGGGAGAACTACTCGGGCTGGTTCCACCACCGATCGACCACCGAGCTCTATCCGGTCGGATTCGACGCCGTCGCCGCCGACGTGGTCGAGCTGGCCGGCGCCGAGGCGCTGGTCGAACGGGCGCGCGCGCATCTCGCCGCCGGTCGCCCCGTGCACTCGATTCACCTCGCCGAGCTCGTGCCCCAAGGCCATCCGGGCGCGCGCGACGTTCTAAGGCAGGCCCATGAAAAGCTGCTGGCCGACAGCACTAACTTCTGGGAGAGTGCCTGGCTGCGACACCAACTAGCGAGGAGCCCATGACGGCGCGAGTCAGCTTCGACTTCACCGGGACAACGGCGCTGATCACCGGCGGCACCAGCGGGATCGGGCATGCCACCGCAACTTTGTTCCGGGATGCCGGGGCCGAGGTCACCGTCACCGGAACCAAACCGGCCGCGACGGACTACGAGACCGACCTGTCGGGCATGGCCTATCACCGGTTACAGATCACCGACGAGGAGTCGATCGCCGCGCTGGCGGGGAAGTTCACCCGCCTCGACGTGCTGGTCAACAACGCGGGCGCCAATTTCCCTGGTGGCCTTGATGAGTCGAAGCCCGCCGGGTTCGACGCGTCGGTCGCGCTCAACCTGACCGGTCCGTACCGGCTCACGGTCGGGGTCTACGGCGCGCTGAAGTCGTCGACCGCGGCCGGGGGCGCCAGCGTCGTCAACCTTGCGTCGATGTCCGCGCTACGGGCCGTCCCGCTCGTGCCCGGCTACGGCGCTGCGAAGGCCGGGATCGTCAACATCACAAGGCTTCTCGCCGTCAGGTGGGCGCGCAAAGGCATCCGGGTCAATGCGGTGGCCCCGGGCACGATCGATACCCCGATGACGGCGCCCATGCACCTTGCCGCCGAACTGGTGGATACCGAACTTGCTCATATCCCATTGCAGCGCTTCGGATCCGCCGGGGAGATCGCGCCGACGGTGGCGTTCTTGTGCACCGAACAGAGCAGCTACACCAGCGGCGCACTCTTCGTCGTCGACGGCGCGTCGGACTGCGTCTGAGCTAAGGAGAGCAACCATGGAATTCGCCCTGCGACCCGAGGACCTCTACCACACCGGCATCGTGGTGCCCGACCTCGATGCGGCTAAGGCCCGCCTGAGCGCGCTAGCCGGCTATCGCTGGATCAACCCGCTGACATATACGCTGCCGTTCCGCACCGTGACCGGAACCCGCGAACTCACCTCGACGGTCGTCTACTCCGTGCAGGCTCCGTACGTCGAGCTGCTCCAAGAGGTTCCCGGAAGTCCGTGGACGGCTGCGCCCGGCAACTCCGTCCATCACCTCGGCTACTTCACCGACAACCTCGGCGACTCCGCCCGAATGCTGGAGGACAACGGCTTCACCTTTGAAATGACCGCCGACGTGTCCGGGTCCGAGCTCGCGCTGTTCGCCTACTACATCGACGCCTTTGGCACCCGCATCGAGATCGTCGACCGCGCGCTGTTTCCCGACTTTCCCGCGTTTCTGAAGTCGGCGTCGGGGCAGGCGGAGGTTTGACATGTTGCTGACGGTGCTGCGGTTCAACTTCGCCTCGCCGCAAGGAGAACCAAGCACACAGAGCAGGCTCTTGTCCGCCGCGCTCGAACTGGCGCAGTGGGGCGAGTCCCGCGGAATCACCTCGGTGAGTGTCGATGAGCACCACGCGACCGGGCAAGGGTGGAGCTGCAATCCGATCATGGCTGCGGCGATGTTCCTGGCGCGGACCTCGAATCTGATTGCCAGCGTGGACTGTGCGCTCGGACCGCTGTGGAACCCGGTCCGGCTGGCCGAAGACATCGCGCTGGTCGACAACATGAGCCGGGGCCGACTGCACACCACGGTAGGCCTGGGCTACCGAACCGTCGAATATGACTCGCTCGGCGTCGATTTCGGACAGCGGGGCAAGCTGATGGACGGCCTGATCGAACGGGTGCTGTCCGTCTGGTCGGGCGCCGGTCCCGACGCCGGAGTGTGCACCGGCACCTGGACCCGGCCGCATCCACCGCTGTATGTCGGCGGCGGTGCGCGCGCCACGGCGCGGCGCGCTGCGCGTTTCAGGCTGCCGCTCAGCCTGGCCGACCACTTGCCCGATGTCGCCGCCCACTATCGCGAGTTGTGTTCCGAAGCCGGCATCAAGCCACTCATCCTCATGCCCGGGCCGATCAATCGCGGAATGATCTTCCTGCACGAGGACCCCGACCGGGCGTGGGCAGAACTTGGTGACCACATCCTTTGGGAGGCAGTCACTTACGGCGAATGGTCAACCGACCAACGGTCGCTGATGCACCTGCCGGGAGTCCAAACGCTGGACGAGGTCAGGGCATCGGAACGATACCGCTTCCTCACTCCCGACCAGCTGATCGCCGAGGTCCGTGAGTCTGACGACTATGGACCGCTCGTGATGCATCCGCTGGTGGGCGGCATGCCCGTCGACGAGGCGTGGAAGTCGGTCCAGCTGCTCACCGACAAGGTCTTGCCCGCGCTCACCTGATGCCTAGATAGGTATCAGCAGGAACTACCTAGCCAATCGGTGGGAGCACCGTTGTGTATAACGCGGCGCGTTACAAGTCGATCGTCTGGCTGACGTACGTCTCCCAGGTGCCGATCTGGCCAGCCGCGATCATGGCTTCCTGAAACTTAGGATCGCCCTGCAGCGACTGCTGGGCCTTGCCGTACTTCTCCCAGTCCTCACTGGTGGCGAGCAGGCCGATGGTGTTGGTCGCCGGGCCCCCGACCATGGTCGCCAGCACGGTGACGTTCTCGGCGCCGTGCTTGCGGGCGAGGTCAACCGTCGTCTTGAGTTGCTTCTGCACCTCGTCCCACTGGACGCCCGGGTTTGGGTGAATCGCTACGTACGTGACGATGGTCATGATGGAGCCCTCCTTGATGCGTGGTGGCCGTCTTGCCACAAGGCAAGCCAAGACCGAATGCTGCTGCGCGGCTAGGGCCAAAGGACCTTGAGCAGCAGCCAGTGGTCCGGTTCGTCGCTGCGCGACCGTCCTGGGGACCCGAGCTGCCTAGGCAGTCATTTTGTTGGCTTTACATTGAATGCAATACTCATCATTCCGCCTCTGTGTTTCGTGTATCCCATCGCATTCAGGGCACTGTTGAATGTATTTGTGATTCGGATTCCCATCGGAAGCCATTAATTCTTGTTTTTGTCTGAATTTGTTTGCCGAGCTTCTATTTCCGCTGGAGAACATTCTTTTTGATTTCCATGTTCAGTAGTTGTTTTATGGTGTTGGTTAAACGGTGACCGTTTGGTGGGCGACATGGTGTCCGCCGTCTGATGCCGGGACGCTCCAGTAGAAACGCCTGAGCGATCGGAGGGCTGCCCAATCTGGGGTGATGGTGACCCATTTCACTGTCATTGGTTGGGCGGATCACCGAACGAAACATTCTTTTTACAAGCTTGCTACACACGAGCCGGCGACGGCGCTGTCGAACGGACAACCTCATCGATCCGAGCTACAACCCGCAACGGAAGTTTCACAATTCCCGATGTAGGTAACCGCGCAGGGAAATCTGACGGAACCAGATTGCCCCAGTCCGCGTCTGACCCGTAAATCGGATGGTGAGTGGGCAGGCCGAAGGCACCCGGCGGAGCCGGGTATTGCTTTATGGGTTTGGGGTCAGGCGGCGGTGTCGGTGATGACGGCTTTGCCGTCGCGGATGGCGATGTGTTGGCCTGTGAGCGCTTGGAGTTGGGTGGCTAGATCGCGGGCCCGGCGGTGCTTGTTGATCCGGGATTCGTAGTATCCGGGCCCGAGGTCGATGAATGACGCATCCGGGTCCGAGAGGAGGTGATAGACAACGGTGAGGACGGAGTTGCCGGTGGCGACGATGGCCTTCTGCGCGCCGCGGCGGCGAGCCAAGCGCCGGTAGCGGGTGCCCAGGAAGGTGTCGGAGCGGGAGTTGGCGAAGGCGATGCGGCCCAAAGTGCCGGCCAACCACGGGTTTCCCTTCCCACGGGCTTGGGCCTTGCTTTTGCCGGCCGACTGGTGAGTCTGCGGGCAGAACTTGGCCCACGACACCAGATGCGCGGCCGACGGGAACCGAGTCATATCGACGCCGATCTCGGCGATCAGCTCGGCGGCGGCCACGGCGTCAACACCGGGGATCTCAGCAAGCCGGGCCGCCTGGCTGGAGAAAGGGCCGATCGCCTCCTCGATGCGGGTATCGAGGGCAGCGATCTGGGCGCTGATCCGATCGATGTTGTCCAGCATCATCTGCAAGATCGTCGCGTGGTGGTCGGTGAAAAACCCGCACAACGCCTCTTCGAGGGCCTTGATCTTTTTGCGCGCCTGGCCCTTGGCCAGCTGGGCCAGCGTGCGCGGATCACGTTCGCCGGCGATCGGCGCCTCCAACATCGCCCGCCCGGACACACCATGCAGGTTCGACAGCACTGCCGAGATCTTGATCTGGGCGTCCTCGAGCAGTTTTTCCACCCGCTGCTGCTCGCGGGTGCGGTCCTGGACCAGGGCGCGCCGGTAGCGGGTGAGGTCGCGTAGCCGACGGATCTCGCGCGGATGCACTAACGAGGGTCGGCACATGCCTCGCTCGGCCACCTTCGCCAGCCAGAGCGCATCGGCCCGATCCGTCTTGGCCCGCCCCGGCACGTTTTTGACCTCGCGGGCATTGACCAGCCAGCAGTCAAACCCCTCGGCCTCCAGCAGGTAGTACACCCCCTTCCAGTAGGTGCTGGTGGATTCCATCACCACTCGCTGCACGTGCCACTGCCGCAACCAGGCCACCATCTCCAACAGCTGCGCGGTGGTGGTGCCGTAGCCGCGTAGCTCCTGCATCCGCCTGCCGGGCCGGTGGGTGTGTGGCACCCGCACACACGCCTCCAGACCAGCTTTGCCCAGATCTAGCGCCGCGACCCGCTCCACCACCAGTTCGGCATCATCGACCTCTTCCATAACGAATATCCTTCCTGCGCAACCGGTTACATGAGCGCGATCGCCCGCAGGAACCGAACAGGGAGGGAAAGAGTCGGACCCTCGTGCTCATGAGCGACAATGCGCAGCCCCAACATCGGCTCCCCGGATCAAACTGAATAACGGGCTTAGCTGCGCCAAGAAGCACCGACCTCGGCGAGCGACCGCACCCGATTTTCCCGCATGCGGGGCGCCCCGAAACGGGCCAGAGAACTGAATAGTTGATCGGGCCGCCCCTGCTCTCCTCGCGGATGCCCGGTTCGCTCCAGTTGCCCCGTCAATCCCTAACAGGGAACACCCACCTCGACGCCCTTGGGAATCGGAGGCGTCGTGCAGCGACGAGTTTGCGCGTGCGCAAGTAGCGGTATGGACTGGTTCAATCCCCGTATCGCGCACCACGGCTGACCAGCTCAGACAGGCGCTCGTGCTCAGCATCACGGCGCGGAGCAAGCCTTAGTACCGGGCGGTACTAAGGTTTTCGGGGGGCGAGTTCGCTGATACGCGTGGTTGCGAAGTTGCGGGAATTTAGAGCGCCAAACGGCTGAGAATGAGGAGGGGGCATGTGAAGCTTGCCGACTGTCCAGTCTTTCCCGCCGAGGCGGGAACCGCCCTGAGCACGGACCGCGGCTTGGGTTGGCGCCTGGCGCGACAGGCCGGCCCGGTTTTGCGAGATCCAGGGGCAAACTGGGTGTTTGTCGTCGGACGGGAGGAGGTGTTAGCGAATCTAGACGATGCAAGGTTCGATCGCGCCCGTGCTGTTCCCGACCGCGATCTCGAGTTTCACCAGCAGCTATTCGCGCCAAAATCAGCTCATGACGTTGCGGCGGTGTTCCGTCCGATCGCCGCCGCGCTGATCGATCGTTTCGCCGCCGCTGGTGGCGGTGACGCGGTGGCCGATGTGACCACGCCGATGGCTAGCGCCCTTTTCGACATCGTGTCGCGCCTGCAGCTATTGCCTGTTGAGCAGCTGTATGGGCGGTCCGGCCATGTCTTTTCCGAGGCGTGCCGCAACCTGTTCAAACACGCCGGCTGGCACTTATTCGAGTTGGCACGCCGCCCCGAATTGTGCGACATGCTTCGACGTGAGCCTGAGCTGATACGCAGGTTCGTTGAAGAGGTCCTACGGTTGGAGCCGATGGTGCAGGGTTGCCAACGTTTTACAACCCAGCCAACGACCGTCGGTGGGGTGGAGCTGCCGGCCGGCGTGGTGGTGATGTTGTGTATCGCTGCGGTGCAGCGGGACGGCAGCGACGCCATGTCCACTGATGATCTTGTGATTGGCGGTAGGGCGCACCGGCATTGGAGTTTGGGTGCGGGGTCTATGCGTTGCCGTGGCGGGCACATCGTCCGGCAGGTGTTGCGCGTGCTGGTTGAGGAGTGGGTCGACCGGGCCGGGCATGTTGGGCTGGTTCCCGGTTTCCGGCCGGCGGCCGGGTTCCCGAAGACTGAGAGCGCTTTGTGGCTGCCGGAGCTGCCGCTAGTGACGAGGGCTTAGTACTGGTCCACAATCTCGATGAATGAAGGCACTCGATCCAGCGCGAGCGACGCCGACCTGACCGGTGCGAACCAGACGGGGGCCAAAGCGGGACCCATCCCGCCAATCCGACCTCTGAATAGTTGATAGGGCTGCCCTGCTCTCCTCCTGGACGGCCTGATGTTTTTCTGCCAAGACATACCAGCTGGCTAAGGGTGCCCGGGCGCAACTCAGTCTCCGGTATCAAATGCGATCGGCAGTGAAGTCGGACCGCTGATTCCAGCGATCGGCTTCCACGGGGCAGGGCCTGTGCATCGCGCGTGAGGCATCCGCCGTGTGATGACCTTCAGCGCCTCGGCGAGTTCGAGTCTGGCCAGGTGCGCACCGAGGCAGTAGTGCACGCCACCCCCGAAGGTCAGCATCGGTGCGGCACCCTGCCGTGTGATGTCGAGGCGGTCGGGGTCGTCGTATGCCGCGGGGTCGCGGTTGGCCGCCGCGGTGTTGGCGATCACGTAGGCGCCCGCCGGGACGACGACGTCCCCCAGTTCGACATCGGTGGTCGCGACGCGTAGCGCGGCGAACACGATCGGCGAGTGGCGCATCAGCTCCTCGACCGCTTGCGGCACGAGTTCGGGATGTTCGGCCAGCAACGCCCACTGGTCCGGGTGGTCGGACAGCACCTGCACCGCGGCGGCCAACTGGTTGCGGGTGGTGTCGGTGCCCGCGTTGAGCAGGATGGCGACGAGGTTGACCAGCTCGTCATGGGTGAGCCGGTCGCCGTCGTCCTCGGCGCGAATGAGCTCGGAGATCAGGTCGTCGCCCAGCGCCTCGCGGCGACGCGCGATCAGGTTCTCGAGGTACGCGTCGAGTTGTTCCCAGGCTCGCAGAATGGCGGACTCTTCGGCCGCGACGTCGGCGCCGAAGGCCTTGCTGAGGTCGTCGGCCCAGCGTGAGAACAGTTCCCAGTCCTCACGAGGTGCGCCCACCAGCGCGCAGATGATCGGGACCGGGTACTGCCGGGCGATGTCGTGAACCATGTCGCAGTGGCCCGCCGCGCTGTGCCGGTCGATCAGCTCGTTGATGACCTCGACGCATGCGCTGCGCATGCGCTCAGCGGCCCGCGGAGTGAACGCCCTCGACACGAGGCGGCGCAGCCGGCGATGTTGGTCGGGCTCGGCGGACATCAGCGTTTGGCAAACCTTGTCCCAAACCGGTCCCGAGGTGATGCCCTGCACCACCAGGCTGATGCCGCGCGGCATCGCGAATCGCGAATCGCGCAGGACGGTGCGCACCAGGTCGTAGCTGAGCACTTCGGGCCCATACGGGCCCAGCGCGATCGGTGCCTGCTGGTGAGCCCGCCTGATCATGTCGTGCGCCTCGACCGGGTCCACCGCCTCCTGATAGGCGAAGGTCGGCCAGGCGACATCAAAGATGTTGCGAGTGAGCGTGTCGATGGTCATGACCTCGACTATCGATCGATGCCGTCGGAACACCATCGGTCGAAATACCTAAATGCTCGGCGGTCGAATACCTACGTAGGTACTGCCGCCCGAGGAGTATTAGCAATTTTGCTGATGTTCTGCGATCTGCGTCACCGCATGCTGGCTAGCATGAGCGAAACTGACTGGAGCGACCTGGCCGTGAGCGAGCTACCGACCGGAACCGTGACGTTGCTGCTGGCAGACGTCGAGGGCTCGACGCGGCTGTGGGAGACCCAGGCTGATGAAATGACCGCCGCCGTCGCCCGCCTTGATCAGGTGCTGGTGGACGTCGTCGCGGCACGTGACGGAGTCCGCCCAGTCGAACAGGGCGAGGGCGACAGCTTCGTGATCGCGTTCGCCCGCGCCTCGGACGCGGTGGCCTGCGCGCTGGACTTGCAGCGGGCACCGCTGGCCCCGCTCCGGTTGCGGATCGGTCTCCACACCGGCGAGGTTCGGCTGCGCGACGAGGGCAACTACATAGGGCCGACGATCAATCGCACAGCCCGGCTGCGGGAGTTGGCTCATGGCGGGCAAACGGTGTTGTCGGGCGCGACCGAGCTATTGGTGGTCGATCAGCTCCCACCCGATGTGTCGCTGACCGATCTGGGCACCCACCCGCTGCGCGATCTGCCCCGGCCCGAACGGGTGGTGCAGCTGTGTCACCCCGATCTGCGCAACGAATTCCCGCCGCTGCACACCCCTAAA
>Ga0318527_10000081_pt1 | contig 15176 bp, 16 predicted proteins | sample GRESIP052b4f25_FD_203533 | JGI IMG/M metagenome (GOLD analysis project Ga0318527, IMG submission 203533) | Tropical soil microbial communities from Luquillo Experimental Forest, Puerto Rico - GRE.SIPMG.052b4f25 | ecosystem: Environmental > Terrestrial > Soil > Tropical forest > Bulk soil...
CCAGGATGCAAAGCCGCGGATCGTGAGCCCGTGGGTCAGTGCCGAGGCGAGAATCAACGCGACGAGGGTCAATGCCAGGCCGGCGCCCCCGAGGAGCAGCGATGCGTACGCCCGAGGCAACTTCACAATCAGCAGCGACAGGGCCGACTGCGCCACCGAGAACAACACCACGGCGACGATGAACCCCGACGCCGACACCGACACACCGGGCACAATCCAGGCCGCCACCAGCAGTCCGATCGACCACGATGCCAAAAGCACAACCGCTCGAAGCAATGCCTGCTTCATGTCAATAAGTGTAGGTCCCGTGGTTGCGACTGTTAAGGAGTTGAGTCATCGAAACGGGCGCGCTCGATCCGAACCTCCTGCTGGGTTATTCGCCGCTTCAAGTGGGTATCAGCTTTACACCATGATGAGTGCCGGAAGGGTCGCGTTCGCGTGCTCACCCGATCATCGGGGACAGGATCACGAAAGCACCGATATGAATGCCCACTGCCAGAGCGATCAATATGACCAGAGCGATCTCGGCGATCACCGCGATGCGCGGCCGCATACCCGGCGGCGACCATGAGTAACCCGCTGGGAAAAACGGTCGAGGGCCGGTTGCACAGCAGTAGTAGTGTCAAACAGACGTTGCCGGGAGACCAGATGACCGATGCGGGATTGCGCGCTAACAAGCGTCAACGCGGCCACCGCGCCGTCGAGTTGCACGTTGCGGCACGCCTCGAGAACCTGGCGATGCTGCGCACGCTGGTCGGTGCGATCGGCACCTTCGAGGACTTGGATTTCGATGCCGTGGCGGACCTGCGGCTGGCCGTCGACGAGGTCTGCACCCGGTTGATCCGCTCGGCCACTCCGGACGCGACGCTCGTCGTCGTGGTCGACCCGCACGACGACGAACTGGTGGTGGAGGCTTCCGCGGCGTGCGACACCCACGATGTGGTGGCGCCCGGGAGCTTCAGCTGGCATGTCCTGACGTCGTTGGCCGACGAAGTCCAGACTTTCCACGACGGCCGCGAACCCGACGAAACGGGCAGCGTCTTCGGGATCACGCTGACCGCGCGACGGGCGGCCTCTAGCAGGTGACCTCGGGAGCCGCCGGCGGTTCGGTTTCGCGGCCGAACGAATATGCCGATGTTCCGGATATGTTCCGTGAATTGGCGAGTGTCGCCTCCGACTCAATGGAGTCGCAGCGCCAACGGGACAAGATCGTCGAGCGGTGCTTGCCGCTGGCCGATCACATCGCCCGCCGGTTCGAGGGCCGGGGGGAACCGCGCGACGACTTGGTTCAGGTGGCGCGGGTCGGGCTGGTCAACGCGGTGGTCCGCTTCGACGTCGAGGCGGGGTCGGACTTCGTTTCGTTCGCCGTGCCCACCATCATGGGGGAGGTCCGTCGCCACTTCCGCGACAACAGCTGGTCGGTCAAAGTTCCGCGGCGCCTGAAGGAACTGCACTTGCGGCTCGGCACCGCCACCGCCGAGCTGTCCCAACGGCTCGGCCGGGCGCCGACCGCAACCGAACTCGCCACAGAGCTCGGCATGGAGCGCGACGAGGTCGTCGAGGGCCTGGTGGCGGGGAGCTCGTACAACACCTTGTCCATCGACACCGGTGGCGGCGGCACCGACGATGACGACGCCCGCGCCATCGCGGATACCTTGGGCGACGTGGACGTCGGCCTTGACCGCATCGAGGATCGGGAGGCGCTGCGTCCCTTGCTGGAGGCGCTGCCCGAGCGGGAACGAATGGTGTTGGTACTCAGGTTTTTTGAGTCGATGACACAAACGCAGATAGCCGAGCGAGTGGGCATCTCACAGATGCACGTGTCCCGGCTGCTGGCCAAGTCGCTTGCGCGGCTACGGGACCAGTTGCAATAGCGGTCCGGAGTCTTCGCCTTGGGTCCTGTTCGACTTCAGCGGCGATACGGCCCGCCGCGTCGTCACCGGCAGAGTGCCGTCCGGGTCGCAGAGACGCAACAACCGCGACACCGCCTGGCTCGGCACCATCGCCCAATTCACCTGGGCGCCCGAGCAGGCGACGTTGATTCGGAGTAGTGCTGAAAAGCCAGCAGTACCAATGAATTCCAGGCCGCGCAGGTCCAGGATCACTCGCCTGGAACGCGTGGCGTTGCGTTGTACGTAGGCCGCAAGCTGATCGGCGTTGGCTGCGTCCAGCTCACCACGCACGGTGATGACCGTGCCCGACGAGCTCCGGCGAGCGCCGAATTGGGCCGTACGGCTCAGTTGCCAAGATTGGGCCACAGACATGCTTAACTCCATCATTCGGAGGGTCGTGCTGTGGAGGACGCCAGGTGAGCGCTGACTTCGGACCGGGGAATTCACTATCCCCCGCCTCCCCGACGTTATCCGGGCGGCTGTGAACTCAACCTGGCCCGAACCCTACCCGCGGTTTGGCGGACCGACAACGTTCTCCTAGCTGATTCCCAGGAACGCTGGTAAGACGGGCTTGCCGTGCCCGGGGTCGTCACTTGATCTCGGCGAGCACCGTGCCTTGAGTAATGGCGGCGCCCGCCTCGACCGCGAGTCCCGTGATGGTGCCGTCCTTGTGCGCCGTGACCGGGTTCTCCATCTTCATCGCCTCGAGGACAACCACCAGGTCGCCGACGGCGACCTCCTGTCCTTCCTCGACCGCGACCTTGACCACGGTGCCCTGCATGGGCGCGGTGACCGCGTCGCCGGAGGCCACCGCACCCGCGTGCGACCCGCGCTTGCGCGGCTTCGGCTTCTTGCGGATGACACCGGCCGGATCGGCGGCGCCGTTGGACAGCGCCAGGTCACCGGGCAGCGACACCTCGATCCGGCGGCCGCCGACCTCGACGACCACCTTCTGACGGGGCCGGGTGTCCTCCTCGTCCAGGGGTTCGCCGCCGGCGAACGGTTCGATGGTGTTGTCCCACTCGGTCTCGATCCAGCGGGTGTGCACCGAGAAGCCTTTGTCGTCGCCGATGAACGCCGGGTCGGACACCACCGCGCGATGGAAGGGGATCACCGTGGCAAGGCCTTCGACCTCGAACTCGTCCAGCGCGCGGCGGGAGCGTGCCAGCGCCTCCTGGCGGTTCGCGCCGTACACGATCAGCTTGGCCAGCATCGAGTCGAACTGGCCGCCGATCACCGAGCCGGTCTCCACGCCGGAGTCCATGCGCACACCGGGGCCGCTGGGCGGGTGGAACTTGGTCACCGGCCCGGGCGCGGGCAGGAAGTTGCGCCCCGCGTCCTCGCCGTTGATCCGGAATTCGATCGCGTGCCCGCGGGGGGTGGGGTCCTCGGTGATGTCGAGCTTGTCGCCGTTGGCGATCTTGAACTGCTGCAGGACCAAGTCGATGCCCGCGGTTTCCTCGGTGACCGGGTGTTCGACCTGAAGGCGGGTGTTGACCTCCAGGAAGGAGATCAGGCCGTCCTGGCCGACCAGGTATTCGACGGTTCCGGCGCCGTAGTAGTGGGCCTCCTTGCAGATCCGCTTGGCCGACTCGTGGATCTCCTTGCGCTGCGCGTCGGTCAGGTACGGCGCCGGCGCCTCTTCCACCAGCTTCTGGAATCGGCGCTGAAGGGAGCAGTCCCGGGTGCCCGCGACGACGACGTTGCCGTGCTGGTCGGCGATCACCTGCGCCTCGACGTGGCGCGGCTTGTCGAGGTAGCGCTCCACGAAACACTCACCGCGCCCGAACGCGGCGACGGCCTCACGGGTGGCCGACTCGAACAGCTCCGGGATCTCTTCGATGCTGCGCGCCACCTTCATGCCGCGGCCGCCGCCGCCGAAAGCGGCCTTGATCGCGATCGGCACGCCGTATTCCTTGGCGAAGGCGACGACCTCGTCGGCGTCCTTGACCGGGTCGGAAGTGCCGGGAACCAGTGGGGCCTGAGCGCGGGCGGCGATGTGCCGGGCGGTGACCTTGTCGCCGAGATCGCGGATCGACTGCGGGCTGGGTCCGATCCAGATCAGGCCGGCGTCGATCACTGCCTGGGCGAAGTCGGCGTTCTCCGACAAGAAGCCGTAGCCGGGGTGGATGGCGTTGGCGCCGGATTTCTCCGCCGCGTCCAGGATCTTGGCGAAGTCCAGGTAGGACTCCGCTGAAGTTTGACCGCCGAGCGCGAACGCCTCGTCGGCCAGACGCACGTGCGGCGCTTCGGCGTCGGGCTCGGCATACACCGCCACGCTGGGCAGGCCCGCGTCGCGGGCCGCTCGGATCACCCGGACAGCGATCTCAGCGCGATTCGCGACGAGCACCTTGGCGATCCTCGAGCTGGCGTGACTAGCCACTGCGCCCTCCTGTTTGGCATCACCCGCAGACATTCTTCTGCGGGCTTCTCTAAGAGATTTTCTTACAACGACGTCGGGGGAAGTCTAAGCGCCACGCCATCGGGCCGATGAGGCGGTCCCGGGGAATTCGGCGATTCAGGCGGACTCGCAGAGCCGGCGTTTGATGCGGGCAAGCATCGCCGACATGCCGCGCAACCGCAGCGGGCTGATCAGAGCGGCCAGGCCGAGGTGGGTGTAGAAGTCCTCGGGCACCGCCAGGATCTCGGCGGCGGGCTGTTCGTCGAGGCCGGCGGCCAGGATCGATGCGAACCCGCGGGTGGTCGGCGCTTCGGCGGGTGCGCTGAAGTGCAGCCGCACGCGGCCCGGGTCGCTCGCGTCGACGTGCAGAAACAGCGGCGACTGGCACTCGGGCACCGGCTCCATCGCCGCTTCTGCCAGGTCGGCGGGCAGGTCCGGCAGGTCGTCGGCGAACTCCAGCAGCAACTTCAGCTTGTCCTGGCCCTGGAGTTCGGCGAATTCCGACACCACCTCAGCCAACGGGGCCGGCAGGCCCACGGGGGCGGCCATCACGCCGGCACGGCTCCCGGGCTGTCGCCCGCAACGATGGGCACGCGCACGGTGTTGCCCCACTCGGTCCACGAGCCGTCGTAGTTACGGACTCCCGGATCGCCCAGCAAATGCGTGAGCACGAACCAGGTGTGGCTGGACCGCTCACCGATGCGGCAATAGACGACGGTCTTGTCGTCCGGGTCTATGAAGTCATAGAGCCGTTCCAATTCCTCGCGGCTGCGGAATCGGCCGCTCTCGTCGACCGCCTTCCCCCAGGGAATCGACCGGGCGGTGGGGATGTGCCCGGCGCGCAGCGCGCCTTCCTCGGGATAGTCGGGCATGTGGGTGCGCGCGCCGGTGTACTCCTCCGGTGAGCGCACGTCGATCAGCGGTTGGCTGCCGAGGATGCCCAGCACGTCGTCTCTGAACGCGCGGATGGGCGCGTCGTTGCGCTGCACGACGGGATAGCCGGTCGACGTCGTGGTCGGCACGTCCAGGGTGGTATCCCTGCGCTCGGCCAGCCATAGGTCGCGCCCACCGTTGAGCAGGCGCACATCGGAGTGGCCGAACAACGTGAAGACCCACAGCGCGTAGGCCGCCCACCAGTTGCTCTTGTCGCCGTAGATCACGACGGTGTCATCGCGGGCGATGCCCTTGCGGTTCATCAGGTCGGCGAACTGCTCGCTGTTGATGTAGTCGCGGACCCTCGGGTCGTTGAGGTCGGTGTGCCAGTCGATCTTGACCGCACCGGGAATATGGCCGACGTCGTAGAGCAGCACGTCCTCGTCGGATTCGACGATCGCCAGGCCGGGCGCTCCCATGTTGGCGGACAGCCAGTCGGCCGTGACGAGTCGTTCGGGGTGGGCGTAGGCCGCCAGCGTTGGGCTTGGATCCGGGGGTAGTGCCACGTTCTCGAGCCTACCGCCAGGGCTGGAAGCGGCGCCTTTGGTGTGGCAAGCCGTTGGCATGGCGCGACACTGAAACGTCGGCGAAGACACGCCGGGCGAGGCGCCGTGAATTCAGTTTCGAGGACGTTGGCGGGCCGAACGCCCGGCTAGTGGCCGGTGTTTGCCGCCCACAGCGCGGCCACCGACAGCCCAGCCCGCTGTAGCAATGACCGCAGCAGGGGCAGGCTCACGCCGATCACGTTCGACGGGTCCCCGTCAATGCCGTCGATGAACCATCCGCCCAGGCCGTCGAGGGTAAACCCGCCCGCCACCTGCTGCGGTTCGCCGTTGGCGACGTAGGCCCGCAGGTCCGCGTCCGCTGGTACGGCGAAATGCACTGTAGTACAAGCGGATTCGACTTCACGGTGGACGATCGCGCCCCCGCTCAGCCGCAGCAGGCAGTGCCCGGTGTGCAGCCGGCCGGACCGGCCTCCCATGAGGCGCCACTGGTTCACGGCGGCATCGGCCGACGCGGGCTTGCCGCACAGCTGGCCGTCGATGTGGAGCATCGAATCACAGCCGATGACAACGCAATCCGCCGCGACGGCGCTATCCAGCTCGCCGGCCACCTGTTCGGCCTTGGCCGTCGCGAGGGCGCATACCACGTCACCGGGTGAGGCGCCCGTGCCCAAACCCGCGGTGACGAGATCCTCGTCGACGCCGGATACCACGACCAGCGGGTCGATGCCGGCCTGGCGCAGCACCTTGAGGCGACCGGGAGAGGCCGACCCGAGCACCACGCGGGTCATTGCTGCATGTGTAACCGTTGCTGCAGGGTGACCCGCTGAAAGTTGGACATCGGGTAACGCAGCCTGTCGACCGGAAGTCCCCACCGCGTGCGCTCGGTCGCTTCCGGTTCGGGCGCACCGGCGGCGGCGCTGCCCAGCACGGCCATCAGCGCGGCCAGTTCGTCGTCGGTGGGTTTCCCCTTGAGTATTTGAATGTGCGGCTCGTGCGCCTCGTGCGGCTCGTGGCTCGTCATAGCGGAATGTTCCCGTGCTTCTTGGGTGGCAGGTGTGAGATCTTGCGTTCCAGCAGGCGCAGCGCGGTGGCGATGTAGCCGCGGGTGTACGACGGCGGGATGACCGCGTCGACGTAGCCCCGTTCGGCGGCGACGTAGGGGTTTACCAGCGTGTCCTCGTACTCCTGCTGCAACTGCAGGCGCAGCGCGTCGACGTCCTCGCCCTGGTTGGCGGCCTCCTTGAGCTGCTGCCGGTAGACGAAGCCGACGGCGCCGGAGGCGCCCATCACCGCGATCTGCGCGGTGGGCCAGGCCAGGTTGACGTCACAGCCCATGTCCTTGGAACCCATGACGCAGTACGCGCCGCCGTAGGCCTTGCGGGTGATGACGGTGATCTTGGGGACGGTCGCCTCGCCGTAGGCGAACAGCAGCTTCGCGCCGCGCCGGATGATGCCGTTGTACTCCTGGTCGGTGCCGGGCAGGAAGCCGGGAACGTCCACCAGCATGACGATCGGGATGTTGTAGCAGTCGCAGGTCCGGACGAACCGCGCGGCCTTCTCCGACGCGTTGATGTCCAGGCAGCCTGCGAAGTGGGTCGGCTGGTTGGCCACGATGCCGACCGGCCGGCCTTCGATGCGCCCGAACCCGACCACGATGTTCTGCGCATAACCGGCCTGGACCTCTAGGAACTCGTCCTCGTCGAGGATGCGGGTGATCACCTCGTGCATGTCGTAGGGCTGGTTGGGCGAGTCGGGGATCAGCGTGTCGAGTTCGATGTCCTCGCCGGTGAGGTTCTCCTCGATCGCGCCTTCGGGATGAGGCTCGGCATAGCGGGGGGCGTCGGTGAAGTTGTTGGGCGGCAGGTAGCTCAGCAGGTCGCGGACCCAGTCGAAGGCGTCCTGCTCGCCGGATGCGACGTAGTGCGCCGTGCCCGACTTGGCCATGTGGGTGTGGGCGCCGCCGAGCTCTTCCATGGTGACGTCCTCGCCGGTGACGGTCTTGATCACGTCGGGTCCGGTGATGAACATCTGGCTGGTCTGGTCGACCATCACCACGAAGTCTGTCAGGGCGGGGGAGTAGACGTGTCCGCCGGCGGCGGCGCCCATGATCAGCGAGATCTGCGGGATGACGCCGGAGGCCAGGATGTTATTGCGGAAGATGCGGCTGTACAGGCCGAGCGAGACGACGCCCTCCTGGATGCGCGCCCCCGCGCCGTCGTTGATGCCGATGAGGGGACGGCCGGTCTTGATCGCCAGTTCCTGCACCTTCACGATCTTCTCGCCGTACACCTCGCCGAGGCTGCCGCCGAACACCGTGGCGTCCTGGCTGAAGATGCACACGTCGCGGCCGTCGATGGTGCCGTAGCCGGTGACCACGCCGTCGCCGAGGGGGCGGTTTTCGGCGAGGCCGAAGTTGGTGCTGCGGTGCCTGGCCAGCGCGTCGAGTTCGACGAACGAATCCTCGTCCAACAGCGCATAGATGCGTTCACGGGCGGTCAGCTTGCCCTTGGCGTGCACCTTCTCGACGGCGGCCTCACCGACGGGATGCAGCGTTTCTTCTCTCCGCTTGTGCAGTTCGGCCAGCTTGCCCGCGGTGGTGTGGATGTCGATGGTGTGCTCGGCGGCCGGCTCGGCGGTGTGGTCGGTAACGCTTGTCATGGGACTCGATGTTATCGGCAGCCCTCGCGCCGGTGTTTAGGCTGGGCTCGTGAGAAGCGAGTGACGGACCGGGAGCTACTCAGGCAACCGTTGGATGAGACCGCGTTGCGTGCCGAGCTGACCGGGGCCGGGCTGGGTTGGCGGCAGCTCGAGGTCGTCGAGCGAACCGGCTCCACGAACGCCGACCTGCTGGCCCGCGCGGCGTCGGGGACCGACGTCGCCGGGGCGGTGCTGATCGCCGAGCATCAGACCGCCGGTCACGGGCGTCACGGCCGCGGATGGTCGGCCAGCCCGCGGGCCCAGATCACGATGTCGGTGGGTGTCAGTGTGGTCGACGTCCCGGCCACCGGGTGGGGCTGGCTGTCGCTGGCCACCGGTGTGGCGATCGTCGACGCGGTGGCCCCGCTGCTCGAAGTGACCGGGGTTAGAGCGGGCCTCAAGTGGCCCAACGACGTGCTGGCCAACGGCGGGAAGCTCGCGGGCATCCTCGCCGAGGTCGCTCGGCCGGTGGTGGTAATCGGTCTGGGGCTCAACGTGACTCAGTCGCCGGACGAGGTCGACGGGCCGGGCGCGACCTCGCTGCTCGACCTTGGCGTGCCGGCGCCCGACCGCAACCAGCTGGTCCGCGCGTTGCTGCGCGAGTTGGGCAGGCGGATCGTCGCCTGGCGGCTGGCGCGCGGAGCCGACTGGGCGCTGGCCGCCGACTACCGGGAGCGCAGCCTGACGATCGGCACCCGGGTGCGCGCTCATCTGCCCGGCGGAAAGGAAATCGTCGGGACCGCGAGCGGCATCGATGACCAGGGAAGACTGTGCCTGGAGACCCAGGCCGGGGCGGTCGTGGTGTCGGCCGGTGACGTGGTGCATTTGCGAGGCTAATGTCGCCAGCGTGAGCTATCCCGATAACGCCCTTGCCGCCGGCGAAAAGGTCGTCTTGCACCGCCATCCCCACTGGAAGCGGCTGATCTGGCCCGTCGTTGTTCTCATCCTGGTGACCGGGCTGGCGGCGTTCGGGTCCGGCTATCTCAACTCCACGCACTGGGAGCAGCTCGCCAAGAACATCATCTACGGCGTCATCTGGGGGATCTGGTTGGTGATCGTCGGCTGGCTGACGCTGTGGCCCTTCCTCAGCTGGCTGACCACGCATTTCGTGGTCACCAGCCGGCGGGTGATGTTTCGGCACGGGGTGCTGACCCGCACCGGGATCGACATCCCGCTGGCGCGGATCAACAGCGTGGAATTCCGCGACAGGCTGACCGAGCGGATGTTTCGCACGGGGACGCTGATTATCGAGTCGGCGTCACAAGATCCGCTGGAGTTCTACAACATTCCGCGACTGCGCGAGGTGCACTCGCTGCTGTATCACGAGGTTTTCGACACCCTGGGTTCCGAGGAGTCGCCGAGCTGAGTCGAGCGGCGCGCCCTGTTGCGCCAGGCGCGCAACAAGGTGACGTTGCCACCCTCGAGCTCGTCCTCGAAGACCTCGGCGATACCGCCCGCGGTAAGCGCGGATTCCAGCGCCTTGTCGGGGCTGCGGGCGAACTCGTCGGGGAACACCCAGCGCCGGAACGCCCAGAAGCGGAACGCCATCTGTAGCAGGTTGCCGATGATGTAGGCCGAAATGAAGTCGGCGATGTTCTCCACGGTCAGCGACACCGTCGGCGTCCGCAGCTGCAGGATGTAGCAGGAGATCCACAGCGGCGCCATGCTCAGCAGCACCCCCACGCCGCTGAAAGCGAAGAACAGCAACGCCTCGTGATGGCGCTCGCGGCCACCGCGATCGCGGAAGCTCCACTCCCGGTTCAACACGTAGGATGCGATGACCGCGACGATGCCCGCGATCACCTTCGCGGTCACCGGCTTGGGTTCGAGGATCGTCAGCTTCAGTGTGTAGAAAATGGCCGAGTCGATGACGAACGTGGTGCCGCCGACGATGGCAAATTTGATCAGTTCGTGATGGCGCAGCAAATAGGGCTGGACGACCTGGGGCAGGCGCGCGATCGCGGCATCGGCGAGGGACACAAAACGCCAGTGTACGGACGGACACGAAAACGGCACAAAAACGGCAAAAATGATACATAACGATTCGGCGTCACAGCCGGTCAACACGCGGCCGGGCGCCATGACACGATGATGGCCGTGCCGAGTAGACGCCCCCAGAAGGAAGCCCCCCCGGTGGTCGCCATGGTGGGCGGCGGTCAGCTCGCCCGGATGACCCACCAGGCCGCGATCGCGCTCGGGCAAACGCTGCGGGTGCTGGCCACCGGCGCGGACGAATCGGCGGCGCAGGTCACCCCCGACGTGGTGATTGGCTCGCACACCGATCTCGAAGACCTGCGCCGTGTCGCGGCCGGAGCCGCCGTCCTGACCTTCGACCACGAGCACGTGCCGACCGAACTGCTCGACAAGCTGGTCGCCGAAGGCGTGAACGTCGCGCCGCCGCCCGAGGCTCTGATGCACGCCCAGGACAAGCTCGTGATGCGGCGGCGGTTGGAGGCCCTCGACGCCCCGGTGCCCCGCTATGCCGAGATCCGAAGCGTCGACGAACTCGATGCCTTCGCGCAGCGTATAGCCGGCGCCGTGGTCGTGAAAGCGGTCCGCGGCGGTTACGACGGGCGCGGGGTGAGGATGGCCCGCGACCCTTCGCATGCCCGCGAGATCGCGGCCACTTTCTTGGCCGATGGGGTGCCGGTGATGGCCGAGGAAGCGGTACAACTGCGACGCGAACTGTCGGCTCTGGTGGCGCGCTCACCGTTCGGGCAGGGCGCGGCGTGGCCGGTCGTGGAGACGGTGCAACGAGACGGGATCTGCGTGGAGGTGATCGCGCCCGCGCCGGACCTGCCCGGCGACGTCGCCTCGGCCGCTCAGCAGCTGGCCTTGCGACTGGCCGCCGAACTGGGCGTCGTCGGTGTGCTCGCGGTCGAGCTGTTCGAGACCGCCGACGGGGCGCTGCTCGTCAACGAGCTCGCGATGCGGCCGCACAACTCCGGGCACTGGACCATGGACGGGGCGCGCACCAGCCAGTTCGAACAGCATCTGCGCGCGGTCCTCGACTATCCGCTCGGCGACACTAGAGCCATCGCGCCGGTGACTGTGATGGCCAACGTGCTGGGAGCCCCGCACGGGTCGGAGATGCCCGCGATGGCCATGGACGAGCGATTGCACCACCTGTTCGCGCGGATGCCCGACGCCCGGGTTCACCTCTATGGCAAGGCGGAACGGCCCGGTCGCAAGATCGGGCACATCAACTTCCTGGGTGCGGACCTGACAGAGCTGGACAGGCTGCGTGAACGCGCCGGGCTCGCGGCACACTGGTTGTCTCACGGGCAGTGGACGGACGGATGGGATCCGCATGACCCCGCCGGCGACGATGCAAAGCGAAGCGATGTGGGGGCACGCCCCCACAAGTGGGAGGTACCCCCACCCGCTTGCGGGGGAGAGGAGCGGCGGAAATGACGGAGTCGCCTCGCGTCGGGGTAATCATGGGCAGCGACAGCGACTGGTCGGTGATGGAGGATGCCGCCCGGGCGCTGGCCGAGTTCGGCATACCGACCGAGGTTCGGGTGGTCTCGGCGCATCGGACGCCCGGGGTGATGTTCGACTATGCCCGCGGCGCCGCCGACCGCGGCCTCGAGGTGATCATCGCCGGTGCCGGCGGCGCCGCTCACCTGCCCGGCATGGTCGCCTCCGCCACGCCGCTGCCGGTGATCGGGGTGCCGGTACCGCTGGCGCGGCTGGACGGCCTCGACTCCCTGCTGTCGATCGTGCAGATGCCGGCCGGGGTGCCGGTGGCCACGGTCTCTATCGGCGGCGCCCGCAACGCCGGCTTGTTGGCCGTGCGCATTCTGGCCTCGTCCGACGCCGCGCTGCGGGCGCGGATCGTCGCGTTCCAAGAGCAGTTGGCCGACGGCGTGCGCACCAAGGATGCGGCGCTGCAGCAGCTTCACGGTAAAGTTACCGGCGAGTAGCAAGGAGATTGAGATGGCCGGATGGGCCGGAAACCCGTCGTTCGATTTGTTCCAACTGCCCGAGGAGCACCGGGAGCTGAGGGCCGCGATCCGGGCGCTGGCGGAGAAGGAGATCGCTCCGCACGCGGCCGATGTGGATGAGAATTCCCGCTTTCCGCAAGAGGCTCTGGACGCGCTGAATGCGTCCGGGTTCAACGCCGTCCACATTCCCGAGGAATACGGCGGTCAGGGCGCAGACTCGGTAGCCGCATGCATCGTCATCGAAGAAGTGGCGCGCGTCGACGGATCCGCCTCGTTGATTCCCGCGGTCAACAAGCTGGGCACCATGGGCTTGATCCTGCGGGGTTCGGAGGAGCTGAAGAAGCAGGTGTTGCCATCGCTGGCCGCTGAGGGGGCGATGGCCTCCTACGCCTTGAGCGAGCGCGAAGCCGGCAGTGACGCGGCGTCGATGCGGACCCGAGCCAAGGCCGACGGGGATGACTGGATTCTCAACGGCACCAAGTGTTGGATCACCAACGGCGGCAAGTCGACCTGGTACACCGTGATGGCGGTGACCGATCCGGACAGGGGCGCCAACGGCATCTCGGCGTTCATGGTGCACAAGGACGATGAGGGGTTCACCGTCGGCCCTAAGGAAAAGAAGATGGGCATCAAGGGCTCGCCGACTACCGAGTTGTACTTCGAGAACTGTCGCATCCCTGGCGATCGGATTATCGGCGAACCCGGCACCGGGTTCAAAACCGCACTGCAGACCCTCGACCACACGCGGCCCACTGTCGGTGCGCAGGCCGTGGGCCTCGCGCAGGGCGCGGTGGACGCCGCCGTCGCCTACACCAAGGACCGCAAGCAGTTCGGCAAGTCGATCTCTGAGTTTCAGGGTGTGCAGTTCGAGCTAGCCGACATGGCGATGAAAGTCGAAGCGGCCCGGCTGATGGTGTACACCGCCGCCGCCCGCGCCGAACGCGGCGAGCCGAATCTCGGATTCATCTCCGCGGCCGCAAAGTGCTTCGCCTCCGACACCGCCATGGACGTGACGGAGGCGGCCGTGCAACTGTTCGGCGGCGCCGGCTACACCACCGACTTCCCGGTCGAGCGGATGATGCGCGACGCCAAGATCACCCAGATCTACGAGGGCACCAATCAGATTCAGCGCGTGGTGATGTCGCGTGCGCTGTTGCGCTGATCGTTCTCGCGCTTGGACTTACGGCTCCGCATGCCGACTGGCGCACCAGGTGATGAACCGCCCGAGGCCGATCACCAACAGCAGCAACACGATCAGCAAAAGGGCCGCGTCATAGGACAGGTCCTGGGCCGTTTTCGACGGCAGGTTGTAGAACGTCCAAATCGGGTAGGTGAGGTAACCGACCGGCGAGTGGGTGAGTTCCCCGGTGGGCGGTGAAGCCGACCAACCGGCCGTGTAGAGCATCGGCGCCGTCTCGCTGACCGCCAGTGCCAGCGCCACCAGCATGCCGGTCACGATCCCGGGAATCGCCGGTTTCAGGATGATCTTGCGCAGCGTCCAATTGGCCGGCAAGCCGAGCGCCTCCGCGCCCTCCCGGTACGACGTCGGCACCGCGGAGAGCGCGGACTCGGTGGCCTTGGTGATGTACGGGATGCTCATCACCGACAGCACCAACACCCCGGCCGCCAGGGAAAATCCCCAGCCGAAATACACCACGAGTGCCAGATAGCCGACGTAGCCGAGCACGATGGCCGGGATACCGGACAGCACCTCGTAGGCGCCACGCAAAACGGAACGCGTTCTGCCCGTGGCGAATTCGGACAGGTAGACCCCGGCCAACACGCTCACCGTGCCACCGACCAGCATGACCCCGAGACCCAGGACCGCGGTCCCGATGATGGCGTTGCGCAGGCCGCCGCCGTTGCCCTGGGAGTCCTGTGTCAGCACGCTGAAGTGAAACACCGGCAAAGCTCGGCCGACGACCCCGATCAGCATCCACAGCGTCGGGCCGATCACCATCGCCAGACAACAGAAGCAGGCCGTCCAGAACAGCGCGTTGACGCACCTGCGCCGAACGGTGAGCGACCGCGGTTCCCCCATCTTCAGACCCCTCGTCCGACGGGCAGCGCGGTGCCGGACGTCCGGCGCACCAACGCCCGCGCGGCCATGTTCGTCACCAGAGTGATCACCATCAGCACCAGGGAAACCTCGGCGAGCGTTTTCACCGCGAAGTCGGTGGAGTCGGTCAGCGCCGAATCCAACTGCGAGACAACGGTGGCCGCGATGGTGGTCATGGTCGAGTAGATGTTGTTCGGCATCGCACCCAACTCCGCGCCGGACACCATGGCGACGGCCATCGTCTCCCCGAGCGCACGTCCGAGTCCCAGAACCACGGCGCCGACGATGCCGGTGGACACCCACGGCAGGGTGACCCGGCGCGCGCATTCCCAATCGGACATCCCCAGCGCGGACGCCCCCTCCCGAGGGAGCGTCGGCACCTGCCGGATCAGGTCGCGGGTGGTGCTGGCGATGATGGGAATGATCATGACCGCCAGCACCAGGCCCGACACCAACATGCCCTCCCCGTTGCCGGTGTTGCCGCGGAAGTAGTTCAGCACCGGCACGTCGGGAGCGTTGCGGGCGATCACCGGGGCGACGTGGTGGGCGACGAACGGCCCGAACGTCATCGCTCCCCACAGGCCCACGACGACGCTTGGTATGCCGGCCAGCAATTCGAGCACCGTGCCGACGGCCGAGGCGAGACGTCGTGGCAGCCGTTCCACGATCGCGAACGCCGCTCCCAGCGACACCGGCACAGCGACGATCAGGGCGATCGCCGAGCTTGCAAGGGTGCCGACG
>Ga0318527_10000091_pt1 | contig 14713 bp, 7 predicted proteins | sample GRESIP052b4f25_FD_203533 | JGI IMG/M metagenome (GOLD analysis project Ga0318527, IMG submission 203533) | Tropical soil microbial communities from Luquillo Experimental Forest, Puerto Rico - GRE.SIPMG.052b4f25 | ecosystem: Environmental > Terrestrial > Soil > Tropical forest > Bulk soil...
CGCGTTCCCATGGCGCTGCACGACAACGACCGCTGGAGGGCAAGCTTCACGCCTCCCAAGGTCGGCCGCTACGTCTACGCCATCGAGGCCTGGACGGAGGTATTCGCGAGTTGGCGTCGCGATTTCTTGACCAAACGGGCGGCCGGCATGGATGTCGGCCTCGAAATCGAGGAGGGCCGCAACCTATTGGCGGATCTGCGGTTCAAAAATAGCGAACAGGCTCGGCTGATCCGGGATGTTTGCTGCAAAGCGGATATCGTCAAAAATCCAGCCCCGCTTCTATCGGAGGAGCTTGCGGCAGCAGCCAGCAAGGGCCAGCAGTCCGACCTTACCCGCAGCGCCAGTTATCCGTTGGTGGTCGACCGGCCGATCGCGCGCGCAGGGGCTTGGTACGAGATGATGCCGCGCAGTCAATCGCCGGTCGTCGGCAGGCACGGCACCTTCGATGATTGTATCAATCGATTGCCCGACATCGCCGCGATGGGTTTCGATGTGCTTTATTTGACACCCATCCATCCGATCGGCCGCGTCAACCGCAAGGGCCGCAACAATTCGCTCCGTTGCGAAGCCGGCGATCCGGGCAGTCCCTATGCCATCGGCTCCGCCGCGGGCGGCCACGACGCCGTGCATCCCGAACTGGGCACGCTCGACGATTTCCGGCGCTTGGTGCGCGCCTGCGCGGAGCGCGGCTTGGAAGTCGCGCTCGACTTTGCCGTCCAGTGCTCGCCCGACCATCCCTGGCTCGCGCAGCATCCGGAATGGTTCAGGCGCAGACCCGACGGCTCGATCCAATATTCCGAAAACCCGCCAAAAAAGTATGAGGACATCGTCAATCCGGACCTGTACGGACCCGACAACGAAGGGCTTTGGAAGGCGCTGCGCGACGTCGTGCTGTTCTGGGTCGCGCAAGGAGTGCGCATCTTTCGCGTCGACAATCCGCATACCAAGGCGTTCCCGTTCTGGGAGTGGTTGATCCGAGAAGTCCAGTCCGTTGATGCGGACGTCATGTTTTTGTCCGAGGCCTTCACCCGACCGAAGGTGATGAAGGCGCTCGCCAAGCTCGGCTTCAGCCAGTCCTACACCTACTTCACTTGGCGCACGGGCAAGGAGGAACTGCAGGCCTACCTGAGCGAGATCACCGGTTATCCCGAGCGCGAATATTTCCGTCCCAACTTCTTCGTCAATACGCCCGATATCCTGCCGTTCCACCTGCAGAGCGGCGAGCCCTGGATCTTCAAGACGCGGGTGGCGCTTGCCGCCACGCTGTCGGGCAATTACGGCATCTACAACGGTTTCGAGCTGCTGGAGCACGAACCGATACGCGGAAAGGAGGAATACCTTAATTCCGAGAAGTATGAATTGAAGGTGCGCGACTGGGACCGGCTCGGCAATATCAAACGCTACATCGCGCGCCTCAACCGCATACGGCGAGACAATGCGGCGCTCCTGCAAACCAACAATTTGCGCTTCGCGCAGATCGACGACAGCGAGGTCATCGGTTTCATAAAGGAATCGGAAGCACGCGATAACGCCGTGGCCGTCGCCGTGGCGTTGACAAAGGCCGGACCGCGCGAGTTCTGGTTTCATTTCGGCGATATCGAGATCGGCCCATCGACTTCGCGCCGCCGCGTCAAAGCCATTGAAAATCTGATCACCGGCGAACGGCACGTCCTCGAGTGGGGCGGCATCCGTTTGCGCATCGATCAACAGCAGGATCCCACCCTGCTGTTCCGCTGCTTCGCGTGAAGGGCGTGCCATGGATGTGATCACCGACATCAGGGCGGCGGCGAGGCTCGAAAGCGACGAGCTTTGGTTCAAGGACGCGATCATCTATCAACTTCATGTCAAGGCATTCGCCGACAGCAACAACGACGGCATCGGCGATTTCGTAGGGCTGACCGAAAAACTCGACTACCTGGAGGACCTCGGCGTCACCGCGCTTTGGCTGCTGCCGTTCTATCCCTCGCCCGGCCGTGACGATGGCTACGACATTTCCGACTACCGCACGATCAATGCCGATTTCGGCACGATGTCCGATTTCCGTCGCTTCATGCAGGAGGCAAGGCGGCGAAAGCTGCGAGTGCTCACCGAGCTCGTCATCAATCACACCTCCGACCAACATCCCTGGTTCGTGCGCGCCCGCCAAAGCAAACCGACATCCGATGCCCGCAACTGGTATGTATGGAGCGACCACGACCAAGCCTACGCAGGCACGCGCGTCATCTTTAGCGACACCGAGAAATCAAATTGGGCGTGGGACCCGCTTGCCGGGGCGTATTATTGGCACCGGTTCTTTTCGCATCAGCCGGATCTCAATTACGACAATCCGCGGGTGCTTGCGGCCATGATTCAGATCATGCGCCGCTGGGTCGATCTGGGCGTGGATGGCTTCCGTTTGGACGCCATTCCATATCTGTGCGAGCGCGAAGGGACTAACAACGAGAATCTCCCGGAGACCCACGCGATCATCAAGAGGATCAGGTCCGCGCTCGACTCCTACATGCCGGGCAAGGTCCTTCTCGCCGAAGCCAATCAATGGCCGGAAGACGTCAACGCCTATTTCGGCGACGGCGACGAGTGTCACATGGCCTATCACTTTCCGCTGATGCCGCGCATTTACATGGCGATCGCTCAGGAAGACCGCTTTCCCATCACCGACATTCTCCGGCAAACCCCCGACATTCTCGTCAACTGCCAATGGGCGCTGTTCCTGCGCAACCACGACGAGCTCACGCTCGAAATGGTGACGGACGTCGAGCGCGATTATCTCTGGTCAACCTATGCGACCGACCCTCGCGCTCGCATCAATCTGGGCATCAGGCGGCGTTTGGCATCGTTGATGGACAATGATCGGCGGAAGATCGAATTGATGAACTCGCTGCTGATGTCGTTTCCTGGTACGCCGATCATCTATTACGGCGACGAGATCGGGATGGGCGACAACATCTATCTTGGCGATCGCAACGGCGTGCGCACGCCGATGCAGTGGACGCCGGATCGCAATGGCGGCTTCTCCCGTTGCGACCCGGCGCGGCTCTATCTGCCGATGATCATGGACCCGGTCTACGGTTACGAGGCGATCAATGTCGAAGCGCAATCGCGCAGTCTGGCGTCGCTGCTGAGTTGGACCAAACGTCTGATATCGGTTCGCAAGTCGAGCAAGGTGTTCGGCCGCGGTTCGTTGACCTTTATCCGCCCGGCAAACCGCTCCGTGCTTGTCTACGTGCGGCAATACGAAAATGAAGTCGTGCTGTGCGTCGCCAATCTGTCGCGCTCGGCGCAGGCCGCCGAGATCGACCTGGCCCCCTGGCGCGGCCGCGTGCCGTTCGAATTGCTCGGCCGAACGAACTTTCCGCCGATCGGCAAGAGTCCCTACCTTGTAACTCTGGGGCCCTACGGATTCTTCTGGTTCCTGCTGCGCGAGCCGGAGGCGTCGATGGTCGAGAGCCCGAGGATCTGGGCGGAATTCGAGACGCTTGTCGTCACCGATGGCTGGAGATCGCTGCTCCGCGGCCGTTCCAAATCGATACTCGAACGCGATGTGCTTCCGGCATTTCTTGCGAGCCGGCGCTGGTATGCGAATCGAGGCCGGCTGACGACGACCCATATCGTCGGCGCCGTTCCACTCGTGGCAACCGATCCCGATCTGGGAGTTGCGTTGCTCGAGGCCAAAGACAGACGCGAAACCGCAAATTATCTGCTGCCTATGACCATCAAATGGACGCGTTTTGACCGCGAGCGACAAAATCCGAGTGCGCTCGCCGCCGTGCGCCAGGGGCCACGCGAAGGCACCCTGCTCGACGCCACCGCCGATCCCGACTTTGTCTCTCTTCTGCTTGAAAACCTGCGCGCAGGGCGCACCACCGAGTCCGACCATCGTCGAATCGAGTTCGCGCCGACGGCGAGCTTTCCGAAAGACGTCCCGCTCCCGGTGCAAGACGTGCGTGCCGTCGATACGGAGCAGTCGAATACGACGGTTCTTGTCGGAACAGACTACGTCGTCAAGCTGTTTCGGCGCCTCGAGCCGGGCCTCAATCCGGAAATCGAGGTCGGCCACTTTCTCACGGAGACCGTCGCGTTCTCACACGCCCCGCCCCTCCTTGGAACGGTGGAGATGGAGGAAAACGGAGCTCACAGTGCGGTCGCCGTTGTGCACGGTTTCGTGCAAAACCAGGGCGACGCCTGGACGGTGACGAACGCCTATCTCGACCGTTTCGTCGAGGAACAGCGGCTCCTGACGGCCGAAGCCGCCGGCCACAGCGATGAGCAAGCCGCTTATCTGCGGCTGATGGACCACGTCGGGCGGCGGGTCGCCGAGTTGCAGCTCGTGCTTGCCAGCCGTGATGATATCGCCGCGTTCGCTCCGGAACCGATTGCCGCCGGCGATGTACGGAACTGGACGGAAGGCATCCTGCAGCGTGCTGAGCGCGCACTCGGTGACTTGGCACGTCGCCGATCGGACTTGGCGGAAAATGATCTCCAGCTGGTCGATGCGCTCCTGTCCTATCGAGACTCGCTTCCTCTGCGATTGCGCCAATTGCTTCCGGAAACCATCGACGCAATGAAAATCCGTCATCACGGTGATTTTCATCTCGGGCAGATGCTGATCGTCAAGGACGACATCTTCATCATAGATTTCGAAGGCGAACCGCGCCGCAGCCTCGAGGATCGCCGGCGCAAGGCCCCGGCCGCCCGCGACGTTGCCGGCCTGATCCGGTCGATCGACTATTCCGCAACGGCTGCGCTCGAGCGTGCACTCAAATCAGCGCCCGATGAACACGGCAAGCTCGCCCATGCGCTCGAGGATTGGCGCGAACACTCCGTCACCGCCTTCATGTCGGCGTATCGCTCATCGTTAAGCGACACGAGACTTTGGCCGCAATCGATCGAGGCCGCCGATCGTCTTCTTGATTTTTTTCTGTTGGAGAAGGCTTTCTACGAAATCGAATACGAGCTCGCGCATCGGCCTGATTGGCTGCGGGTGCCGCTGGCCGGCACCTGGCGCATCCTCTCGCGTTCGGAAGGCGCGCCGCAATGAGCTCGCTCACGCCGGAAGCCTATGCCGTCATTGAGGGTCGCCATTCCGATCCTTTCCGCTATCTCGGCCCGCATGTCGAAAATGACTCGTCCGTCGTTCGCGTGTTCCTTCCGGATGCCGAGGAAGTTGCCGTCATCGACGAAGAGGGTCACGAAAACGATCTTCAACGCATCCATGATGCCGGCCTGTTCGAGGGCCGATTATCCAATGGACCGCGACACTATCGCCTGCGCGCGCGCTATGGCGAACGGCAGGTCGAGCTCGAAGACCCCTACCGCTTCCCCCCGATCTTGTCCGAGTTCGATCTCTATCTGCTGGGCGAAGGGACCCATGTGCATCTTTACGAAAAGTTGGGCGCCCATCCGATGGTGCTCGACGGTGTGTCGGGCGTCGCCTTTGCCGTTTTCGCGCCCGCGGCCAAGCGCGTCAGCGTGGTTGGCGATTTCAATCTATGGGATGGACGCCGCCACGCCATGCGCGTGCGTGGCAACGGCTTTTGGGAAATTTTTGTGCCCGAAGCCCGAGCCGGCGACAAATATAAATATGAGGTCGTCGGCCCGGGCGGCCACCTGCTGCCGTTGAAGTCCGACCCACTGGCCTTCGCTGCCGAACTGCGACCGCGGACGGCTTCGATCGTGGTCGACCGCGAGACGATCCAACGGCCGCAGCCGGCACCTGGCGGCGTCAATGCCTTGAGTGCGCCGATATCGATCTACGAAGTCCATCTCGGGTCGTGGCGGCGACATCCACAACATGGCGGCCGTTGGCTGAGCTACCGCGAGTTGGCGGAGGAATTGCCAGCTTACGCGAGCGACATGGGGTTCACGCATGTCGAATTCCTGCCGATCAGTGAACACCCGTTCGACGGATCCTGGGGCTATCAGCCGACCGGACTTTTTGCGCCCACCAGTCGCTTCGGCACTCCGGCCGACTTTGCCGCCCTGATCGATGCATGCCACCAAAAGGGCCTGGGCGTCATTATCGACTGGGTGCCGGGACATTTCCCTGACGATCCCCATGGCCTCAGCCGTTTCGACGGGACGGCACTGTACGAGCATGAAAATCCAAAGCAGGGGCGCCACCTCGATTGGAACACGCTCGTCTACAATTATGGGCGCACCGAAGTCGCAAACTTCCTGTTGGGCAGCGGATTGTTCTGGCTCGATCGCTACCGCATCGACGGGCTGCGCGTGGATGCCGTCGCTTCCATGCTTTATCTCGATTACAGCCGGCCCGAAGGCGGCTGGGTGGCGAACAAATACGGCGGACGCGAAAACCTCGACGCCATCAATCTGCTTCGCCGTTTCAATTCGGAGCTGTTCTCACGATTTCCCCATGCGACCACGGCGGCAGAGGAGTCGACCGCTTGGCCCATGGTATCGAGGCCGGTGGATTGGGGCGGTCTCGGGTTCGGCTACAAGTGGAACATGGGATGGATGCACGACACGCTCGAATACGTCAGTAAAGATCCGATCTACCGCAAGCATCATCACGGCCAAATCCTCTTCGGCTTGCACTATGCGTTCTTCGAGAACTTCATCCTGCCGCTCTCCCATGACGAGGTTGTGCACGGCAAACGTTCGATTCTCGGGCGCATGCCGGGCGATGAATGGCAGCGTTTTGCCAATCTGCGCGCCTATTACGGCTTCATGTTCGCTCACCCCGGCAAGAAGCTCCTGTTCATGGGCAGCGAGTTCGGCCAGGAGAACGAATGGCGCCATGATCATTCGCTTGATTGGCATCTTCTCGAGCACCCCCGGCATGCGGGTGTGCAGGCTTTGGTCCGTGATCTCAATCGTCTTTACCGGACGATACCGGCTCTGCACGAACTCGACTGTGAGGACGCCGGATTCGAGTGGTTGGTCATGCATGACGCCGAACGCAGCGTGTTCGCGTGGCTGCGCAAAGGACGCCAGACGCACGAGCGTTGCCTGGTGGTGGTGAACTTCACCCCCGAGGTCTATCGCGACTACCGCGTCAAGGTGCCATTTTCGGGGGCATGGCGCGAGATCCTCAACAGCGATTCCGCGCTGTACGGCGGCAGCAATATCGGGAACGCGGGCGCGGTCACGACGTTGGACGGGGGCGCAGTTCCCGAGGTCAGCCTTGTTGTTCCGCCACTTGCGACAATTTTTCTCGTTCCGGAGCGCTAGTGTGCGGATTTCGGCTGGGGCGCCGCATCCGTTGGGAGCCACCTGGGACGGGCGCGGAACTAATTTTGCGCTGTTTTCGGCGAATGCCGAAAAGGTCGAGCTTTGCCTATTCGACAGCCATGGCCGGCGCGAGATCGAGCGCATCGCGCTGCCGGAACGCACCGAGGACGTCTGGCACGGCTACCTCAACGATGTCGTGCCGGGACAACTCTACGGTTACCGCGTTCACGGCCCTTATCAGCCCGAGCGCGGATGGCGTTTCAATGCGTACAAGCTCCTCGTCGACCCTTATGCGAAGCAGCTGGCAGGGCGCCTGGTCTGTAGCGACGCCCATTTCGGGTATCGCGCCGGCAGCGCGCGGGCCGATCTCTCGTTCGACCGGCGCGACAACGCGCGTGGAATGCCGAAAAGCGTCGTGGTCGACGAAGCCTTCACCTGGGGCGAAGAACGTCGACCGTCGATCCCCTGGCAAGACACCATCATCTACGAGGCCCACGTCAAGGGACTGACTCAACTTCGCGAGGATGTGCCGCCCGCTTGGCGCGGGACATACCGCGGGCTGACGGCACCGGCGGTGGTCGACCATCTCAAGCGTCTAGGCGTCACCGCAATTGAACTGCTGCCGATTCACGCTTTTATCGATGACCGGCATCTGGTCGAGCGCGGCCTTGGCAACTATTGGGGCTACAATACGCTCGGCTTTTTCGCGCCCGAGATGCGTTATGCCGCGGACGGGCCGCTCGATGCGTTTCGATCTACCGTGTCGCGACTGCATGATGCCGGCATCGAAATCATCCTCGATGTCGTCTACAACCATACTGCGGAAGGCAATCATCTCGGCCCGACTCTGAGCTTCCGCGGCATCGACAACACCTCGTATTACTGGCTTCTCCCCGATCAACCCCGCTACTACGACGACTTCACGGGCTGCGGAAATGCACTCAAGCTCGCGCATCCGCGCGTGCTGCAGATGGTCATGGATTCGCTGCGCCATTGGGTGCAGGTTTGTCACGTCGACGGCTTCAGGTTCGATCTCGCAAGCACGCTCGGCCGCGGCGCCAACGGTTTTGATGGTGGCGTGGCCTTCTTCGCGGCCATCCGGCAGGATCCTGTTTTGGCCGGAGCCAAGCTGATCGCCGAACCATGGGATCTTGGTCCCGGCGGCTATCGGGTCGGCGCGTTTCCGTCGGGCTGGTCGGAATGGAATGACCGCTTTCGCGCCACGCTGCGCCGCTACTGGTCCGGGGAAGGCAATCTCATCGGCGAGCTTGGCGGCCGCATGACCGGCTCAGCCGATCTGTTCCATCACGACGGTCGCGGCCCGCGCTCCAGCATCAACTACGTGACTGTTCATGATGGGTTCACGCTTGCCGATCTCGTCAGCTACGAGCGCAAGCACAACGAAGCAAACGGCGAGGACAATCGAGACGGGTCCGATGAAAACCACAGCACGAACTACGGTGTCGAAGGACCGACCGATGATCCCGCCATTCTGCGGCTGAGGCGACAACTGCGGCGTAATCTGCTTGCAAGCGTGATGCTGGCGCAAGGCGTGCCCTTGCTGCTCGCGGGAGACGAAGTCGGCAACAGCCAGGGTGGCAACAACAACGCCTATTGCCAGGACAATCCAATCGGTTGGGTGGATTGGTCGGCGCTCGGCCGCAACGAGGAGGACATGACCGCCTTGGTGAGCGAGCTCAGCGCGCTGCGCCGGCGGTTTCCCCAATTGCGCGCACGGCGCTGGGTCGAAGGCCACCGTGCTGACGGCTCATTCGGGGTGTTGTGGCTGACGCCACAGGCCACCGAGATGGTGGAACAGGACTGGAATTTTCCGCAGGGACGGTTCCTGTCCTATGTCCTCGGTCCGGTGGAGCAAGCAAACGCGCCGCTCTATGTCGTGCTCAACGCTGCATTAGAGACAATCGAGTTCACGCTTCCTACCCTGCCGCAGTACAGCCGTTGGACTGCGCTGTTGGAAACCGCGCCCGAACCGCGGCTCGGCGCACAGGTGGCGTCCGGCTCGAAGCTGCAGGCGCGGCCACGGTCAATTCTGGTATTTTCGGGCTCGCCATGACGGCCAGCGCCCGCTTTGGCCCCGAACTGCATCAAAGTGGCGTCACCTTCCGCCTCTGGGCTCCGGCCGCCAAGCGCGTCGATGTGATGCTGGATCGTCCCTATCCGATGCAGGCGCAGGCGGAAGGCTGGTACGAAGTCACCATACCGGGCGCGCGCGCCGGGACGCTCTACAAGTATCGCATCGATGGCGAAATGGAGGTTCCGGACCCGGCCTCGCATTTCCAACCGCATGACGTGCTAGGGCCAAGCGAAGTTATCGATCACGACCGGTTCGAATGGCGGACAGGTGGATGGCGGGGCCGGCCTTGGGAGAATGCGGTTTTTTTGGAGGTTCATGTCGGCACATTCACGTCAGGCGGCACGTTTCGCGCTGCGATCGAGAAGCTCGATCACGTGGCCAAGACCGGGGTGACCGCGATCGAATTGATGCCAATTGCTGACTTCGCCGGCCGGCGAAATTGGGGATACGACGGCGTCCTACTTTATGCGCCTGACAGCGCCTATGGGCGGCCGGATGATCTGCGAACGCTGATCGACGCAGCGCATGCCCACGGGCTCATGGTGTTTCTCGACGTCGTCTACAATCATTTCGGTCCGGAAGGTAACTATCTTCACCATTACGCGCCGGCATTCTTCGCCTCGGCTCATACGCCGTGGGGCCACGCCATCAATTATAACATTCCACAGGTGCGGGCCTTCGCGATCGGTAACGCGCTCCACTGGCTCGAGCGCTATCGTTTCGACGGTCTTCGGCTCGATGCCGTTCATGCTATCGTCGAAGCCGGGCGGCCCTCGGTGCTCCATGACCTGAGCCGAGTGGTCGGACACTTCGCTGCCGCCTCCGGACGAACGATTCATCTCGTCCTAGAGAACGACGACAACCGTGCGAGCTTACTCGATCCGTGGGCCAATCCTTCGCAAGGTAAATATCGTGCGCAATGGAATGACGATTACCATCACGCTTGGCACCGCCTGCTGACCGGAGAAAACAGCGGCTATTATCAGGATTATGCACCGAATCCTCGCCGCCACATCGGGCGCGTCCTGTCCTCAGGCTTCGCCTATCAGGGCGAAGCCTCCCCTCATCGGCATGGTCGAAGTCGCGGTGAAGCATCGGGTGCCTTGTCGCCGCTGGCTTTCGTCAATTTTCTGCAGAACCATGACCAGATTGGTAACCGTCCCCTGGGGGATCGCCTTGCATCCCGCGTCCACGAGGCTGCTCTCATGGCGGCGCTCGCCATCACGCTGCTTGCTCCGATGCCCCCGCTCTTGTTCATGGGAGAAGAATGGGGATCAACCCAGCCCTTTCCCTTCTTTTGCGATTTCCCCGGGGCACTGGCGGATGCCGTGCGCAAAGGCCGCTGGGAGGAATTCAAGTCCGCTTATGCCGAGTTAGGCGATGACGTTCCGGATCCGCTCGAAGAAGCAACGTTCCGCTCCGCGGTGCTGGATTGGGATGCGCGCACGACGTTGGACGGCCGCAAGCGGCTCGCGCTGGTCCGCGACCTGTTGACGACGCGACAGCGGGAGATCGTCCCGCGGCTTGCCGGTGCAAAGTTCAGCGTCGCACAATGCGAGCAACATATCCTGACCGCGAATTGGGTGCTTGCCCACGGCAAGATGCTCAGGATGCTTGCCAACCTCGCCGATGACGGCGCCGAGCTACCGCGCAACTTTCGACCGCTTCGACCGATTTGGGGTGGCGATCCGCCGGCAAAGTTGCCGCCGTGGTCGGTGTTCTGGAGCATCGGAGAGGAATGATGCCGTCCTCCGTCCCGCTCGCGACTTACCGTCTCCAGCTCACTCCGAATTTCGGCTTCGACCAAGCGGCGGAGCTGGTGCCGTATCTCAAGGCGCTTGGCATCAGCCATCTTTATGCTTCTCCGTTTCTCAGGGCGCGTTCGGGCAGCGCGCACGGATATGACGTGGTCGACCACAATTCGTTCAACTCGGAGCTCGGCGGCGAGGATGCGTTCCGGCGCCTGTCTGCCGCGCTCGATGCGGCGGATATCGGGCTCATTCTCGATTTCGTGCCCAACCACATGGGGGTTCACTATGCCGACAATCCGCGCTGGCTTGACGTCCTGGAATGGGGGCCGAAATCTCCGTGCGCTGCTTCGTTCGATATCGATTGGCAAACCCTCCCCGCGCACCCCGGCGGCGGTGTCCTCATCCCCGTTCTCGGGACGTCCTATGGCGAGGCGCTGGAACGCGGTGAAATCGAGCTTCGATATGATGCAACGGAGGGTAGCTTCTCGGCCTGGTATTACGAGCATCGACTGCCCATCGCTCCCAGCCGTTACGGCGAGATTTTAGACAAAGTCGTAGTAGAAGCCGGCGCGGGCGAGCAACCCGCAGGCCGCAAACTGCTCGAATTGGCGGCGCGGTATCGCGGCCCACATAATCCCCCCCGTCACCAGGCACCAGCCTTCAAGGCCGAACTCGCGTCTATCGTCGATGGCAAGGACGTGATCGACCGCGGGCTTCGGGCTTATCGAGCGACTCAGGGACCCGGGGCGATTCTCGCCCTGCATCACTTGCTCGAGCGCCAGCACTATCGACTCGCGCATTGGCGACTTGCCGGCAGCGAGATCAACTACCGGCGATTTTTCGACATCAACACACTGGCCGGGCTGTGCGTGGAACACCGCGACACCTTCGATGCCATTCATGGACTTGTCCGCCGCCTCGTTGCCGAGGGTTGTTTGCACGGGTTGCGGCTCGATCACATCGATGGGTTGCGCGATCCGCACCAATATTTCCGCCGGCTACAACGGCTCATCGACGTCGCCCGGCCCCCAAAGAACCGACCGTTCTACGTAGTGGCCGAAAAGATTCTGGCCGACGCAGAGCGCCTGCCTCGCTTTGCTGGAGTTGCAGGCACAACGGGCTATGAATGGCTCAACGTCATCTCACGGCTCCTTCTCGACGATCGCGGGCTCGCCACGCTGGCGCGAACTTGGCACGACGTGAGCGGCGATGAACGCAGTTTTGATACCGTCCTCATCGGGGCCAAACGTCGCGTGATTGCCAACATTTTGGCGAGCGAATTCACCGTATTGACGCGTTTGCTCGCACGGATCGCCGCCGGCCATTATACCACACGCGATTATACCGCCGAGCGGCTGCGCGCTGCGTTCGAGCTGTTCATTCTGCATTTCCCGATCTATCGCACCTACATCACCGCGTCAGGTCCGAGCAGGGAGGACCGTGCGATCATCGAAGGCGCGCTCGCCAATGCTCGCGCCGAATGGTTCGGTTCGGACTTCGGGATTTTCGATTTCCTGCGCGACGCGTTGACGCTCGACCTCATTGCCCAGGGTCGCGCAGGTCACAGCATTGCGCGCGACCGCCGGTTTGCATTCAAGGTTCAGCAATTCACCGGTCCGATGATGGCGAAGTCGCTCGAGGATACCGCGCTCTATCGCTTTCATCGCCTTTTAGCCCTCAACGAAGTCGGCGGCGATCTTGCCGCCACCGGGCTGTCAGTAGCGAGTTTTCATGAGCGTATGCAGGAGCGCGCCAGCAAATGGCCGCATGGCCTGACTGCGACTGCAACGCATGACACCAAGCGCGGCGAGGACGCGCGCGCGAGAATCATTGCCCTCTCCGAGCTTGCGGATGAGTGGACGCGAAGCGTGCAACAATGGCGGCAGCTCAACGCCAATCTGGTCGTCTCTTTAGGGCCGTTACGGATACCTTCGCCGGCGCACGAATACATGCTCTATCAGGCGCTCCTCGGCGCGTGGCCCCTTGCCGGCATCGACGCGAGCTTCGTCGAGCGGTTTCAGGCCTATGCGATCAAAGCCGCCCGCGAAGGGAAAGAGCAGACGAGTTGGCTCGCGCCCAACGAACGTTACGAGATGGGTCTCAAAGACTTTCTTGATCGCCTTCTCGATCCTGAGCAATCCGCAAGCTTCATCGAAGCTTTTGATGCATTCGCGCGCCGCGCAGCATTGATGGGAGCGCTGAACAGCCTCGCGCAATTGGTCCTGAAGGCGGCCATGCCGGGCGTCCCCGATTTCTATCAGGGCACCGAATTCTGGGACCTGGCGTTGGTGGATCCCGACAACCGACGACCGGTCGACTTCGCCGCGCGAGCATCCGTGCTCGACGCGATCGGCCAGCCGCCGGATTGGCGTGCGCTTGCGAGCACATGGCCAGACGGCCATGTCAAATTCGCCCTGATGCGACAGCTTCTTGCGTTGCGACAGCAACTTCCGGACGTCTTTACCAACGGCTCCTATCGTCCGCTCGCTGTCGTCGGTCCGAACCGCAACGAGATCGTCGCGTTCGCACGGCTCGGCGAGCAAAACGCCGTTATCGTCGTGAGCGGACGGCTGTTTGGTCGCGCGACGCAGGGCGGCCGGCGATGGCCGCCCGCTCAAGCCTGGAATGCATCGGTACTGGCCGAAGGTTTTTCCGCGATGCGCACGGTCCTGACGGTCGGCAAAACGATGACTGGGCCAAGCTTGGCGGCGGCAGACTTGTTCGATGTTCTGCCAATCGCCGTTCTGCAAGCACGATATGCGCCAGCCAAGCGCGAACGACCGAGAACTAAGGTGAGTGCCGCCGCCAAATGAGCGGGCGCGCAAGCGTCATAGGAAAGAAGGGGGCCGTCCGGGATCTCGAGTGGGGGCCGGACGGCCTCGCGGACGTCGTGCCGACCGACCAAGGGTCGGTTCCCTCCCTCCGCCGAATCGCTAAGTACGCGAGATGACAGATCCGGGCAACCAGAAGCTGGCAAATTGTTTCACATTCTCAACAGGTGCCCTGCAGATGAAGGTGATGGCGGTCGTTAGGTCCCGCGCCGGCTAGGTCCGGCGCCGGAACCGAATGCGGCGTTGCGGGTTGGGGTGATGGGTGAGGCAGGAGACTTCAAGTGTCTCACCTTTGTAAAACTCAAGCCCCGTCCCTGTAGGAAGCCGGGGCTTTTCTTTAGACCCCCCGCTCTCCGTCCTGGGCTCGCTGGCGACCGCTCTCTGTTACTTGCACTTGCAAGATTTCCGAGAGGGCGGCACCACCCGAGACAGCGGCCTACTCGTTTTGCACTACCTTGACGTGGTGCCGCTGACCGGCAGTAGCCGGGTGACGCAATCGGAGTGCCTGCTCAGCCAGCCACGACAAGGGCCGCCGAATCGGTAAAGCGCCGGCAGCGAACCATGAAATCTGCTCCGCAATGTAGTCGGCTTGAGTCCTGCTCGTCTACTGTCCGACCTACACGTTGTTATGCATCTACAAATCGTCGAAGCAGACGGGCAACTTACCCGGCGGTATGTAGCAAGCGTGCCACACTGCTCGGCAATGTGGATCGGGCTGATAGAAAACTACGGTGCGGGCGGAACTGACCAAGCGGCTCGATGTTAAGCGTCCAGGTATTCGGGCCCGGGGGGACACGATCGGGATACCGCTCCCGAATATTTTGGATTGATGGGCGTCGCACACG
>Ga0318527_10000100_pt1 | contig 14330 bp, 9 predicted proteins | sample GRESIP052b4f25_FD_203533 | JGI IMG/M metagenome (GOLD analysis project Ga0318527, IMG submission 203533) | Tropical soil microbial communities from Luquillo Experimental Forest, Puerto Rico - GRE.SIPMG.052b4f25 | ecosystem: Environmental > Terrestrial > Soil > Tropical forest > Bulk soil...
GATGCAGAGCGGGCGGACGATCCGGCGCGTGTGTCCAGGAGGCCTCGCAGAGGAAGACGTCTGCGTCGCGAGCCAGCTCGACTAGCTGATCACAGATGCCGGTGTCGCCGCTGTAGACGAAAGAGGCGCCGTTGGGGTCGGTGATCCGCAGGCCGTAGGACTCGGTTGGGTGCGCCACCACTCGCGGCAAGACCGTGAGCGCCCCGAAGGTCGCGGGCTCACCATCCACCCAGTGGTGAATGTCGAAGATGTCGGAGCAATCGTCGATCTCTCCGCCGTAGGGGGACGACGCGGCCCCCAACCGGGACCAGGTGTCGCTCGGTCCGTACAGCAACGACTTACCCACCGGGCGCGACGGGTGGTAGCGACGCCACACGAACAGGCCCGGCATATCCAGGCAGTGGTCGGCGTGCAGGTGAGACAACAGCACCTGCACGGAGGCGGGATCGGCGTACCGCTGCAGCGCGCCGAGCACACCCCCGCCGAAGTCGAGGACCAGCGGCGGGGTGTCCGGCGCCCGAAGCAGATAACCCGATGCAGGCGAATCCGGACCCACTACGCTGCCAGAGCAGCCGAGCACGGTTACTCGCACGGACACCACTTTGCCATGCCCAGTACCACGATGGAGAAAACATCGCCGCTTTTGATGTGATCAGAATCTCTTGGGCTAGTGGACGCGGGAACGTTGGACTGGCTGAACGCCAGTCACCGCGGGGCCGAGGAACCGCGCCGCCAGTTTGGTGAACGCTTCCGGATCGCCGGTGGCTTCGAACACCCTGGTGGCGGGCGGCGCGTCATGCGGCCGCAGCAGATCCTGCTCGGTGAGCACCCGAAGCACTTCCTTGGCGGTTTCCTCAGCGCTTGAAACCAGCGCCACGTTGTCGCCCATCGCCAGCTGAATCAGCCCGGACAGCAGTGGATAGTGCGTGCACCCCAGCACGAGCGTGTCGACCTGCGCGCGCTGCAGCGGCTCCAGATAGCCCTCCGCCAGTCCGAGCACCTGACGCCCGCTCGTCACGCCCCGCTCGACGAAGTCGACGAACCGCGGGCAGGCCACCGCGGTGATTTCCGTGTCCCGGGCGGCGGCGAACGCGTCCTGATAGGCATGCGAGCTGATGGTCGCCCGCGTGCCGATGACACCGATGCGGCCATTGCGCGTGGTGGCGACCGCTCGGCGCACGGCCGGCAAGATCACCTCGACAACGGGCACGTCGTAGCGCTCGCGGGCATCCCGCAGGCACGCCGCGGACGCCGTGTTGCATGCGATCACCAGCGCCTTGACGCCGCGGTCGACCAGGTCGTCACCGAGCGCCAGCGCGTGCGCGCGGACCTCGGAAATGGTGAGCGGACCGTAGGGACCGTTGGCGGTGTCGCCGACGTAGATGATGTCCTCGTCCGGCAGTTGGTCGATGATTGCCCGCGCGACGGTCAGGCCCCCGACGCCGGAGTCGAAGACCCCGACGGGCGCTAGTGGCGAGCTCATGTCTTGGCGCGCCGTGGGCCGGCTTTCCCCGCCGCGCGGGCCTTGCGTTCCGGCGCGGACAACATGTACGCCGCCACGACGCCGGCAATCGCGCCACACAGATGGCCCTGCCAGGACACGCCACCGCATTGGTGGAGCACCGGCATGGCTTCGAGCAGGACTCCGCCGTAAACGACCAACACGACCAGCCCGATCACGATGTCCCAAAACTTGCGCACGAATATCCCGAACACCAGTAGAAAGGCCAGCCAGCCGAAGATCAGGCCGGAGGCCCCGATGTGGTCGGTAGGGCCGCAGCTGCTGCCCACGTTGCCGATGAGCCAGGTGCCGAAGCCGCCCAGGATCCACACGATCGCGGTGGCCCAGACGAACCGGGACAATCCGGACAAAGTCATCAGAAACCCCAGCACCAGCAGCGGGATCGTGTTGGCCATCAGGTGCTGCCAGTTGGCATGCAGAACCGGCGCAAAGATGATCCCCCACAGGCCGTCGGTTGTGTCCGGCCTGATCCCGTTGGCGTCCAGCTTGCCGCCCATCAGCTGATCAATGAGCTCGACGAGGTAAAGCAGCGCCACGAAGGTGAGGATCGTGGCCCCGCCCACCATCCACGTCGGCCGCTTTTTCGTTTGTTTTGTCGGCTGCTGGCCCTGATATCTCATCGGCCTGGTCATGCCCATAGCTGCCCTTCTAAAGCGTTTTCCGCATCCTCCAGGCTACCGGCATAGGCGCCGGTCGACAGATACGTCCAGCCGGCTCCCGGGGCGGCGCGCAGCGCGGCGCTATCTAGGAGCCGAATGCTCCGGGCAACATGTCGCGGTAGGTCGGGATTCCGGCGACCGATTCAGCCGCGAGCACCCCAACCAGCACCGCACGGGCCAGGCAATCGGCCGCGGCTACACCCACCTCGGTGACCAGCCCCGTCTCGGGCGAGAACGCGGCGGGCACCGTGTTGGAACCGGCGCCCGGGGCCACCTCGACCGCCCCGGTGGCCAGCGCGAAGACTGTGTCGCCGTCCAGCGGGGTGTGTGCGGGCCGGATGGTGCGGGCCAGTCCGTCGTGGGCGGCGATCGCGATACGGCGGCACGCGGCCGGGCTCAGCGCGGCGTCGGTCGCCACCACCGCGATCGTCGTATTCAGGGGGCTCAGCGGGGACCGTAGTTGCGCGAACGCGTCGATCTGCTCGGCCGGCGGCGGCGTCAGCGCGAACTCTTTGGTCAAGTCCGCCGCCCAGGGCAGACCGGTGGCCCGGTCAACGACGTCACCCACGGAGTTCACCACGACGATCGCGCCGACGGTGACGCCCGACGGCAGCGCTGTCGACGCCGTGCCGACGCCGCCCTTGAGCACCCCGGCCCGGGCCCCCACTCCCGCGCCGACGGTCCCAACGGCCATGACTCCGCCTCCGCCGTCGACGCCGGCTTCGCAGGCCGCACGGCCGAATTCAGCAGTCGGCCGGCAGCTCCAGCCACCGACCGGCAAGTCGAAGATCACCGCGCCCGGCACGATGGGCACCACGCCGCCATCCATGCCCACGCCACGCTCGTGCTCCTCCAGCCAGCGCATGACGCCGTCCGCGGCCGCCAGACCATAGGCGCTGCCGCCGGCGAGCAGCACCGCGTCGACGAACCGCACGGTGTTGGCCGGGTCCAGCAGATCGGTCTCCCGGGTGCCAGGCGCGCCACCGCGGCAATCGACGCCGCAGACGGTGCCGGGCGGGCTCAGCACCACCGTCACGCCGCAGGCCCAACCGGCGCCTAACGACGCGTCGGGGTCCAGTCGGTGATGGTGGCCGACGCGGATACCCCCGACGTCGGTGATGGAGTTCATCCGCCCGCCATCAAGATCGGTCACCGACCCATCAACGCGAGGACCAGGTATTCCTGTAACACAGTCAGCCACTGGTAAACGTCAAAGTGCACGGCCAGCGGGTCGTCTGCCGGCAGGCGCTCCGGCCCCTCCGGACCGATTTCGAGCATCACTCCCAGTGTCAACCGGACGTCGTTGACGGCCGCGATCCAGGCGTTCGCTTCTTGTTCGGTCAGCTCGAAGCGGCCGCCGTCTTCCGGAATCGTATCCAATAAATGTTGTGCCGCAACGCGTTTGGCGTTGATGATCTCGGGCTCGTGCAGGCTGCGCAGCGCGGCGTTGAGGCTGTCGGGGGTGTCGTTGGCCGACGGATCCTCGCCATCCGGCTTGTGGAAATCCGGCAACAGTCGGCGCAGCGTTGCATCCCGCGGGGGTTCTGCGTTCCCGGTCTTTATGCCGGTGATCTCCTCCAGTTCGTCTGGCGGCGCAGAAGATTCGCGCTCGTCGAGCAAACCGATCATCGCGCTGACCAGGTTCTTGAGCAGAGCAGCCTCATGGGAGGCCAAGGCAGACCGAAAATGCGGCCCGTTAGCGGTGTCGACGCGCTTCCACTTGCGCACAAGGAGTCCCGGGCGCCCCGAATCTCACCGGTCCTGCTGCATGGTCGCCCACAAACCTGCGGCGTGCAGCTTGGACACGTCGACTTCCATGGATTCCCGGCTGCCCGCCGACACCACCGCCTTACCCTCGTTGTGCACCTGCAGCATCAGCTTGGTGGCGTGCGGCTCGCTGTAACCGAACAACTTCTGGAAGACATACGTCACGTAGGTCATCAGGTTGACGGGGTCGTCCCACACGATGGTCACCCATGGACTCGCCGCGACCTCTACCGGCGCGGATTCGCGTTGCCAAGTAGTACCCGGCCGGGTGGGTGCCGACGCAACGGACATGACCTACAGGATAGCCAGACACGGGGCGGCCGCCATCAGCCGTTACCTTGCTGCCGTCAGCCGTTACCGTTGCGGGATGAACGAACCGGCCTCGGCTGGGCTGCTGACCGACAAATACGAGTTGACTATGTTGGCGGCGGCGCTGCGCGACGGCACCGCGGATCGCCGGACCACGTTCGAACTGTTCGCGCGCCGACTCCCCGACGGCCGCCGTTACGGAGTGGTCGGCGGAACCGGACGGCTATTGGAAGCGTTGCCGCAGTTCAGGTTCGACGAAGACGCCTGCCAATCATTGGAGCAATTCCTCGACCCGGACACGTTGGGTTACTTGCGCGATTTTCGGTTTGCCGGCGATATCGACGGCTACGCGGAGGGCGAGCTGTACTTTCCCGGGTCGCCCATACTGTCCGTCAGTGGCAGCTTCGCCGAATGCGTGCTGCTGGAAACCCTGGCGTTGTCCATCTTCAATCACGACACCGCTGTCGCGTCGGCGGCCGCACGAATGGTCAGCGCCGCCGGGGAACGCCCACTGATCGAGATGGGCTCGCGCCGAACCCACGAACGTGCGGCGGTCGCAGCGGCTCGCGCCGCCTATATCGCCGGCTTCGCCGCGTCCTCCAACCTGGAGGCCCAGCGGCGATACGGAATACCAGCGGAAGGCACCGCCGCACACGCCTTCACCATGCTGCACACCCAGCGAGACAGTCCAAGCGAAATGACCGAGCTCGCGGCGTTTCGTTCCCAGGTCGACGCGCTGGGTGTCGGCACCACGCTGCTGGTGGACACCTATGACGTGAGGACCGGCGTAGCCAACGCGGTGGCCGCCGCGGGGACAGCGCTTGGCGGGGTCCGCATCGACTCCGGCGAGCTTGCAGTGCTGGCCCGCCAGGTGCGCGAGCAGCTTGACCGGCTTGGGGCCACCCAGACCCGCATCGTGGTGTCCGGCGATCTCGATGAGTTCTTCATTGCGGCGCTGCGCGCCGAGCCGGTGGATGTTTACGGCCTTGGCACCTCGCTGGTGACCGGCTCGGGTGCCCCGACCGCGAACATGGTCTACAAACTGGTCGAAGTGGACGGCATACCGGTACAGAAGCGCAGCAGCCACAAAGAATCGAACGGCGGCCATAAAGAGGCGCTGCGGCTGTCCCGAGCGACCGGCACCATCACCGAGGAGGTGGTGCACCCGGCGGGCCGTCCCCCCGCAACCACAGAACCGTCGCGGGTGTTGACCGTCCCGCTGGTGCGCGACGGCCGAGCCGTGGCCGGTCACTGCGACCTGGCGGCAGCGCGGAAGCTGGTCGCGTCCGGGCTGCGCAGCCTGCCGTGGGAGGGTCTGAACCTGTCGCACGGGGAGCCCGCGATCCCGACCCAGCACATCCGGACCTGAGCAATGCCCGATGTGTCCGTGCGTGAGCTCCTGGCGCTCGCCGTGGCCGCGATTGGCGGCCACGAGCGCGGCGGCCAGCAGGAGATGGCCGACGCGGTCGCGCAGGCCTTCGAAACCGGTGAGCACCTCATCGTGCAGGCCGGCACCGGCACCGGCAAGTCGCTCGCGTACCTGGTTCCGGCGGTTGTCCGCGCGCTCGACGACGACTCGCCTGTCGTCGTGTCGACCGCCACGATCGCACTGCAGCGCCAACTCGTCGATCGCGATCTGCCGCGGCTGGCCGATTCGCTCGCCGAGGCGCTGCCCCGCTCCCCGCAGTTCGCGCTGCTGAAGGGGCGACGAAACTATCTGTGTCTGAACAAGATCCACAACGGCGGTGCCGCCGATGCCGATGACGAAGACGGCGAAGCGCCGCAGGAAGAACTCTTCGACGCCATGGCGGTTACCGCCTTGGGCCGCGACGTGCAACGGCTCACCACCTGGGCGTCGACGACCGATTCCGGTGACCGCGACGACCTGAAGCCTGGTGTGGCAGACCGATCCTGGTCGCAGGTCAGCGTTTCCGCGCGGGAATGCCTCGGTGTGGCGCGCTGCCCGTTCGGCTCCGAGTGCTTTTCCGAACGGGCGCGCAGCCGGGCCGGCCAGGCCGATATCGTCGTCACCAATCACGCGCTGCTGGCCATCGACGCCGTGTCCGAATCGGCGGTGCTGCCAGAACACGCGCTGCTGGTGGTCGACGAGGCGCACGAGTTGGTTGACCGGGTGACGTCGGTGGCCACCGCGGAGCTGACGTCGGCCGCCCTCGGGGTTGTGTCGCGGCGGATCACCCGATTGGTGGATCCGGAACTGACCCAACGGCTGGAGGCGACGACAGCCAACTTCGCCGCGGCGATCCACGACGGCACGCCGGGCCGCATCGATCACCTCGACGACGAGTTGGCGACATACCTGACGGCGCTGCGCGACGTGGCCACCGCGGCACGGTCGGCGATCGACACCACGAGCGACGCCAAAGCCGCGTCGGCACGCGCCGAAGCGGTTGCGGCACTGAGCGAGATATCCGAGACGGCGTCGCGGATCCTGACGTCGTTCACCCCCGCGATCCCCGATCGCACCGACGTGGTCTGGCTCGAACACGAGGACAACCGGGGTTCGCCGCGCCCCGTGTTGCGGGTCGCGCCGCTATCGGTCGCCGGCTTGCTGCGCCATCAGGTGTTCGCGCGTTCGACCACGGTGTTGACGTCGGCGACGCTGGCGATCGGCGGGTCCTTCGACGCGATGGCCGCGGCGTGGGGCCTGACCGGATCGGAGGCGGGTGACGATCCGCCGTGGCGCGGTGTCGACGTCGGGTCGCCGTTTAAGCACGCCAAGGCGGGCATCCTCTACGTGGCCGCCCATCTGCCTCCGCCGGGCCGCGACGGCACCGGCTCGGCCGAGCAGCTGTCCGAAATCGCCGAGCTCATCACCGCTGCCGGAGGGCGCACCCTGGGACTGTTTTCATCGATGCGGGCCGCGCGGGCTGCCGCCGACGCCATGCGAGAACGGCTGTCAACACCGGTGTTGTGTCAGGGCGACGACAGCACCTCCGCGCTGGTCGAGCAATTCAGCGCCGACCCGGAAACCTCGCTGTTCGGCACGTTGTCGCTGTGGCAGGGCGTCGACGTCCCGGGGCCGTCACTGTCACTGGTGCTGATCGACCGCATCCCGTTCCCCCGGCCCGACGACCCATTGCTGGGCGCGCGGCAGCGCGCTGTGGCCGCACGCGGCGGAAACGGCTTCATGGCGGTCGCCGCCAGCCATGCAGCACTGCTGTTGGCCCAGGGGTCGGGCCGGCTGTTGCGCCGCGTCACCGACCGCGGGGTCGTCGCGGTGCTCGACTCCAGAATGGTCACCGCCGGCTATGGCCGTTACCTGCAGGCCTCGCTCCCGCCGTTTTGGCAGACCACCAACGCGGCGCAGGTCCGCGGGGCGTTGGAACGTCTGCGCACCGCCCCAGAGATCAAGCCAGAGTGACGAGACCGAGCTCGTTGCCGGCGGCGAGCATGGGATTGTCGGGCAGCACGCGCACCGTGTAACCGACCGCCCCCGCCAGCGGTAGCGACAGTGTCGTCGAGAACACCTGGTTGCCGCCTTCGGCGGTACCGGTATACGACATCTCGACGGTGACCGGGTCCAACAGCTCATCGCCGGCGTCGACCCTGCCGACCACGGCTTGCACCGTTACCTCCTCGGGGCCGAGACCTGCCAGCTGGACGGTCGCGGTCAACGTCAGCTTCGAGCCGAGCACCGGAGTATCCGGGAGGCCGGTGCTGTCGACGTCGGTGATCTCGATCTTCGGCCACGCTTCCTCGACGCGCCGACGGTAGGCGGCGAGCTCACGGGCAGCGCCGAACTCGCCGGCCTCCTCGTCGTCCTCCGGGGGCGTGATGGTCCTGCGCAGCGATTGCGCGGCCGGCGCGTAGTACTGCTCGACGTAGTCACGCACCATGCGGGAAGCCAGGACCTTCGGGCCGAGGGTCTGCAAGGTGTGGCGCACCATTTCGATCCACCGGGGCGGGACCCCGTCTTCGTCGCGCTCGTAAAACTTGGGTGCCACCGCCGTTTCCAGCAGGTTGTAGAGCGCGCTGGACTCGAGGTCGTCGCGACGGGCTTCGTCGGCCACGCCGTCGGCAGACGGTATCTCCCAACCGTTTTCGCCGTCGTACCATTCGTCCCACCAGCCGTCGCGGATGGACAGGTTCAGCCCACCGTTGAGCGCGCTCTTCATCCCCGAGGTGCCGCAGGCCTCCAGGGGCCGCAGCGGGTTGTTCAGCCAGACGTCGCAGCCCCAATACAGCAGCCGGGCCATTGACATGTCGTAGTCGGGCAAGAACGCGATGCGGTGGCGGACCTCCGGCCGGTCGGCAAAACGCACCACCTGCTGGATCAGCGCTTTGCCGCCGTCGTCGGCCGGGTGCGATTTCCCGGCAACGATCAACTGGATGGGCCTTTCGTCATCGAGCAGCAGCTGTTCAAGCCGGTCCGGATCACGCAGCATCAGTGTCAGCCGCTTGTACGTCGGCACTCGTCGGGCAAACCCGATGGTTAGCACGTTCGGGTCGAAGGCCGTTGATATCCAACTCAGTTCGGCGTCCGAAGCACCGCGTTCCAACCACGAACGGCGCAACCGCAGCCGAACATCCTCGACCAGCAATGACCGCAGTTGCGAGCGGATCCACCACAGGTGACCCCGGTCGACCTCCTGCAGTCGCAGCCACACGCCCGGGTCGCTGAACGAGCCCGATCCGGCCAGCTCGCGGCCCAGCTGCAACCACTGCGGGGCCGCCCAGGTTCGCGCGTGAACGCCGTTGGTGATCGACCCGATCGGCACCTCGCCGGGGTCGAATCCGGCCCAGAGCTCGTTGAACATGGCCCGACTCACCCGGCCGTGCAGCAACGAGACACCGTTGGCGCGTTGGGCCAGCCGCAGACCCATGTGTGCCATGTTGAACTTTTCCGGATCATCCTCGGCACCCAGCGCGACGATCCGGGCGGTCGGTACGCCCGGCAGCAAGGCGGGCACATCCTTGCCATCCTTGCCAGCCTTGCCATCCTCGTCGGAATCGCCGTCTTGATGGTCATCGAAGTAGAGCCGAATCATGTCGACCGGGAACCGGTCAATGCCGGCGGCGACCGGAGTGTGGGTGGTGAACACGGTGCTGGACCGCACGACCGTCAGCGCGGTGTCGAAGTCCAATCCCGCATCGGTGATCAGCTCGCGAATGCGTTCCAATCCGAGGAACCCGGCGTGCCCCTCGTTCATGTGGAATACCTCGGGCGCGGGCAGCCCTTCGCTGGCGGTGAACGCGCGGATCGCACGGACCCCGCCAATGCCGGCCAGGATCTCCTGCCGCATCCGATGCTCCTGATCGCCGCCGTACAGGCGGTCCGTGACGCCGCGCAGCTCGTGCTCGTTTTCCGGGACATCGGAGTCCAGCAGGAGCAGCGGCACACGACCCACCTGCGCGACCCAGATCCGGGCGCGCAGCTGGGCGGAGTCGGGAAGCGTGAGCTCGACCAGCGCGGGATCGCCGTTGGCATCGGCAAGCAGCCGCAACGGCAGCCCTTGGGGGTCCAGCGACGGGTAGGTTTCGTTCTGCCAGCCCTCCGCGGTCAGCGACTGCCGGAAGTACCCGGAGCGGTAGTAGAGCCCCACCGCGACCAGTGGAACCCCCAGATCGGACGCGGACTTCAGGTGGTCACCGGCGAGAATCCCCAAGCCGCCCGAGTAATTGGGCAGCACCTCGGCGACGCCGAACTCCATCGAGAAGTACGCGATGGCCGTCGGCAGTGCCTGGGTGTCGTCGCCTTCGTGCTGCCGCTGCTGATACCAGAGCGGACGGCTCAGGTAATCGTTCAGGTCGGCCGCCAACTCGTCGAGCCGGCCCAGAAATCCTTCGTCGAGCGCTAACTCATCGAGCCGCGCCGGGTTTACCGCGCCGAGCAACGCGAACGGATCGCACCCGCACCGCGTCCACAGCGTCGGGTCGATGGTCGCAAACAAGTCCTGTGTCGGCCTGTCCCATGACCACCGCAGATTCGTCGACAGCTGGTCCAGCGCGGCCAGACGCTCGGGCAAATGAGCGCGCACGGTAAAGCGACGAAGAGCTTTCACACATGACTACCTTACTGAGGATTTCGGCGCTCGCAGGGCGACGAACTGACCGTTTGCCTCCAGGGGTGTGACCGGACACTAGGGTGGGTATCGGGTACTTATTGGGGCCGCAACGACGCTTCCCCAGTACACCCCATGAGACGAAGCCCCCCGACGACAGAAAGTTTCGCCAGACGAGAGGCATTCCGCGACAGAGCGCACCGCGGTTTGGCCGCACACAGTCGGAACGGAGTGGTTGTGCCCGGTCGCGTCGAGATCGATAACGTCCAGCCCGTCGTCTCCTGCGGCGCGTACCCCGCCAAGGCCGTGGTGGGTGAGATCGTCCCGGTCAGCGCAGCGGTATGGCGAGAAGGCCACGAGGCCGTCGCTGCAACTCTGGTCGTGCGCTACCTGGGGCCGCGCTATCCGCAGGTGACGGAAATCCGCCAGATCAAAGCGGTCGAGGCTCCGGAACGGCCGGCATCGACAGTTGCCGCCAAGGCCGCCGAGCAGCAACGGGTCAAGCCCCTTCTGCTTCCCATGACGGAGGGCCAGGAGCCCTACGTCTTCCACGGCCAGTTCACCCCGGACCGCGTCGGGCTATGGACCTTCCGGGTCGACGGCTGGGGTGACCCCATCCACTCCTGGCGACATGGGCTGGTCGCCAAGCTCGACGCCGGCCAGGGTGAGACGGAACTGTCCAACGATCTACTGGTCGGCGCCAAACTGTTTGAACGTGCTGCCACCGGTGTGCCGCGGGCGCGGCGCGACCCGCTGCTGGCGGCCGCGTCGGCGTTGCGGACCCCCGGAGATCCGGTCACTCGCACCGCGCTGGCTCTGGGTCCCGACACCGAAGAAATTCTCGCGACCTATCCATTGCGCGATCTGGTCACCCGGGGCGAGCAGTTCGGGGTGTGGGTGGACCGGTCGCTGGCCCGCTTCGGCGCGTGGTACGAAATGTTTCCCCGCTCGACCGGCGGGTGTGACGCCGACGGCAAGCCGGTGCACGGCACCCTCGCGACGGCGGCCGCGCAGCTTCCACGAATAGCCGACATGGGGTTCGACGTCGTCTACGTGCCGCCGATCCACCCGATCGGGAAGGTACATCGCAAGGGCCGCAACAACTCCCCCACCGCCGCTCCGGGGGATGTGGGATCGCCGTGGGCCATTGGCAGCGACGAGGGTGGCCACGACGCCGTTCACCCGGAGCTGGGCACGATCGACGACTTCGACGACTTCGTAGCCGCGGCAAGTGATCTGGGCATGGAGGTGGCCCTGGATCTTGCGCTGCAATGCGCACCGGACCACCCGTGGGCACGCGAACATCGCCAATGGTTCACCGAATTGCCGGACGGAACCTTCGCCTACGCGGAGAACCCACCCAAGAAGTATCAGGACATCTATCCGATCAACTTCGATAACGACCCTGCGGGTCTCTACGACGAAGTGCTGCGCGTGGTCCGCCACTGGGTCGACCACGGCATCAAGTTCTTTCGGGTCGACAATCCGCACACCAAGCCGCCCGACTTCTGGGCCTGGCTGATCGGTCAGGTCAAAGACAGCGACCCCGACGTGCTCTTCCTGTCCGAGGCCTTCACCCCGCCGGCGCGCCAGTACGGCTTGGCCAAGCTGGGTTTCACGCAGTCCTACAGCTACTTCACCTGGCGCACGGCCAAGTGGGAGCTCACCGAATTCGGCAACGACATCGCGGCACTCGCCGACTTCCGCCGGCCCAACCTGTTCGTCAACACCCCCGACATCCTGCACGCGGTACTGCAGCACAACGGACCCGGAATGTTTGCCATCCGCGCGGTGCTCGCGGCCACGATGAGTCCGGCCTGGGGCGTGTATTCGGGCTACGAGCTGTTCGAGCATCGCGCGGTGCGGGAGGGCAGCGAGGAGTACCTGAATTCCGAGAAGTACGAATTGCGTCCCCGCGACTTCGCGGGCGAGCTGGCCGAAGGCAGATCACTCGAGCCGTTCATCAAACAGCTCAACGCAATCCGGCGCCTGCATCCCGCTCTGCAACAGTTGCGCACGATTCATTTCCATGGCGTGGACAATGACGCGTTGCTCGCCTACAGCAAGTTCGACCCGGCCACCGGGGACTGCGTGTTGGTGGTGGTGACGCTCAACGCGTTGGGGCCCGAGGAAGCGACGCTGTGGTTAGACATGGCGGCATTGGGTATGGAGTCCTATGAACGGTTCTGGGTGCGCGACGAGATAACCGGCCAGGAATACCAGTGGGGGCAGTCAAATTACGTTCGCATCGACCCCGGGCGCGCGGTCGCTCACATCATCAACATGCCACTCATACCGTACGAATCCCGAACCACGCTGCTACGTAGGAGATGAGTCGCTGTGAGCAGAGCCGACCAACTCACCGGAGTAGACCTGGCGCCAGACCCTTCGGACTTGGCGCGTCTGCTCGCCGGCGCACACCACAACCCGCACGGCATCCTAGGCGCCCACGAGTACGGCGACCACACCGTCATCCGGGCCTTCCGCCCCCACGCGCGGGAAGTCGTCGCGCTGGTCGGTGGGGACCGGTTCCCGTTGCAGCACATCGAATCCGGCCTGTTCGCCGTGGCGCTGCCATTCGTCGACCTGATCGATTACCGGCTGCAGGTGAGTTATGAGGGTTCCGACCCGTACATCGTCGCCGACGCCTATCGGTTCCTGCCCACCCTGGGCGAAGTCGACCTTCATCTGTTCGGCGAAGGTCGCCACGAGCGACTCTGGGAAATCCTTGGCGCCCACCCGCGCTCGTTCACCACGGCTGACGGCGTCGTAAACGGGGTCTCGTTCGCCGTGTGGGCGCCCAACGCCAAGGGTGTCAGCTTGATCGGCGAGTTCAATGGCTGGACCGGCGACGACGCCCCCATGCGGGTGCTGGGCTCATCCGGAGTGTGGGAGTTGTTCTGGCCCGATTTCGCGGTGGGCGGCCTATACAAGTTCCGCGTGCACGGCGCCGACGGCGTCGTCACGGAGCGGGCCGACCCGTTCGCCTTTGCCACCGAAGTGCCGCCGCAGACCGCATCGCGGGTCACGCACAGTACTTACACCTGGGAGGACGCCGACTGGATGGCACGGCGTCCGCAGCGCAATCCGGTGTTCGAGCCGATGAGCACCTACGAGGTCCACCTGGGCTCGTGGCGTCCCGGACTCAGCTACCGTCAGCTCGCCCGCGAGCTGACGGATTACGTTGTGGAACAAGGGTTCACCCACGTGGAGCTGCTACCGGTCGCCGAGCACCCGTTCGCCGGGTCATGGGGATACCAGGTCACGTCCTACTACGCGCCGACATCGCGGTTCGGCACACCAGACGATTTCCGGGCGCTGGTCGATGCCCTGCACCAGGCCGGTATCGCTGTCATCGTGGACTGGGTGCCGGCGCACTTTCCGAAGGACGCATGGGCGCTGGGGCGATTCGACGGCACCGCGCTCTACGAGCATTCCGATCCCAAGCGCGGGGAGCAACTCGACTGGGGCACTTACGTCTTCAACTTCGGCCGCGCCGAAGTACGCAACTTTTTGGTGGCCAACGCGCTGTACTGGCTCGAAGAGTTCCACATTGACGGCTTGCGGGTGGACGCGGTCGCGTCGATGCTCTACCTGGACTACTCGCGGCCGGCTGGCGGCTGGACCCCGAACATCTACGGTGGGCGCGAGAACCTGGAGGCGGTGCAGTTCCTGCAGGAGATGAACGCGACAGCCCATAAAGCTGCGCCGGGCATCGTCACCATCGCCGAGGAGTCCACGTCTTGGCCCGGGGTGACACGGCCGACCAACCTTGGCGGCCTGGGCTTTTCGATGAAGTGGAACATGGGCTGGATGCACGACACGCTCGACTACCTCAGCCGCGATCCGATTCATCGCAGCTACCACCACCACGAGATGACGTTCTCGATGCTGTACGCGTTCAGCGAGAACTACGTCCTGCCGATCAGTCACGACGAGGTGGTGCACGGTAAGGGCACGCTGTGGGGGCGAATGCCGGGCAACAACCACGTCAAGGCCGCCGGGCTGCGAAGTCTGCTCGCCTACCAGTGGGCCCACCCGGGCAAGCAA
>Ga0318527_10000109_pt1 | contig 13950 bp, 15 predicted proteins | sample GRESIP052b4f25_FD_203533 | JGI IMG/M metagenome (GOLD analysis project Ga0318527, IMG submission 203533) | Tropical soil microbial communities from Luquillo Experimental Forest, Puerto Rico - GRE.SIPMG.052b4f25 | ecosystem: Environmental > Terrestrial > Soil > Tropical forest > Bulk soil...
GCCCCCTCCGGCCCAGCGGCCGAGCGCGTAGCCGGCACCGAAGGCAAGTCCGGTCGCAAGAATGCCGGCGCCGATATAGGCGGGCGGTGGCCAGTAGTAGGGCGGATAGGTCGGAGACGGCCACGTTCCGTAGACGACGGCCGGATTGTAATAGGGTACGTAGACCGTGTTCGGTTGCGTAGGCGTGATGACGATGACTTGCTTTCCGTCCTGCTGCTCCGTTGACACCGTCTGCTGCTGGTTCGACGTGAGCTTGTCGTTGGCCTGCGCCTTCTGACGCAACCGTTGGATCGCATCCATGACATCCGGCTGCTGCGCTAGCACCGCGTCGCCGAGCTTTTGTGTCCAGTCGAGCTTGTCGCTCATCATGTCGAGCACCGAGGGTGTCGCCACGAGCGACTTGACGCTGTCGTCCCAGCTCTGCTTGCCGACCGCCGTCTTGAGCGCGTCGTCCTTGAGATTCTTGTTGGCGGTGACCCAGCGTTCTGCCTCAATGACCTCAAGCGGGTAGGTTGAAGCCATCAGGATCTGCGCCAAAAGCGCGTCGGGATAGAGCGCGATCGGCGCGAGCAGCGCATCGAGCTCTTCGGGTTTGAGCAATTGCTGGTCAGATGAGGCAGGCTGCGGCGGGTTGGTTTGCGCCTGGGCAGCGACGGGCAGCCAAAGAAGAATAGCAAGAAGGACAAACCTCTTAGCTAGAGACGTCATTTGCCCTCTCCTCAATCGATCCGGTAAGGCAAGGAATGGATGGTGTAGACGACGCGGTGCTGCCCCTGCCGCGCGACCTCATGCGAGAAAAACCAAAATAGCCGGGCCTCGAACCCGCCGTGTTTGATCCAGATCAAAGTCTAACCAATCCTGGCATTCCAGACTCATTTGTTCTCGCAGTGCAGGGTATTCGGTCATCGGCAGACGCCAAACGGCTTCGGCCACTCTCTAGCGATGTTTCCGCCTTGCTGGACGCCGCGAACTATTCCGCCATCGAGACGCTACGTAACGGGAAGCGGATAGAGATCCGCGCTCTTCGACCGGAAGATCGCGACGATTTCGTGGCGGCGGTCGGCCGTGCCAGCAGCCAGTCGCTATATCGGCGGTTTTTTGCGGTCCGGCGTCATTTCACCGAGAACGAAACCTCGTTTTATCTCAAGGTCGACTTCAAGGATCACGTTGCGCTGGTGGCGGTTGCCGAGGATAACGGGCGCGCGATGATCATTGCCGGCGCCCGCTACATTGTCGTCGAGCCGCGCCAGGCTGAAGTGGCGTTTACGGTGCTTGACGATTACCAGAGGCAGGGAGTCGGGGCGGCTCTGCTGCGCCATCTCATTGGGATTGCCAGGGGTGCCGGCATCGGCGAACTGATCGCGCAAGTGCTGCCCGACAATACCGCGATGCTTAAAGTCTTCGAAAGAAGCGGAGCGAAATACACGGCAAAACGGCAGTCGCAGACGATCTACACCAAACTTGAACTGTCGTGAGGTTGGCAACAGAGTGATTGCTCGTCATGTGCAGAAATTTCAGCCAGAGGGTGCTTCGCCGTTCGCATTGGGGCAAAGCTATCGTAGCGGCATTCGTCCTCTTGAGCGCCGGTGATATTTGTCACGCCGCAGACGCTCGCATCCATATTGCCCTTAATGCGAGAAGTGCCGCGGGCACCGGCAATTTATTTTTCTCCAGGCGCAGATTTCGGCTTGCCGTAAGCGGCGTCGATTTGGCTAAAGCTTCCATTGCCACGGTCGATCTAGACGGCACGGCGTCGAATCTGCACAATGCCGGCGAGATCGTGGGCAGCTATGACGCAGCGCCGTCCGGCACCGCAATCGCGTCCGGGTCAAGACCCGCCCGTCTTCAGAACGCCCATGGCGTCGTTCTCGAATTGCATGCAAGCACGGCAGCTGCGCCGGATCTGAACCTTGCCGGGATGACGATCGAAAGTCACGGATGGCGAGCCGTCGTCCGCGCTTCAAAAGCGAGGTAAGGGCGCTTCGCGCGTGGGTCAGTTCACTTCCAGCGCAGCGTCATTCCAATGTCGCCCGGCATGCCGCCGGGAAAGTCAACGATCTGGAACGCGATCTTGTATCCGCGATCCTTAAGGTGTTTTTCCCAGAAGTCGTAGAGTTCTTTCGGCAGGCCGGTCAGCGTCTTTTCCCAACCCGCCTCGCGCTGGTTTATCGCGCGGCCGCGGTCGGTGCAGAGCTGGTTGGGGAAACGGCCGATCTCGACCTCGGTCAATCCGTTATTGGCGGCGCGTTTGATGATCGCTACCGCGCGCGCCATGCGATCGTCATCGGATACACCCGAAGGCTTGGTAAATTTGTCGATCAGCGCCTTTTTCTCGGCCTCCGCGGCAGACATTTCGCGCATCGCGGCAGAGGCTTTCTCGGCCTCTTTACGGGCGATTTGCTCCAAGAGGTCTTTTGCCGAGGGCAACCCGGCGAGTGGATCGGCTGTCTTCTGCGCTTGTGCTTCAGCCATGGGACACTCCTTGTCGAACCAGATGCATACGTTGCGTACCGGCGAAAAAGTTTGATTTATCGCAAATCGGGCAACACCGGGGCTGCCTAGATTGTCGAGTTGCTGCAAACGGATAGGGGTTGAGCATGGCGACCGAAGACGAAAGCGCAAAGAAATTCAAGCGTAAAGCCTATGAGAAACAGCTGCACAAGTTGCAGGTCGAGCTTTGCCACCTGCAAGATTGGGTCAAGGCTGAAGGGGCGCGGATCATCATTATCTTCGAAGGCCGTGACACGGCGGGCAAAGGCGGCACGATCAAGGCCATTACCGAGCGGGTCAGCCCGCGCGTTTTTCGGGTCGTCGCCTTGCCGGCGCCGACCGAGCGCGAGAAAAGCCAAATGTATGTTCAGCGTTACATCGCGCATTTTCCCGCTGCCGGCGAAATCGTCATCTTCGACCGCAGTTACTACAACCGCGTCGGCGTCGAACATGTAATGGGATTTGTCGACAAACCCCAATACAAGCGGTTTTTGCAACTCTGCCCCCAGATCGAACAATACATTATCGATGCCGGCATTCAATTGATCAAAGTCTGGCTCGAAGTCGGCCAGAAAGAGCAGGACCGGCGATTCCAGGCCCGTATCAACGACCCGCTACGGCAATGGAAACTGAGCCCAATGGATGTTGAATCGTACAATCGCTGGTATGACTACTCGAAAGCGCGCGATCACATGTTCAAAGCGACGGATACCAAGCACGCTCCGTGGTACATCGTGCGCAATGACGATAAGCGGCGCGGCAGGCTGAATTGTATTTCTCACATCCTGTCACGAATCCCGTACAAAAAAACTGCCCACAAGAAGGTCAAGCTTCCCAAGCGATCGAACAAAGGCGCGTATGACGATCAGACGTCTTTGAAGGGCAGGAAGTTCGTTGCTGAACGCTTCTGACCAGCCGAACGCTCTTGACCAGCCACGCGCTTTGACCAACTCAAATATGAGGGATCAGAAAATGCGGCTCGCCAGGCGCCTCGCTCCGGCGCTCTTCGTCACTTTGATTTTTTTTGCCGGAAGTCAGCACCAGCTCTGGGCGGCGCCTGCGCGCGATGCGGCGCTCGGTCCCGCTGAAGTGCAGGTCGACCTATTTCGCGGCTTGGCCGACGTTTTTTCCCGCGGCATGGACACGCTGACCCATAGACTGAACCAAGAGGGCTATAGCGCACGCGTCTACAGCACCAATCAATGGCCCACGGCCGCGCAACGCATCGCCGGCCAGTATATGCGCCAACACAAGGCTATCGTGGTGCTCATAGGTCATTCGCTCGGCGGCAATGCGATCTTCGACGCCGCCTACGACCTGGATCAGAGAAACATCCCGGTCGAATTGCTGGTTTCGTTCGATGCGACAAATCCCCGCCCGGTGCCGAAGAACGTTCTCCATGTGGTGAACTTCTTTCAGCAGAACGGCTTCGGCAAACCGGTCTCGCCGGGCCCTGACTTCAAGGGCGAGCTTACCAACATCGACTTGACCGCCGAGACCGGTTTGTCACACACGACAATCGAGAAATCGCCGCGGCTTCATGCCATGGTAATGCGGAAAATTACCACGGTCGTCGAGAAAGATTTGGCCAAGAGGACCAAGGGAAGCAAAAAGGAAGCGCCAAAGAAGAAAACCGCCGCGGCTAATCCTGCCGCACAATGACCTTGGTGCCGACGTTTACCCGGTTGTAGAGATCGATCACGTCGTCGTTGACAAGCCGGAAGCAGCCCGACGACACCGCTTGCCCGATCGTCTCCGGGGCATTGGTGCCATGAATGCGATATACCGTGGCGCCAAGAAACATCGCACGCGCGCCGAGTGGGTTGCCGGGGCCGCCGGCCATAAAGCGGGGCAAATAGGGTTGCCGCTGGAGCATTTCCGGGGGCGGATGCCAGTCCGGCCACTCGACCTTGCGGCTTATCTGAAGAAGCCCTTGCCAAGTGAAACCGTCTCGGCCGACACCGACGCCATAGCGCATCGCGTGCGTTGGATCCTGGATCAGGTAGAGGTGCCGTTCGAGCGTATTGACGATGATGGTGCCCGCTGGTTGTTGCGAACGGTAAAACACCATCTGGCGCTGAAATTCCTCCGGCAGGTTGGCTGAATTGCCGTGATCGATGCCGGGATCGACGTCTTTTGCCGTGGGCTGAGTCTGATACGGAAAGGGTAGGAGCGGCGGCAGCGATTGCGCCGCCGCGTAGACCGGAGCCAGGCACAAAATTGCCAGCGCGGACCGCAGTATCGATCCGCGCAATAGTCTGTGACGTTTCATGGAGCCCCTACCTACCTTCTGTAAGCGAACACGTTAGCAGCTGACGCTAGTTCATCGCAACGCTATGGTCATGCCTCCCACGCCGAGTGTCGCCTGAAACCCGACCTGCGCGCCGCGCAGCGTGAGCACCACGCCTCTCTGGTTTTGCAGCGTCGCTACCTGTCCGCCGCCGACGAATGCAAGGCCGGCGCCGGCCGCACCATAGGTGCCGGCGATGTCCGAAGCACGGTGCAGATTCGACGCGGTGCCGACAAGACTGGCGCTGGAGACGCCCAGGGTGCCAAGGCTGAGACCGCCGATGCTCAACGGATAAGTGTGGCCGCGAAATGTCAAGGTACCGCTGCCGCCGCCGGCGCCGACGATGAATCCAGCCTTGACGACGTTGATCCGCACCGTGCCGCTTTGCGCCTGAGACGGTGTCGTGGCGGCGAACATGATTGATATGACGGCCGCAAAAGCCGCCATGAGCTTAGTCAACTTGGTCAACCCGGACATTGCCATCTCCCAACACTCCTTTGAGTTGCCTTCGATTCCTAAAGCTGCATCTGGCAGCCATCCATTGTACATGGATCGATTATTGGGGCAGCAATTTGATCTAGATCAATCACATGGTCGCGCATCTGCCCTGCTGCCCCAAGCTGAAGCGGATTTAGCTCCATCGTTGCCGATATATCGCCCTGTCGCTCTACCGGTGCGCCTTCATCTCCTCGGACGTCAATATCAAGTTTTGGGGAACAACGCTGATCACACCGACACTTGGGCTGTCAATATCCGCGATAAGAAAGAACGCGATGGATGAGATCACCGGCAGTACCACCAGAGCGAGATGCCCGCTGCTGCGCTCCCGATAACCCAATAAGAGGTTTGAGAAAAACGCTATCAGCAGCATTAATGCCCAGGCCGCAATCGGGATGCGGTTCAACCAGGCGGCCTGAGTGTCGGCTTGCGTATTAAAGACGTCGTTCATGCCCGAAACGCCCAACCCCACTACGGGATTTGGTTGCGCCGAGGCCACGCGCGCTACGGAGGACCAAAGCTCGCCCCGTACTCTGGCAGCCTCTGCACTTGCGCTCGCAGTTCTGTCGCGGTTGTAGAAGGCGATGCGCTGGTCCACGTACGATTTCAAAAGCTCGCGGACCTTTGCCGCATCTTCGGCCGGCAACAGATCCGCGCGGATATATTCGGTTCCGATCGCGTTGGCTTCCGCTTCCTCGTAATTCTTGCGCTGATCATAGCGGCTCACAGCCATTGAAAAGCTGAAGCCGATAATGAGCGCGAGTAGAGTCAGCGTGGCGGTGAGGACCGTGTCGAGATCGTTTTGTTCGTCCTTTTTGAGCGGTTGCCTTTTTCTGCGCAGCCGGTCGCCAATGAAGGCGGCGCCGGCTTGGGTAACCACGGCGATGACAAAGACCGCGAATGGGTTGTCGATAATGTCGGTCGCGCTCATCGAACGGGGCCCAAACCAGGAAAGCCAAGACTAAGGCGGGGATTAGAACATCAATGAAGCGGCCAAGTCCGGTGTTTGACCTAGATCAAATCACGCCGAGATACGCACGATAATGTTGGGCTTTCGGCTCGCGCTTGCCGCAGAGAACGTGTCCCCGATAAGGACACCAAACCCCGAAAGGCCTTGAGTTCCCGTCGAATATGCCTCCAAAATGCCGGAGGCGGGCGGCACAATGCGACGAGCTGGTCCCCGAGCCTGTTTTCATGAATGTTCTGACAATGAATGATCCGGCGGGCGAGCGCATCCAATGGGAGTTGCATCAATGGCTGACTCGCTGAACCCAGCCGCGCCCCACCATTTCCCGGCGTTTATTACCGCCCCAGGCGAGACCGACGTGCTCATGGTCGTCATGGCCGTCATTCTGGCGCTCTGCGTCTTGGGTTTCGGCATTTTGTTTCTCCGCCTGCACACGTTGCCGGAACGGATGGCGCACAAATCGAAAAAAATACAGTTTGAGATCGTCGCTGTATTGGGGTTGCTTGCTCTGTTCACGCATATCCACGCCTTCTGGGTTGCGGGACTGCTGCTTGCCCTGATCGATTTTCCCGATTTCGGCTCATTCATGGGCCGTATTGCCGGTTCCGTTGAGAAAATCGCAGGCGTTCCGCCACCGCCCGAAATTGCTGAGGAAGCGGCGTCCGTCGACGTCGCCGGCATGCGGCATCATGCGCATGGCAGCAAAGCGGAGGGCCCGCCCTCATCGCCGAGAAAACCGGAAAGCGTGCCGGCGCGGACAAAAGAGGCGAGCCATGCTTGAGCTGATGTTCTGCTCACTTTTTACACTCGTTCCGGATTATCTGTACCGCCGTTACGTTCAGGGCAAACGATTTGGCAAAGAAATAACGCTCTATTCCGTCTGGTTCGAGCTCAGATGGGGCATCACGGGATGCGTTATTCTAACAGTGCTTTTGATCACCACGGTTTTTTACAATCATCCATCCACGAAAAATGTCACGCTCTTTTACAGAACCATTCCGATCGTTCCTGAAACCAATGGCCGCGTTGCGGAAACCTTCGTCGGCTTCAGTGGCCCGATCACGGCCGGATCGCCGATTTTCAGGCTCGACAGCTCGAAACAGCAGGCCGCTGTAGACACAGCGCGGGCCAAGGTTGCGGAGCTCGACGCGGAAATGGCGGTCGCCCGCACGGACGTTGTCAAGGCCGATGGTCAAATCCAGGCGGCAACCAGTGCACGGCAGCAGACCTTGGACGAGTTGGAAACCAAGCAAGAGCTTTACCGACGCAACCCGGGCAACGTCCCGTTCCGCGAGATCGAGCGGCTCCAGGTCCGTGCCCAAGGTCAGCAGGGCGAGATCGAGGCCGCTAACGCGGCCAAGCAAAGCGCGCAAGAACGCGTCTCAAGCCTTATCCCGGCGCAAAAGGCGAGCGCCGAGGCCGCCCTGGCCCAAGCCCAGGTCGAACTGGACAAGACCACGATCCGTGCGGGAGTGAATGGGCGGGTCGAGCAATTCACCTTGCGGGTCGGCGACGTGGTCAACCCGTTGATGCGTCCTGCCGGTGTTCTGATTCCCGACGGTGCGGGCCAGCGTGGATTGCAGGCCGGCTTCGACCAGATCGAAGCGCAGATCATGAAAGTCGGAATGGTGGGGGAGGTCACCTGCGTGTCCACGCCTTTCCGCGTCATCCCCATGGTGGTGACCGCCGTGCAGGATTTCATTGCGGCTGGCCAGTTCCGCGGCGGCGAGCAACTGGTCGATGTGCAGCAGGTCACCCGCCCAGGCACGCTCCTTGTGACGCTTGAGCCGATGTTTAAAGGCGGAATCGATGACGTGACGCCCGGCAGCAGCTGCATCGCTAATGCTTATTCGAGTAATCACGAAATCATCGCCGATGAGAACACCGGTTTTTTCCGTGGCTTGGTTCTTCATGTCGTGGATGCACTTGCATTGATCCATGCGCTTATTCTGCGGCTCCAGGCGCTGATCCTTCCGTTCCAGAACTTGGTGTTCAGCGGTCATTGATTGACCGAAGGGGGCGCTTGGATTGACCGAATGGGGCGCTTGAGCGCCGAACTCGGTGACCCTTTTTTCCAGTTTTAGGTGCCCCATGACGACTTGGACAATCAAATCTGTCACTGACGACTTCGATCGCGCGCTTGAGATCGTTCACGACCAGCGAAACAGGGGTTACACGGCTTGGATCGAAGACGAAAACGGCCGGGGCGTCGACGAGAAATCTCGGAAAGTCGAAAACGATCGTTCGATCAAATCCGTTCTTCAGGAGAAATGGAAGGGCGCGCTCGTTGTTGTCGGAGCCGCGTTTGCCGCCCTCTGCACACTCTACCTGCTCGGTTTGTGGGTCGACCACTAGCTCGTGAAGTAAGATTGCATCTGCAACGCACTGCCGCCGCCGGCCCGAATGCCGGTGGATGAGCTGCCTACGACCGGTGTTATTCACTTCGTCGCCTCGATGAGGCGAGCGAGGTGACCACAGGCGTCATGGCGAAAATCATCAGAACGATGGCAACCCTGATTACCATTGCGTCCGCCGCGATCTGTTTCGGGATTCGACCAGGGAACGCCCAATACTACGGCGATGCACCGTGGTGCGCAGTGGTGTCGGTCGGCACCGGCAGTGTCGTATGGTACTGCTACTATCGCTCAGTGGAGGAATGCGCGCCGAACGTAATTGCCGGGACTCGCGGATTTTGCAATTTGAACCCGTATTGGTCGGGTTCGCGCGGGGCAAAGAGCATCGCACATTCACACCGTCGCACGCGGCATGATCATTAATTTTGACTTGATCCTCGGCGCTGCCAAGCCGTTACACCGTCGGTAATACGCTCATAAAAATCGGCCGAGCCCACGACAGACTCGATTTTGCCAAGCTGCATGTCTTGCCGGACAGAATCGCGCACCCGCGCGAAAGCGACTGTTGTCTGCCGGTTTTTCAGCTTCTTGATGAATGCGATCAGTTCATCGCAGGCGCTGACATCGATATAGTCCACGGAGCTGAAGTCTAGAAGCACATGCGTTGCCGGAGGTCGGGCCTCGGCAAGCGCGCTCTTCAATGCTGCCTCTATGTAACCAATGCTCGCAAAAAACAATTCGCCGCCAACACGCCAAATCAGCAAGCCAGGAAATACCCGAGCCTCCGGGTGACGCCGGACGTCGCGATAAGCTTCGGTGCCCGGAAGCTGGCCGAGCACCCCTCCATGGGGATGACTGGTCAGGTATATCAATGCGAGCAGTGATATCCCGACGCCCAACGCAATGCCGTGCATCACGCCGAGCGTCAGCTCGGCAAGAAACACGATCATGGCAGTTGCAAATGCCCAACTGTTTCGCTGGAACAGATCACGCAGATAACGCGGTTTGGTGAGATGCAGCATCGCTGCGATCACGATCGCGGCGAGCGCTGGGTGCGGCATGTTGCGGAACAGAGGCGTCAACAGAACCAGCGTGAGGAGGCAAAAGAGCGCCGCGACAAGATTGGCCAACTGAGTGCGAGCGCCCGCGGCGCTAGCTACCGACGTTTTGGACAAGCTACCCACCACAAGAAATCCACCAAACAGGCCGCTGAGAATATTAGCCGGCCCATGCGCGACCAGCTCTTGATTGGGATCGATGTCGGCGCCGCTGTCGATCGCCGCGGCTTTTGCTGCGCCGAGCGATTCCGCATAGCCGACAAGCACGATGGCAAGCGCGCCCGGGGCAAGCTCCCGCAATACTGCAATGTCGAACATCGGCAGGACCAAATGGGGAAGTCCGGATGGTATCTGCCCAGCAACATCGACACCGGTCTGCTCTCCGCCGAGCAGGCCAATAACCGCCGTGGCGACAGTCATCACGACCAGCGCCGCTGGCACGCGGGGTGCCAGGTGTCGCAATAACAGCATCGCGGCAAGGCTGAGCACGCCGGTCAGCATCCGTGCGAGTGAAACATCCGGCAAATGCTGGGCGACGTTCCAAAGTTTGCTGAAAAAATTACCTGAGACACCCGCGATACCGAGCAAATGCGGGACTTGGCCGATGATAGTCACGTAGACCAGTCCTTCAATGAAGCCTCGCATGACCGGCGTAGAGATAAAGGTCGCTACCCAGCCCATGCGGAGGATGCCAAAGAAAAGGAAAAACAGCCCGATCACGACGGCGAGGGTGGACGTCAGTGTGTTGTACTCAGGAGTGCCCTGAGCCGCGACGGCACCGATGGTGAGTGCGGAGATCAGACCGGTGGCGGTATCCGGTCCGACGACCAGCTGACGCGAAGTCCCAAACAGGGCATAGGCTACGAGCGCCGGGACTATCGTGTAGAGACCCATGATGGGCGGGACACCAACAATTCCAGCGTAGGCCATCGCCTCAGGCACCATGACGGCCCAGAGCGCGAGGCCGGCGAAAACATCCGGCGCGAGCCACTCGCGTCTATAGTCGGACGTCCAATCGAGGACCGGTAATAGCCGGTGAGCAAATGAGCCAACGGCAGCCGAGATCGACATGGTCAAAGGCGTCCGCTGTTCGCTAACATCCGAGCGAGTTTGATAATATTGGTCCTAAAGCTGGTTTAGCAATCAAGTCGCGGCTTCGGCGATTTCAATTGTTGAGATATTAGCAAGAGAGTAACCCAATGTGCTGCTTTTGGCGCCTGGCGGGCATCTTAGTTGCGCGGATGGATGTCTGTTTTTGGGGGTAAAGCGGACATGTCGTGATGTCCGCTTTAGCCCCAATAGCGGACATCAGCGGCTGTCTTTCGGGTGTCCGCTTTGTGCCAATAGCGGACATGAGCTATGGACGAAATGTCCTGGTCTTCACGACTGAGCGCGCCATGACTTCCCGGCGTTGGCCCAAACTGCCATCGCGTCCACCCACGCCTTTTGCCACTGTTGAGCAATGTGCATGTAAACAGCGAATGTTAAACGCTGCCATTTGCGATGGAGCGGCGCGCGGCCATGTGCCAAGGCCAAAGATGGGTAGGGGTTTGAGCTTCGACAGTATCGCCGATGACGAGCTCGGTGATTTGATTTGTTGCCAAGTTCATTGAGGCAAAATCAAACTAATTATGAGAGCGCAGACCTACAGAGACCGCGTTCTGTTGCTTTCTGGCGGGCGACGTGTGGTGAGGGACGATGCTATGCCCATCGCCGAGTATTTTGCGGCTAGCGCCCTAATCGTTTTGATCACGTTGGCCGTTGCCGCGCTGGTAAAAGATTTCTAACCTGACCGCGCATTGTTGTGTCCGGCAGCTCGGCGATATTCGCTGCGATCCGTCGCGGCTCTACTTGGCCGCTGACCTGATCATACTTTGAAAATTTCGCTGCAAATTTGCGAAAGTGGTTCTGCAACATAACGTGATTTGTCCGCTCTGAGTTATTAGTGACATTTCCGTGCGTCAACGTGAGGAGCGGGAGGTACTAATGCTTAGTTTGCATCGTGGAACGAAACTTTGTGCAACTATCGTAGTGGCGGCGATCATGGTTACCGGTGCTCTGTCATGGTCCTATGCAGAAACTGGTTCAGTACGATTTAATATCGTTAAAGCCGGGTTCATCGTTGGCATCGGCGGCGGCTCCGGTACTCTGGACTTCCAGGGTAGGGATTACCGACTGAGCATCGGCGGCATTAATGTAGGCACCATTGGAGCGTCAGCGGTGGACTTGGTTGGCACCGCCGAAAATCTCCGAACTGCGACCGACATTGTTGGCACGTATACACAGGGCTCTGCAGCGCTTGCAATCGTGGGCGGCGGAAGAACCGCAGAACTGCAGAATGCGAACGGCGTGGTTTTAAAAGTGAGCGGACCCGAGATCGGTCTTGAGGCTTCCCTTAGTCTGAGTGGGATGACGATATCTATGCAGTAGTCAGCAATTTCGCCTGAACTAAAGGCGCAAAAGAATTTGGAAGGGCCGCCGCGAGGCGGCCTTTCTATTTGTTGGTCCGATCAGCCGTGTGTTTGGTATCGGTTGTTTGCTCGGGTCAATGTCCACTTTACCCCCGAAAGCGGACATTCCTGAGAGTGATTGGCATGTCCGCTTTGTGCCAAAAGCGGACATGACCACCAAAAAGTTCAGTGCATCTGCATCTGCATCATCCCGCCGCCGGAACCTTGCATCTTCATTCCGCCGCCGCTCGCAGTGCCGGGTGCAGTCGCGCGGCCAACACACAAGTAGCGCTCATAAAGACTTCGTTTCATCCGGAATTAAACTTCGGTGAGCGAATTGGGCGAAAGTGAACGTTGGCGCTCCGGCGTTCGGTCGCGTTTTCTCGCGCGATTGCGACCACCATCACCTCAGTTGAACCTCGACTGTCACGTGCGATAGAGGACGAAACCGGCCGAGCAGCGACTGATAGTAGTCTGGGCCACGATCGCGCTGTTTTGTTTCAACCGAGAGAATCGCCCCGAGGTGGCCAGGGCCCAAGCGCCACAGATGCAAATCGGTCAACCGATCGCCGTCGGTCTCGATCGCTGCCCGCATGCGCTCAGCCATGCCGCGATCGGGGGTCATGTCGAGCAGGATCGCGCCGGTGTCGCGGATCAGCGTATAGGCCCAGGCCGCGATCACGATGGCGCCGAGCAGGCCGGCTGCGGGATCCATCCAGAGCCAGCCGAACAGCCGCCCGAGTGTAAGCCCGACAATCACCAGAATGGACACCGCCGCATCGGCAAGCACGTGCACGACCGCAGCGCGGAGGTTGTTGTCGCGGTGCGCCGCGTGGTGCGCGTCTTCATGGGCGTGTCCATACTCATGATCCGCGGCGTGATTCACATCGTGCGCGTGATCGTGCCCGTGACGATGGCCGTGCCCATGCCCTTGGTCGTGATCATGGCCGCCGCCGAGCAGGAGTGCGCTCGCCACATTGACGATCAGGCCGAGAACCGCAATGGGGATTGCCTCATTGAACCTGATCGGCACCGGCCAGAGGAAGCGCGTCAGCGCCTCGTAGCCGATCAGTAGCGCAATCATCGCGAGCACGATGGCGCTGGTGAAGCCGGCGAGATCGCCGAATTTGCCGGTGCCAAAGCTGAAGCGGTCGTCACCGGCATGGCGGCGTGCGAAGCGATAGGCCAGCGCCGCAAGCAGAAGCGCGCTGGCATGGGTCGACATATGCAGCCCGTCGGCGACCAGCGCGATCGAGCCGAACAACAGCCCGCCGACAATCTCGGCAACCATCATGAAGCTGCACAGCGCAATCACCGTCCAGGCGCGGCGCTCGTTGCGCTCGTGGCCCTCGCCAAGAAAGACATGGCTGTGGAGATTGGCGTATCGGTCAGTCATGGCTCTACGCGATAATCGGCTCTACGCGATCGTTGGCCGGCGACGCGGCCTTTACTTGAGATAGGCTTGCACCGCCTCGATCAGTTCCTCGGCGCCGCGGCTGCGCTCGGAATCGCGAGCCGGGTCGACGACATGGAGGCGGATATGGTCTTCGATCACCTCGCTCATGAGACCGGAGAGGGCGCCGCGCGCCGCGACGATGAGATGCAGCACGGTGGCGCAGCCTTGTTCCTCTTCGATTGCCCGCTCGACCGCTTCAACCTGACCACGCACGCGCCGGATTCGATTTAAAAGTTTGAGCTTTTCGCGCTTGGTGTGGGGCATAATTGTTGACGGCCTCCGTTGAATAGCGTAGGGGGTACCCTATCTTGGGATAGGGGGTATGGTATAGGCGTCAGCGTCTAAAGTCGAGGACACCCTTACCACACCTCCAGCCCCGCACCAGAA
>Ga0318527_10000114_pt1 | contig 13750 bp, 10 predicted proteins | sample GRESIP052b4f25_FD_203533 | JGI IMG/M metagenome (GOLD analysis project Ga0318527, IMG submission 203533) | Tropical soil microbial communities from Luquillo Experimental Forest, Puerto Rico - GRE.SIPMG.052b4f25 | ecosystem: Environmental > Terrestrial > Soil > Tropical forest > Bulk soil...
TGCCGATACCTTCGCGGTCATCCCGGGCATCGAGCGCATTACCGTCAACCCGGCCACCGGCAGCGTGGTGATGCACTACGACATCGACCAGCACCACGAGTTCCACGGGCGGCTGCAGGATCACGTAACGCCGGAAAACGGCTACCGGCCGCCGCGCACCGAGATCGACGAGTTCGCGAACAAGATCGAGCAGGAGGCCGAATTCCTGGCGCGCCATTCCGACAGCGCGCGCGCCATTGTGGATGCGTTCAAGGCGGTCGACCGCGAGATCAGGCTCGCCACCGACAACAATGTGGACCTCAAGATCGTGCTCGCGCTCGGGATCATTGGAGTGACCGTGCTTGAAGTCGGCGCCGCCGCCGCAACGCCGGTCTGGGTCACGCTCTCGCTGTTCGCCCTCAACCATGTGATCGAGCTGCACACGCCGCATGCCGATGGCGCTCGAGCGCTTACGCCCGTAATCGTGAAAGGCGCAAGCACTTCGGCCGGTTGAGGGCAAGCCCGCGATGGAACTGACCATCCGCCATTTCATCCCGGGTCGCGTGCGGCTGCACATTCCCGTGCTGTGCCGCCGGCGATCCCTTGCCGAGGCCGCACAGGCATGGCTGCGCGCGCGCACGGAAATCAAGAGCGTGCGCATCAACTACCAATGCGCCTGCCTGATCGTCGAGTACGACCTGGCGCACGAGGATTTGCTGCGCGCCATGATCGGCCGCATGCGGCTGATGAGCCTTCCCGAGCTGCGCCAGCTGATGGCGCTCACCGGCGAGCACGACGAGCGAACGGCGGAGCCAAGGGTCGGCCAGCTCGATGGAAGCAGTTCGCTGCTGCGGCGCATGCCGCTTGCGCTGCCGACCGTGTCGGTCGCGCTGGCGCTGAGCGCCAATCCGATCGTGACCGCGGTCAACCTGCCGCTGATGTTGTGGAATGCCTATCCGATTGCGCTGCGGGCCTGGCGGGTCTGGCAGCGCGAGCGGCGGCTCAACGTGGACTTTCTCGACACGCTGGCGGTCGTCGCCTCCCTGCTGCAGGGCAATCCAATGGCCGGGGCGGTCGTCACCTGGCTGATCAAGCTTGGCGACTGGATCCGCGACCTCACCGCTGCCGGCTCGCGGCGCGCGATCCGCGAGCTGCTCGAGTTTCAGGCCAAGACCGCCCATGTCATCCGTGACGGCGTCGTCGTGTCCATACCGAGTTGCGAGCTTGCCGTCGGCGACCAGGTGGTCGTCTATCCCGGCGACATGATCCCCGTCGACGGCGAGATCATCGCCGGGCGTGCATTGATCGACCAGAAGAGCATTACCGGCGAAGGACTGCCGGTCACGCGCGGGACTGGCGAAGCTGCGTTTGCGGCAACCGTGATCCGCGACGGCCAGCTGACCATCTGCGCGAGCCGGGTCGGTGCCGACACCACGGCCGGCCAGATTGTGCGGCTCGTCGAATCCGCACCGATCGGCGACACCCGCATGCAGAACCATGCGGAGCGACTGGCCGACCGGCTGGTTGTTCCGGAGCTGGTGCTCGCCACCGGCACCGCTGTGCTGTCGGCTGATTTCAACCGGTTTCTCTCGCTCGTCATCGTTGACTACGGCACCGGCATCCGGGTGGCGGCGCCGACCGCAGTGCTGGCATCCATGACCCGCGCCGCGCGTGCCGGCATCGTCATCAAGAGCGGCCGGCACCTGGAACGCCTGGCGGAGATCGACACGGTGGTGTTCGACAAGACCGGAACCCTGACCTACGGCACGCCCGCAGTCCTCGACGTGCTGACCTACCAGGATCACATCACGCCGCGGCACATGCTTGGCCTTGCCGCCGCGGCGGAAACCAGGCTGCGCCATCCGGTGGCGGAAGCCTTGCGCAGCAAGGCGAAGGAGCTTGCCGCCAACATCCCGGAGTGCGACGAGACGCAATATCGGCTCGGGCTGGGGGTGGAAGGGCAGGTCAACGGCTATTATCTGCACGTCGGCAACGAGCGGTTCATGCGCCAGAGCGAGATCGCCGTGAGCAAGGCCGCGGCGGATCGCGCCGCACTCGACGAGCAAGGCTATTCGTGTCTGTTCATCGCTATCGACGGCGCCATGGCGGGATTGGTGCCATATTCCGACGAGATCCGCCCCGAGAGCCGCTCTGTGCTCGAGCGCCTGCGCGCCATGGGAGTGAGGAACAGCGTCATGCTGACCGGCGACAATCAGGTGGTCGCGCGCGCGGTCGGCCGCCGGCTCGGGCTCACCCGCTGTTTCGCGGACATGCTGCCGGCGGACAAGGCGGTAGCCATCCAGGAGCTCCAGCGCGAGGGCAATGTGGACGCCATGGTCGGCGACGGCATCAACGACTCCCCGGCACTGAGCTATGCCGACGTCGGCATCGCAATGAAGCACGGGGCCGAGGTCGCCCATGAATCCGCCCACGTCGTGCTGATGGAGGACTCGCTGTGGAAGCTGGTGAAAGCGGTCGAGGTCTCCCGCGGCGCGGTGCAGCTGATCAAGCAGAACTACGCCATCGTGGCAGGCATGAACACGCTGGCACTGGCGCTGGCGCTGCCGGGCGGCCTGATCAGCCCGACCATGACGGCACTGATCAGCAACGGCTCGGCGATCCTGGCGACGCTCAACGGGCTGCGGCCGATCCTTCGCTAGCGCTGACGCCGGCATTGGCGGAGAGCCCGCTCTCGCCCCGACACCAGCAGGCGCTGCAACGCGCCTTCGCGCTGCTCGAGCAGCAGCACTTCGCCGCACGCCTTGCCGACCTCGCCGGCAAGCCGCTCGATCGCATGCTGCGCATGATGCCGACGGCGGCGCATTCCGGCCTCAACCGTGCGATCGAGGCGGCGATCCGGCGCTGCCTGCATCTTGCCATCAACTCGATCGAGACCTCGTCGAGGCACGCGCCGGCGACGCGCACGGCGTCGCTGCTTGCCGGCATCAACGGCGGGCTGAGCGGATTCTTCGGGCTGGCGGCGCTGCCCATCGAGCTGCCGGTGACCACCACGCTCATGCTGCGCGCCATCGCCGACACGGCGCGCCATCAGGGCGAGGATCTGTCGCAGCTGGAAGCGCGCCTTGCCTGCCTTGAGGTGTTCGCGCTCGGCGCGCGGGGACCGCAGCGGCGCATGGACGTGGGCTACTATGCTTCCCGCATGATGCTGAGCAAGCTCGCCAGCAATGCCTCGCTCTATCTGGCCGAACGCAGCGTTCCCGGCGCGTCCGCCCCGGTCGTCAACAACCTGGTAAGCGAGATCGCCTCGCGTTTCGGCCTGGTCGTGTCCGAGCGATTTGCCGCCGGCGCGCTGCCGGTCGTGGGCGCGCTTGGAGGCGCCACCATCAATCTGATTTTCATGAACCATTTCCAGCGCGTGGCTCAAGGTCATTTCATTGTCCGGCGGCTCGAGCGCATCTATGGGCGCCCGGTGGTCCAGCGCCACTACGAGCAATTGTCGTTGCGCTGATCGCAGGCGCGAGCCCGCGTGCAGGAGAGATCAGAGGTGCAGAAGGCTTATCGCAGCCTGGTGCCCGAAGTCTCGCGGGCGGAATTCAAGCGCGCGGGGCTGCGGCGCATGCGCGCGATTGCGCTCTCGCTGCTCGCGCTGATGACCGCAATCTTCGTCGCGACCTCCATGACCAGTCTGGACTGGCCCTGGATACCTTATCTGCGCGCGTTCGCCGAGGCGGCCATGGTCGGCGCCTGCGCGGACTGGTTTGCGGTGGTGGCGCTGTTCCGGCATCCGCTCGGGCTGCCGATCCCGCATACCGCCATCGTGCCGAACAACAAGGATCGTATCGGCGTCGCGCTCGGCCGCTTCATTACTGAGAACTTCCTCAATCCGAGAGAGGCGCACCACCATATCCTTCGCATCGACGTGGTCGGGGCATTGACGCGCTGGCTCAACAAGCCGGGCAACGTCGACCGGCTGGCATGGCAGGTCGCCGGGCAGCTGGCGCAGATCGTGCGGGCCGTGCCGGCGGCCGATCTGGGCGACGTCTTCGGCCATATTGCACGCCGCAGCATCGAGTCGATCCCGGCCGCGCCGCTCGCCGCCAAGGCGCTCTCCGTGCTGTGGGCGGGCGGCGCGGCGCAGGCCGCGATCGAGCGCGGCATCGTCCTTGGCGAAAACGCGCTCGCGCTCAACAAGCCGAAAATCATGGAGATGGTGTCTGAGCATTCCGGGCGCTGGGTGCCGCGCTGGATCGATCGGATGATCGCCGAGAAGGTGACCGCCGGGCTGCTCGAGACCCTGCAGGAGCTGCGCGATCCGGATCATCCCTGGCGCCTCGAGCTCGCGCAGGCGGTCGCGAAGTTCATCGCCGAGCTTGCAACCGATCCCCAAATGTATGCCATGGGCGAGCGCATCAAGTCCGATCTGCTGGCGAACCCGCTGATCGCCGAGCAGGCGCGAGCGCTGTGGACCGAGCTCGAGCACGGCGTCCAATCCGGCCTGCGCGAGCGCAACGAGACGGTTGCCGCTGCCATCGCCGCCGGCCTGCGCGGACTCGCGCGCTGGCTCGAGGAGACGCCCGAACGCCGGCGGCGGATCAACCGCACCATCCGCCTGCTTGCGCTGCGCGCCGTGCTGCCGCGGCGCGCGGAAATCGGCGCCTATGTGACGCAGGTGGTGCAGAACTGGGACAGCGCCACCCTGGTCGAGCGCCTCGAGCTGCAGGTCGGCGGCGACCTGCAATACATCCGCATCAACGGGACGCTGGTCGGCGGCCTGGTCGGGCTGCTGATCTACAGCGTCTCAAGATGGTTCGCCGGTTAAAGCTCACGCCGCCTGGTGCGCGCGTCTCTGGAGGTCCAGGTTGACCAGCGCGAGCGGGGAATCGGTGCTCTCCAGCATGCCCCAGCTTCTTACCCACTCGTAGGTGCGTTGCAGCTCTTCCGCCGGAATGGGCGCCGGGTCGACCACGACAATGCGGCTCTCGCGCAGGTCGTCGATGGTCAGCTTGCCGATCTCCGGATCCTTTCGCTGGTGATAGTCGATGAAATAGTGAAGGTAGGCCCGCTTGTCGGCATTGATGCGCCGGACCGCCGCGCGCACGGCGCGGTTGAAGGCGGCATAGGTGTCGGCATCGACGCGATCGGCGGCAACCTCGGTCCCGTGATAGAACGCCGAGCAGACCATGCGGCAGCCAATCTTCTCGGCGAGGCTGACATAGGGCTCGGTGAGAGTGGTGGCGTCGACCTCGCCGCGCAGCAGGAGATCGAGCCGGTAGCGCGAGCCATGCGGCAGGCTGCAGACATTGATCTCGTCGCGGGCAAGGAAGCCCTCGAGCATGTGCAGCGCCAGATAATGCGTTCCGAAATAGAACGGAACGCCGACCTTGCGATAAGCCAGCTGCTGCGGCGTGTAGATGCTTGAATTGGGAGCGACCGCGATGGCTGCGAAGGTGACGATGCCGCGCCGGCCGACCTGGCGGCTGCCGACCCTGCTGTCCTGCACCCGGCAGTAGTTCCCCCATTCGCACGCATTGTACATGTCCGCCTTGCCCTGCTCGAACATGCGCCCGTGGCTGTGGAAAGGATCGAGCGAGCCGGGGCTTGCGATATCGGTGCGCGCCTCACGCGACACTCCTTCATCGACATCGGCCCAGTCGATCTCGAGGCCCTCCTTTGCAAAAAGGCCCTCGTCACAGGCAACGAGCTCGGGCAGCCCCTGGAAGGGAGCGGTCGTCTCCAGGATCAGCTTTCGCATGCAAAGGCTCCGGTAACCGGCGGACCCAGCCGCTGATGGGACGGGAATCCGAGTGCGGGAACCCTACAAATCCGCAGCTTCCCGCGCAACCAATCGCGGCCCGATCATTTCACCTGCGCATCAGTCCCGCAGCCTCGACCGCCGAACGCACAATGGGCAGATCGGCATCGATTGCGGCGGCAAACTCCTCGGGGGTGTCGCCGACCGGTTCAATCCCCGCACTGGTCATTGTCCTCATCACCTCGGGCTCGCGGCAGATGGCGATGACGGCCTTTGCCACGCGATCGATGATTGGCCGCGGCGTGCCGGCAGGCGCAAAGTAACCGATCCAGCCTGTCATCACGAAGCCCGGCACGGTTTCACTGACCGTGGGGACATCCGGAAATTGCGCAACGCGCTTGCCGGTCGAGATTGCAAGCATGCGTGCCTTGCCGCTTCGCACCAGCTCGAGGACATCGGAGACGTTGCCGAAGAACAGCTGCACCTCTCCCGACAGCAGTCCGACCAGCGCCGCGGGCGTGCTTTGGTAGGGCACAACCACCATGTCGAGACCCTCACGCGCTGCGAACGCAGCCGGCGTGAGATGGCTGCTCTGCCCGAGACCGGCGGAAGCGTAGTTGACCCTGCCGGGATTGGCTTTCACGTAGGCGATAAGCTCGCGAACCGATCGCGCCGGCAGATCGGGATGCACCGTGAGCGCCATGCCGTTGATGCTCACCATGCTCACCGGCGTAAAATCCTTCAGCGGATCGTAGCTCAGCTTCTTGACCAGCGGATTGACAGTGAGCTGCGCGCCGCCGGCGAGATAAAGGTTGTAGCCGTCATTGGGCAAATGCGCGGCAAATTCGGTGCCGATGATGCCCCCTGCCCCGCCGCGATTTTCGATCACGAAGGGCTGGCCGAACATTCTGGTCATCCGGTCGGCGGTCAGGCGGGCGAGCACGTCGCTGATGCCGCCCGGCCCGTACGGCACAGTGATGCGCACGGGACGCACCGGCCAGTCCTGCGCCGCGGCGTGATCGACCCGCATGCCATGGGCAGCAGAGAGGAGCGCGAGCAGGCCCACCGCGATATGCCTTCGCCACGGCAGCCGGACGGGCATCGCGATCAGCACTGCGATCAGGGCTTGTCTCCGCATCGCCGCGACCAGTAGTCCCACATGCGTGTCACCGAGTTGTCGGCGTAGACGATCTTCCTGGTCAGCTCGATCTCGCCGTCGCTGAGATAGGTGATGTCGTCGCCGATCTGCAGGCACTGCAGCACCAGGCTGGCATTGATCTTAAAGTATACCGCGTTGAGCACGGCCTGCCTGATGCCGCCCCCGACCACGACGCAGCCGTGACCGCGCATGAGGACGGAATTGCTCTCGCCCATGCCGCGGGCGAGATCCTTGCCTTTTTCCATGTCGGTGATCAGCAGATTGGTATCGCCGAAGGAGGTGCGGCTGTCCCAGACCGGCACGTGCGCGCCAATGCCGGCGGCCGGATGCACGCAGGGCCGCAGCGGCCGCCTGGTCAACCCGAACGGGATCACTTCGTAGGCGTGATTGTGAACGACGGAGACAACATCGGGACGCGCCTGGTAGATCGCGCCATGGATCGGCCGCTCGAAATACATCGTGCGCCCGCGCTGGTCGATCGGGTTGCAGTCGAGGTCGTATTCCATGATGTCGTCGAGCTTGACGAGTTCCGGGCTGCGCGAGCACGACAGGAAGAAGCGGTCCGGCCGATCGGGATGACGCACGCTGATGTGGCCGAGCGCATCGGTGACACCCTCGCGCGCGAGGATGTGATTTGCCGTGACAAGCTCGCGCGCCAGCGCATCGAGATCCGTCATTCCACAAGCTCCTTGCCTGAAGCGGGGTATTGCCGGGCGGAATTCGCCCTAGCAAAGGGCCGTCAGTTCGCAGGCGCAGTCCATGGAAGGATCACCCGCTCGCTCGCCGGCGGCAGATAGCGGTCGGTATAGACGTCGGCGGCCGTGGGCGGCGCTATGCCGAATACCGGGGAGACCTGCTTGAGCGTGCGATCGAGGCGCGCCATGTCGACGGAGCTCAGCCCGTTCTTGCGGACATTGGGAGTGATCAGCATGTCGCGCATCGAGATTCTCATGCGCTCCTTCTCGATCTCGTCTTCGAGCAGCCGGTCATAGGTCTTGAGCGAGGCCATGGCGGCATCGAGATCGCCGATCATGGCGTTGAGGCCATGCACGAGGCCCGATACGAATTTCCGCACCGTCTCGGGATTCTTCTCGGCAAAGGCCGGCGTCGCCACGATCGAGCTTCCATAGAGATCGACACCGTATCTCGCATAGAAAAACACCGCGAGCTCCGATTCCGGAACGCCGACCGCACGCACGTTCATCACGGTGGTGACGGTATTGGCGGTCACTGCATCGGCGTCGCGCCGTGCCAGCATGCTGTCGCGCAGCTCGCTGGTGACCGTGTTCCACTGGATCGAATTGAGATCGATATTGTTCTGCGCCGCGAAGATCGGAAACAGGATGCGGCCGGCATCCGCCGCCGGCGCGTAGATGCGCTTGCCTGCGAGGTCCGCCGGCGTGTTGATTCCTTTCGAGCGTAGCGCGACGACACCCGACGCCGATGCGTCCTGCACCATGGCAACCGAGATCAGCCGGTTGCCGGGATTGTTGGCGTTGAAGCGGACCATCGTATAGGTGTCGGCGAGTCCCATGTCGTAGGCGCCGGCCGCCACTTTTGCGACCGTGTCACCTGATCCGTTGCCGCGGTCGAGCGTCACGTTGAGGCCGAGCCGGCGGAAGGTGCCGTCGGTCACGGGAACGGTGAATTGCGCATGCTCGCCTTCGTATTTCCAGTCGAGCACGAAGCGGATCGGGATTGGCTCCTGTGCTGCGGTGACGGCGGCGCGCCCCGCCAGCGCCAATGCAGGGACAATGCCCGCAAGCAAGCTGCGGCGTGCGATCATGAGGCGACCTCCTGGCGGGGCGAGACCGCATAGAAGGGTGTTTCCCGGCGCCATGCAACTGCTATCTTGGCATGCGAGGGCTAGTAGATTTGACCGAGATCCGGAGCGCGGATGACGAACGGAAATGGCCAGGGACTGCCGATCCTGATTGCCGGCGGCGGCATTGGCGGGCTTGCGGCCGCGCATGCCCTCGCGCTCAAGGGATTCCCGGTGCGCCTGATCGAGCAGGCGCCCGAATTCCGCGAGATCGGCGCCGGCATCCAGCTCGGGCCCAATATCTTCCGCGCGCTTGAAAAACTCGGTCTCAAAGAGGCCGTGCTGGCGGATGCGCATGTTCCGCCCGCGATGGAAATGCGTTGCGCGCTCTCGGGCGAGCGGGTCACCCGCATCCCGCTTGCCGACCCCCGCTTCCTGGAAAGATTCAAGCAGCCCTATGCGGTCACCCATCGCCACGACATTCACGGGGTTTTGCTGCGCGCCTGTCAGAGCAACAATCTGATCACGCTGGAGACGAGCCGCACGGTTGAGGACTTCGAGCAGGATGACGACGGCGTCACCGCGATGCTCGCAGGCGGCGAGCGAGTCCGGGGGCGCGCGCTCGTCGGCTGTGACGGGATGTGGTCGAAGGTGCGCGACAACGTGGTGGGCGATGGCAAGCCGCTGGTCTCCGGCCACATCGCCTATCGTGCCGTGCTGCAGCGCGAGGAGGTGCCGCAAGACCTGTGGAAGCCCGACGTGATCCTGTGGGCGGGACCCCGCACCCATCTGGTTCATTACCCGCTTCGCCGCGGCGAGCTCTACAATCTGGTCGCCGTGTTCCATTCCAAGCGTTACGTGGAGGGCTGGAACGAGCACGCGGATGCGGGCGAGCTGTGGGCGCATTTCAAGGGCCAGCGCCCGGAAGTGACACGCATGCTGGAGCGCATCGAGACCTGGCGCATGTGGGTGCTGTGCGATCGCGAGCCCATAAAGGAGTGGTCGAAGGGACGCGTTACGCTCTTAGGCGACGCCGCCCACCCGATGCTGCAGTATCTGGCGCAAGGCGCCGGCATGGCCACCGAGGACGCGGTGTGGCTTGCCGAGAAGGTGGCCGAGAATCCCACCGACCTGCCGGCCGCGTTCCGTGCCTATGCGCAGCAGCGCTATCTGCGCACCGCGCGGGTGCAGATCATGGCTCGTGTCTACGGCGACTTCTACCATGCGCGCGGGCCGGCAGCCGAGCTGCGCAATCAGGTACTGGGCCCGCACACGCCGGAGCAGTCCTACGAGGGCGTCGACTGGCTCTACGGCGGGATGTGAATCTACCGCAATCCTGCGATCGCGCGCGCCTCGCCGGTCAGCTCCAGAATGTGCATGCCGGTATTGGCCCGGTCCACCACGTAGATGTAGCCGCGGTCGTCGGTCTCGACATTGTTGCTCTGGATCGCGGTCTTGCAGCGCTCCTGTCCGTCGACCTTGATGCAGCGCTTGTCGGTTGCCTCGGTGATCGCCGGAATGAAGTAGCCGATCTCCTGCGGGCTGAAGGGATCCCGGATGTCGATGGCGCGCACCCCGGCGTTGAACCAGGTCGCAAATGCAAGCTTCTGATAGAACACCGGCGCCATGCTCTCGTTCGCCGAATGCGAGCCGAAGCGGCCGCCGCGCGCGCAGAAATCCTGCGCGTCGCGCACGTTGAAGTTGGAGACCACCATAGGCCGCGATTCAATTGTCGCGTCGACGAACCACACAATCTGTCGGGTCTCGCGGGCCTGGCACTCGTTGACCACCGACTCGTCCACGATCATCACCATGTCGCGCTCGGCGCCGGCCTTGTCGGCGGCGAATTCCGGTATCTTCATCTTGCCCAGCGGAATGGTCGAGTGCGCGCCCTGCTGCGGCGACATATGGAGCTCCCCGATCACCGGATAGCGCAGGTTGTCGGGCGTGGGGGCCGGCGGGCCGGTCAGCAGCTTTTCGCGATCGACGATCTGCAGCACGCCCCCCTTGTTGGTGCCGTAGCCGAAATAGACGCGGTTGCCGCGCGGTCCGGTCGAGATCATGCCGTGCAGATCGGTCGGCACCGCACCGGTCGCACCCGGCTGCTGGCCGGTAAGCCCGTAGTCGCGAATCTTCACCGGCCTGGCGGGGTCGCTGAGATCGTAGACCTCGGTCATGCGGCGGGTCCGCCAGTCGGACACGCCGGAAACGAGATAGGCAATGCCGGTATCGCATTCCCACCAGCTCTTGTGCGTGTCCTTCAGATTCCAGCTCACCCGGGTGATCAGGCTCGGATTTTCCGGCCTGGTCACGTCCCAGACCTGATGGCCCTGCCCGCCGAAGGGGCGCAGGAGGTAGGTCTTGCCGGGCTCGCCCTTGGGCAGATCCTTGCCGTCGCAGGCGCGCACCATCTGCGCACCGCCCTGCTTGGCAAGCCCTTCCTGTCCGGGAATATGCGCGAGATTTTTGGGCTGCTTCGGATCGGTCACGTCGACGATCGAGGTGCCGTTGAACTCGGCCTGCCCGGTCAGGGGATTGAACGGCTTGGGCGCCGTTTCGGATCCGCCGTGGTGGCCGATATAGGCAATGTACCGATCACCCTGTCGGTGAATGATCGGCTGGTAGGCGCTGCGCGCCTGCAGATCGTTGAAGCCGACGAGCCGCATGTTTCTCGCTTCGGGAGCGGCGCCGATCCCACCGGGCTGCGCGCAGGCGGGCGCCGGCGGCACCAGCAGCAAAGGCCACAGCATGGCCGCCGGCTTCAACAATCTCACCCGAAGATCGCGCGCCTTCATCTCGCCTCCCATTGCGTTTTCTCTTCCTTGCTATCCCAGCGCCTTGAGCACACGCTCCGGGGTGAATGGGGTATGGCGCAGCCGCGCCCCGGTGAGCGCCGCAACGGCACTCGAGATCGCGGGCGCAACCAGCGGGGTCGCCATCTGCCCAGCCCCGGTGGGGTGGTTGTCGGTCGCAATCACCTCAACGTGCATCAGCGGCACCTCGTCCATGCGCGGCACACGGTAGTCATAGAAGTTGGACTGCTCGACCGCTCCGTCCCGGATGGTGATGCGCTCGGTCAGTGCCATCCCGAGACCGTAGACGATGCTGCTCTCGGTCTGCGCTGCGACATTGTCCGGCTGCACCGCAATGCCGCAATCGATGGCGCACCAGAAGTCGTGCACCCTGATCTGCCCGCTGCGGCGATCGAGCGACACTTCGGCGATCCCCGCCACCTGCGACCCCGAATAGTCGATATAGGCAAATCCCAGCGCCCGGCCTTCACGCTTCCTTCCCCAGTCCGCCATCTGCGCCACCCGCTCGACCACCCTGGCGGCGCGCGGCGAGCCTTTCATCAGATCGAGACGGAATTGCACGGGGTCGACGCCGCGCTTGCGCGCGATCTCGTCCATGAAGGTCTCGGTCGCAAACTTGTTGGCGGTAAACCCGATGCCGCGCAACGGCGAGGAGCGTACGCCGCTGTCCTCGTAAAGCTGCTCGATGAGCTGATGCGGCACCGCGTATCCCTTGAGGTCGGTGCCGAGCATCAGGATGAAGTCCTTGCGGCCGCCCTTCTCATAGCGGACGGGATCCATGTACGGGGTCACCCGATCCCCCGCCACGCGATGATGCCATGCAACCAGCCTGCCCGATGCGTCGAACCCCGCTTTGATGTAATGCGCCGAGATCGGGCGCTGGCGACCGTTGTGCACGTCATCCTCGCGCGTCCACATCACCTTCACCGGACGCCCCGCCGCCTTCGACATCAGCACCGCGTCGACGATGAACTCCTCGTCACGGTGACCGCGCCGGCCGAAGCCGCCGCCCAGCAGCGTGTCATGAAGCTTGACCTTGTCGCGCGGGATGCCGAGCGCCTTGGCGACCGCCTCGACCGCCATGGTCTGGCTCTGCGTGCCGCACCAGATCTCCGCCGCGTCGGCGGCAGGCGAGACCGCCGCAGTCGCATTGAGCGGCTCCATCTGCGCGTGATAGGCGTAGTCGCATCGGTACTCGGCCTCCATGAACGAGGCGGCCTTCGGCATCTCACCGCGCAGGTCGCCGACCTTGCTCCAGTCGGTGGCCTGCGCATTCGGATCGCGCGCCGTCGCGGCAAAGAGCTCGATGGCCTTGTCGCTGTCGAAACCCCAGGCCTTCCCCTGCCGTGTCCATGTGATCTCGAGCGCGTTGCGACCGGCAAAGGCTGCCCATGCGGTTTGCGCAAGGACGCCGACCCCATAGGGCAGCTTCACGACCGCAATCACGCTGGCGACGGCCTTGGCCTTGGCGTCGTTGACGGTGTCAGGAGAAGAGCCCTCGACCGGGGCGCGAATGATGGCCCCGTACACCATGCCGGGCACTTGCTGGTCGATTGCATACTTGGCGCTGCCGTCGACCTTCATCGGCAGCTCGACCCGCGCGACGTCCTTACCGATCAACCGGAATTCGCTCGTCTTCTTGAGCTCTTCGGGTTTGACCTCGGGAGCCTTGTCGGGCACTTCAGCAAAGGCCGCGATCTCGCCATAGCCGAGCCGGCGGCCGGATTTGGCATGCACCACCACGCCCGGCTCGGTGGCGAGTTCCTCGGCCGGCACGCCGAGATGACGCGCGGCATTCTCGATGAGCACGCGGCGCACCTGCGCGCCGAACGTGCGCAGCGGACGGAAGTAGCTGGTCACCGCGTTCGATCCGGCGGTGTACATCATGCCGCCGAATCCGGGATTTCCGTAGATCGCCTCGACCGGCGGCGCCGGCACGACGGCAACTTTGGACCAGTCCGCATCAAGCTCTTCGGCGATGATCAACGGCAGCGAGGTCATGGACCCCTGCCCCATCTCAACCGCCGGCGACATGATGGTCACGGTCCCGTCGGTTGCGATGCTGACCCACGGACTGAGCATCTTGCCGGTTCGCTCGGCCGCGGGCACCGCAGCCGCAGCCCGGCCGGAGGCGCCGAGCACGAAAGCGAACGAAAGGCCGGCCGCCCCGATCATCATGTCACGGCGCGACAGCGCGCAAGATTGGTCTGCGCCGATGCGGGGAAGTGGAGATTGCATGGTCATGGCTCAGGCCTCCCGGGCGGCGCGTTCGACCGCGCGCACGATGCGCTGGTAGGTTCCGCAGCGGCAGATATTCGTGCTCA
>Ga0318527_10000122_pt1 | contig 13487 bp, 11 predicted proteins | sample GRESIP052b4f25_FD_203533 | JGI IMG/M metagenome (GOLD analysis project Ga0318527, IMG submission 203533) | Tropical soil microbial communities from Luquillo Experimental Forest, Puerto Rico - GRE.SIPMG.052b4f25 | ecosystem: Environmental > Terrestrial > Soil > Tropical forest > Bulk soil...
CCGCAGCGCCCCCGACGATGCATCCAAAAGAATAGCACCAGATACGCGCTCGCTCAGAGCCCATCATGCCAACGGACCATCATCCCCGGCCTATGGCGAAGAGCAGATAGCCGCTGGCTGCAGGTTCGCCGAGAGATGGCGACAAGAGTAGGCGATGGAAAACTGAAGACGACGCTCAGCGCACAGGAAAGACGGAAAGCTGAACGCGGGCGACGACGGCGGAACTTTTTCCGTAGTATCGTCACTTTTTCTCGCGGCTCGCCCTGAATTCGCCCTGAGGCGGCCGTTGGAATCTTCTACCGGTTCCTTCGGAGGGGCATTTCATGTCGGGCGAGAATTCCTACTTCTCGCGTTTCTTCGTGAAGTTCATCGAGGTCGGCGCCGCCGGCGTGCGCCGCAACTTCGGGCCGTTGCGCCGGCGCGCCGCCCCGACGACCGCCTCGAGCAAGTCGGTGGACACGTAGGTTCCCGAGCCGGTGCGGCCGAACACATAGCCTTCGGCCAACAACTGATCGTAGGCCGCCACCGCCGACGCCCGCGCAGCGCCACCTCAAGCCGCGTGTGCGCGTCGCCGGTTGAGAGCGCCTGTTGCACGCTTTCGACGTATTCGGTGACGACGTGATCGCAGACGAGGAATAGGATATCTTTCTTCGACAGAACATAGGGAGAAAACGATGCTTGGAAAGGGTTTTTGCGCGGCCACACTGGCGAGCGCGCTTATAGCTCTGGCGCCGCATACGGCAGCGGCCGAACAGGGGGTCACGGCGGATACCATCACGATCGGCGCCTTCGGCCCGATCACGGGCCCCGCGGCCTATATCGGGCTCGCCGGCCGCGACGGTGCCAATCTCGCCATCAAGGAGATCAATGCGGCCGGCGGCATCAATGGCCGCAAGATTTCACTCCTGTTCGAGGACGATGGCCATTCGCCGGCCAAGGCGCTCGCGGCGGTCAAGAAGCTGATCGATCAGGATCAGGTATTTGCCATCTTCTGCGTCGCCGGCAGCAACGGCACGATCGGCTCGATCGATTATGTGAAGGAAAAAGGGCGCGTGATGTATGTCTCCTTTGCGTCGGCTCCGGGCGTGACCTGGCCGTTCGCGCGTAATCTGTTCCGCGGCGGCACCACCGAGGTCGCTCGTTACGGTGAGGTGTACGCCGAATTGATCGTCGACTATCTCAAGGGCCAGAAGGTCGCGATCATGAGCGGGCGCGAGGAATACCCCAAGAACGAAGGCGACGCGCTCACCAAGCAACTGGCTGCCTGGTACAATATCACGCCGGTCAAGCGCGCCGAGTTCAACATCGGCGACAAGGATTTCACTCCGCAACTACTTGAAGTGCGGCAAGCCGAGCCGCAGGTGATCGCGTTCTTCGGCAATCCGGCCGAGGCAGCGATTGCGCTGCGTCAGGCCAAGGAGCTCGGCCTTAATCAGCCGTTCTTCGTCGGGACGAATATGACCGATCAGAGCCTGATCACGGCAGCGCGGCAATCCGCCGAAGGCGCGATCGGCGTGTCGCTCCTGCCACTGCTCGTCGGCTCGAGCGACCCGGCAATGAAGGCGTGGGAGGCCAAATGGAAGCAGGAATATCCAAACTTGCCGGCCGGCCGACCCAACACGTTCGACCTCTTGTCCTACGGCGACATGTACGTCCTTGCCGAGGCGCTCAAGAGAGCAGGTAAAGACCTGACCAGAGACAAGCTGATCGCAGCACTCGAGAGCATCAAAGACTATCGCATCAGCCCGATCGCGACCCCGCGCACCTTCACGACCAAGCACCACATCGGCAATCTGCGCCTGCAGCCTCTGCAGGAAAAAAACGGCCAATGGGAGCCAATCGCGTGGGAGGCCAAACGGCCGAGCGATGTGCTCAAGCGCTATCAATGAGTTGGCGATCGAACTGAAACGGGCGCCCCGGCGGTGGTGACACAATGACATGGCAGGTGGCTTTTCAGCTCGCGCTATCCGGCGCAAGCGTGGGCAGCATCTACGCCATGGTCGCGCTGGCGCTCGTCATTCCCTATAAGGCAAGCGGAGTGCTGAATTTTGCGCAGGGCGAGATCGTCACGCTCGGCGCCTATACCGGCCTCGTCCTGTCGCTCGCCACATCGCTGCCATTTGTCGCGCTCATCCCGATCACGCTCATCGTCGCTGCGCTGTTCGGGATCGCGATTGAGCGGCTGCTCATCCGGCCGATCCTCGCCGCGCCAGAATTCACCCTGGTCATTGCGACCTTTGCTATCGGTCTGATTATCCGCGCGGCGATCCGCCTGTATTGGCAGGATAATACTTTCCCGCTTGAGGCTCCTTTTGTCGGCCCCCCGCTGTCGCTCGGTCCGCTGCGCCTCAATCCGGCCTATCTGGTCGTGATCGCCACGTTGCTCGTGCTCGTCGGCGCGCTAATCGTGTTCTTCCGCTACAGCAAGTTCGGCAAGGCGATGCGCGCAGTCGCGCTCAATGTTACTGCGGCCCGGCTGATGGGCATCGACATCAATTCCGTCTTCGCTTCGTCCTGGGCGCTAGCCACCGCCATTGGCGCGCTCACCGGGCTCTTGCTGGCGCCGATCATCGGTGTCAATCCCGAGATCGGGCATCTGATCCTCAAAGCGCTCGTCGCCGCCGTGATCGGCGGCTTCACCAGCGTCGGCGGCGCGGTGGTCGGCGGCCTACTGCTCGGCATTCTGGAGACGTTCGGCGGCGCCTTCTTCGGCGCGACGTTCAAAAACGTCATCCCGTTCGGAATTCTCATTCTGCTTCTGCTTGTAAAGCCGCACGGCTTGTTCGGCCGCGCCGTGCAACAGCGGGTCTAGCCTTGTCGCGTTCTCGCATTCTCCTCCTGATCGCCGCTGTGCTGCTGTGCGCGGCCCCGCTCGGTATGGGCAATTACCAGAGCTATCTGGCCCAGCTCATGATAATCAACGTCATCGCTGCGCTCGGCCTGAACCTACTGACCGGAAATTGTGGACAGATCTCGCTTTGTCACGCCTCGTTCATGGCCGTCGGTGCGTATACCAGCGCGCTGCTTATCACGCGGCTGGGCTTGTCGTTTGCGATCGCAATCCCGGCCGGCACGCTTGTCTCCGCCGCGCTCGGGGCGGCGCTCGGCTTCCCGGCGCGCCGGCTGTCGGGACTGTATCTCGCGCTCGTGACGCTCGGCTTCCTCGAGCTCGTGCAGATTGCGGTCGAGGAGTTCCCCGATTTGAGCGGCGGCGTGCGCGGGCTTAGCGTGCCCAAGCCCGAAGTGCTGGGCATCCAGATTCGATCCGATACCGCGCTGTATTATCTCGCGCTGGCGATCGCGGCGTTCGCAGTATGGACCGCGCACAATGTTGAGAAGTCGCGCTTTGGCCGCGCCTTCAACGCCGTGCGGCAGAGCTCATATGCGACGCAGGCGCTTGGCATTCCGCTCGGGAGAACGAAGCTGTTGGCATTCTCGTTGGCGGCTGGCTTTGCCGGGCTCGCAGGCGGGCTGCAGGCGATCGTGGTCGGTTTCATCGATCCGACCGAGTTCGGCATCTCGACTTCGCTGCGCCAAATCACGTTCATCGTTGTGGGCGGGCTCGGATCGGTGCCCGGTTCGGTGACCGGGGCGCTGCTGTTGACCGCGTTGCCGGAATTTCTGCGCGGCGTGCAGGAATACAGCGATCTCCTCTACGGCGGCATTCTGCTCGCCGCGCTGTTGTTCATGCCGCAGGGTATCGCTGGTCAGCTCGACGCGCTCTGGGCGCGGGCAGGCAAAGGCGAGTTGGGATCGCCCAAGCACTCGGAGCTGCGGCCGTGACTCTCCTCTCGCTCGAGGCGATTTCTGTCAGGTTCGGCGGTGTCGCTGCGGTTTGCGATGTTTCGCTCCAGCTCGCGGCCGGGGAGATCCGCGGGCTCATCGGCCCCAACGGGGCGGGAAAGACGTCGCTGATCAACGCGATCACGCGCGTCGTTAAGGTACAGTCCGGATCGATCAGCTTTGAAGGGCGCGATGTCACCGCGCTTGTGCCGGAGCAAGTCTCAGAACTCGGCATCGGCCGCACATTTCAGCATGTGGAGCTGTTCCGTGAGGAGACGGTCTTCGAGAACGTGCTGACCGGGCTCTATCGCCATTACGTTTACGGCATCGGCAGGGCAATGCTCGGTCTCGGCACCCGCATCGAAGCAGAGGCGCGCCGCGCGTGTGTCACGCTGCTCGATGCCTTTGGACTGACCCATGTTGCCGCCGTGCGGGCCGGCGAGCTGCCGTTCGGCATCCAGAAGCGGGTCGACATGGCGCGTGCGCTGGCGATGAGGCCGCGACTGCTGCTGCTCGACGAGCCGGTCTCGGGCATGAGCGAGAGCGAGGCGAACGAGGCGATCGCGACCACGCGGGCCCTCGCGCGCAACGCCGGCACCACCCTCTTGATCGTCGAGCACAACATGCGTGTGATGATGCAACTCGCCGAGCGTATCACCGTCATGCATGAAGGGCGCGTCATTGCGGAAGGGAGTCCCGCTGAAATCCGCAACGATCGCAGCGTGATCGACGCCTATCTCGGCGAGGAGGCGGACCATGCTTGAGGTCGAGGGTCTGCTCGCCGGCTATGGCCGTGTCAGCGTGCTGCGCGACGTGTCGATCTGCGTGCCAGAGGACAAAATCGTCGGGTTGCTGGGCGCCAATGGCGCAGGCAAGACCACGCTGATCCGCGCGATTTCCGGCCTGGCATCCATTCATGCGGGCGAGATCCGTTTCTTCGGCGAGCGCACGAACGAGCTGAGTCCGCAAGGCTTTGTCCGCCGCGGGCTGGTGCAGGTGCCGCAAGGACGCTTGCTGTTCGGCGAAATGAGCGTGCGCGAAAATTTGGAAATGGGCGCTTACCTGGTCCGCACAAGCGAAGAATTCGAAAGGCAGCTCGATTTCGTGCACGCGTTGTTCCCGATCCTACGTGAGCGCGCACATCAGTCGGCGGGACTGCTCTCTGGCGGCGAGCAACAGATGCTCGCGGTCGGCCGCGCGCTGATGTCGAAACCACGCTGTCTTCTCCTGGACGAGCCGTCGCTCGGGCTGGCGCCAAAAGTGTTTGGTGCCATTCTCGATGCTGTCGGCCGCATCCACCGGCTTGGGATACCCGTTCTCATCGCCGAGCAAAACGCGCGCAAGGTCCTGAAGTTCGCAGATTATTGTTACGTGCTCGAGAACGGGCGCGTCGCGTTCGAAGGCGAGCCGAGATCGTTGTCCGCGGAGGCGGAAGTGCGTGCCTCATATCTAGGAGCAAGTTGACAGTGAAAATCATCGACGTGCACTCCCACTGGGGCACCAGGCGCGGTTATCCGCTGCAGACCGAAGGGGAGCTGGCGCAGCAGAAAGCGACCTGGAACTCGACCCCGCAATACGCGAGCGAAGCGGAGATGGCCGATTATTTCCGCGCCAGCGGTGTGCAGGCCATCCTCGATCTCGGCTTCAGCAAATTCCGGCCGCTTCAGGAGATGAAGGAGCTCCACGACTACGCGTTCGCAACCGAGCGCGCCTATCCAGACCAGATCATCGGTCACTGGATTCACATCGATCCGCGGATGGGAAAGGATGGCCTGACAGAGCTGCGGCGCTGCATCGACAAGCGCATTGGCTTCATCGGCTTTGCCGTCTCAGGCTCGCTCTCGCCACCGCCGAGCGATGCCTCCTACGCGCCATTCTATCGCCTTTGCATCGAGGCGCACGTCCCGGCGCTGATCTTTGTCGGCACGACCGGGCTCGGCGCCGGCATGCCGGGGGGCGGAGGCGTGATCCTTGATCACTGCCATCCACGTCACCTGGATTTCGTCGCCGCGACCTATCCGGAGTTGACGATCGTGGCGGCGCGCCCCGGTTGGCCGTGGCAGACCGAGACCATCGCCGTGCTCATGCACAAGCGGAGCATCTGGTACGATCTGCACGGCTGGTCGCCGAAATATCACAGCGCCGATCTCAAGCATGAGATTCCGCGGCGGCTGAAGGACCGCATTCTGTTCGGCGGCGACTATCCGCTGTTCACCTATGAGCGGCTGATCCGCGACTGGCGCGCCGAAAGCTATCCAGAGGAGGTGCTGGAGAAGCTCCTCTATCGCAACGGGGAAGCCTTTCTGCAGCAGGTGAAGCAAGGATGGACCTGTTCCTGAAGGATCGCGCCGCGATCGTCGGCGGTGCTAGCCAGGGCATCGGCTATGGCATCGCACACACGCTTGCGGCCGAAGGCGCGAGGGTCGCGATAACCGCCCGCCACGAGTCGCAGCTCTCGCGCGCTGCGGAGCGGATCAGCCAAGAGACGGGTGGCAATGTTCTCGCGATCCCAGCAGATTGCCGACGCGCCGAGGATTGTGAGCGGGTCATCGTGTGCGCCAGGGAGGCGTTCGGCGGGCTCGACATCCTTGTCAACAATGACGGCGCGCCGCCGCTCGGCGAGATTGCGTCGTTCGACGATGGCGCCTGGCAAAAAGCCGTTGAGCAAAACCTGATGTATGTCGTGCGCATGGCACGCGCCGCGGTGCCGCATATGAAGGCGCGCGGCGGCGGCGCGATCGTCAACATCACCGCGATCTCGGCGATCCAGCCGATCGCAAAATTTGCGCTGTCGGTTGCCACGTGGGGCGGCGTGATCGGCTTCGCCAAGACGCTGTCGATCGAGGCGGCGCCGTTCGGAATCCGGGTGAATACCATTTGTCCTGGATACATCGAAACGAGCCGGCTCGAAAAAGTGTTCGCGGCGGGTGGCCAGGATCCAAATGTCGTGCGCCACAAGCTCGAATCCGAAGTGCCGCTCGGCCGGATTGGGACCGTCGACGATATAGCAAGTCTTGTCGCGCTGCTGGTCTCGCCGCGTGGCAGCTACATCACCGGAGCGACAATTCAAGTGGATGGTGGCCTGCTCAGGGCGGTGCGTTGAGGGAGGATCAGATGTCGTTTCAAACGGTCATGAAGCCCGAACTGGCCGAGCGCTACACCAATTCCGGACAGTGGCTCAACCGCACCTTCTTCGAGTTCATCGTAGAGCGCGCGAGGGCGCATCCCGATCGCGAGGTGTTTGCCGATGCAGCGGAGCGGATCACCTGTGGACAGCTCAAGGACAGGATCGAGCGTTGCGCGGCGTTCCTGCAGAGCATCGGCATCAAGCGCGGCGATGTCGTCACCATCCAGCTTCCCAACCGCATCGCCTTTCCGGTCGTATTCTTCTCACTCGAGCTGATCGGTGGGATCGCGAACAAGGTCAATCCGGATTTTCGCGCGCGCGAACTAGAATACATCCTGAAATTCTCGAATAGCCGCGCCTTTGTCTGTCCGCGCGAGTTCAAGAATTTCGATTATGTAAGCATGGCGAAATCGCTGCAGGACTCCATTCCGGGGTTGACGCACCTGATCGTCAGCGGCGGTGCAGCGGAAGGAGCGCACGACCTGGAGAAGGGAATTGCCTCAACAGCTCCAATCTCCGCTGCTGATCGCGTCCGCACGGACCCCAACGAGGTGTATCGCATGGCGTTTACCTCCGGCACGACGGGGAATCCGAAATGCGTCCTTCACTCCTTTAACACCACGCTGTGTGTCATCCGCCAGGCCAATATCGACATGGAAGTGACCGACCGCGACGTTTTGCTCATATACCTTCCGGTCGGCCTGAATTGGGGCTACATCCTGCTTTTGCAGACGATCATGGCAGGAGCGCGTGCCTTTCTCATGGAACGGTTTTCGGCGCGCGCCGCGCTTGAGGCGATCGCACGCGAGCGGATCACTTATATCGCCACCGCGCCGGCAGCCATCGTCGCGATGTTGAATGAACCCGATCTCGAGAAGTTCGATGTTGCCTCGCTGCGGGTGGTGATCACCGGCGGGGCTTCGGCCGCGATCGAGACAATCCGCGATTTTCGTCGCCGTATGCGGGGTCAGTTGATCGAGGTCTATGGAATGCTCGAAACCGGCTTCCATACGCACACTTGGTTCACGGATGATCCCGAGAAGGTCTGCGGAACGATCGGCAAACTTGTGCCCGACATGGAACTCAAGATCATCGATGAACATGGACATGAAGTTCCTCGTGGCGAGATCGGGGAGATCGCTGCGCGGGGGCCGTCCATTCACCTCGGCTACCACAACAACCCGTCCGCCAACGAGCAGGCCTTTACGCCGGACGGGTGGTTCCGCACCGGCGATTTGGCGCGCTATGTCGATGCGGACGGCAACGTGCAGATCACCGGACGGAGCAAGGAGATCATCAATCGGGCCGGCAAGAAATTTTTCCCGCGCGAGGTCGAGGAAATCCTCTACACCCATCCCAAGATCATGCACGCGGCGATGGTGGGCATTCCCGACCAGCGGCTGGGGGAAAAGAATTGCCTTTGCGTCGTGCCCAAGGCGCAGCAGACACTGGAGCTTCAGGAAATCGTAAGCTTCCTGAAGGGGCAGGTAGCCGATTACAAGCTGCCGGAGATGCTGCAGCTTTGCGACGAGCTGCCGATGACGCCGACGGGCAAAATTCGACGGCCAGTGCTACGTGATCAAATCTTGCAAAGGATCTCGGGGCCGCCTAGTGGGGCTATGGCACGGTGAGAGGCGGGACGCTGCAGGCCTTTGATCTTGATCGCGGCTGTCCAGCGGTGCTGATTTCACAAATACATGCCGCTTTCTCGCTGGCTGCCTAAAGCTCGATCGGGTCCTTCCACCGCTTAAACGCATCGCGGGGGGCAACCGCGCGAGGGGCCGCCAGCCGCGCATCGCGAAAATAGGGTTGACACGGTTGACATTCGGCTAGCGCAGGTTGACAGACTGGCACTTGAGCCAGAGCAAGGCATTCGCCGACTGTCTGCTTTTGGAGTACTGCGAAAATCGACCAATGACCCGCGGTAGTCCGCTTGGACGCAAATGAGCGAAGTGGGCGTTAGGGCGTCACCGACGTTCGCCCCTGTATGAGACAACTTGTCTCGGCGCACTCACGTGAACAAAGTGACGAGGGCCGGGTTAGTCCGCTGAGCCATGGCGACCGCATAGGCACTGCAATTCGAGTTCGTCCGCCGGGCTGTTGCGCGCGTCTCCGGGAGGATGGGAAACGGCTATGGAGATCGAAGGCACCACGTTCGGAACCATCACGATCGACGGAAAGACCTATGAGCACGACGTGATCATTCGCCTCTCCGGCGAGGTGGTGAAGCGGAAGAAGAAGCTGTCAAAGAAGTACTACGGCACCTCGCACGTGCTCTCGAAAGACGAAGCGAAGTTTGTCTTCGAGCGGGGGTGCGAGCAGCTCATTCTCGGTTCGGGCCAAGTGGGCAATGTGCATCTCTCGCCGGAGGCTGAGGCTTATTTCGCGAAAAAGGGCTGCACGGTAGTATTGCAGCCCACCCCCGAAGCGATCGGTGTGTTCAACAGGTCGCATGCGAAGAAGATCGGGCTTTTTCACGTGACCTGCTAAAACGGGCAGTGCCGGCCGGGACTGCGCTGCTGCTGCGCGCATGTGCTGCAAGCGATGCTGTCGCTTCATTCGATCATCGCGCTTCGCCCCGAGACCACGCACTGCCACTCGCTGATCTCCCACGGCCGCCGCGCGGTCCCCGTGTCCTGTGCCTCGGGGCTTGGCGGCTTTTGCTCCTGGTCAGAGAAGTATCCCCCCGCTCACATTCGCAACGTCTGGCGTGACACCGGCCTGAGGATCGTCATCCCCAAGTCCGTCAGCAGCCCGTTGTTGCGGTTGAATCCTGTTGCCACGAGCCCAGGGTGGAAGCAGTTCGCGGTCACCCCGGTCCCATCGAGACGTCGCGCCAGTTCAGTCGTGAACAGGATGTTGGCCAGCTTGGTTTGGCAGTAGCGGCCAAAGCCCCGGTAAGAGCGCTCGGCGTTGAGATCGTCGAACGGGATGTGTGCTCCCTGATGCGCCTGGGATGCCGTGGTGATGATGCGGGCCGGCGCGCTCTCCTTCAACCGGTGGAGGAGGAGCTTGCTGAGCAGAAACGGCGCCAGGTGGTTGACCGCCCAGGTCAGTTCGATGCCGTCCTTCGTCAGCTGCCGTGTTCCGTACATCGCACCAGCGTTGTTGACGAGCACATCCAGCTTTGGATAGCGGGCCAGCACCTCGGCGGCCAATTTGCGCACCGAGGCCTGCGACGAGAGATCGGCGATGAATGTCGCCAGCGTCGCTCCCCTCCCGGCTGCCGCCCTGATGCGAGCCGAGGCAATGCGGGTTCTCGTCTTGCTGCGACCGACGATGGCGAGGTTCGCGCCGAGTGCGGCGAGCGCTTCTGCTGCCGCCAAGCCAATGCCATTGGTGGCACCTGTGATCAGGATGTGCTTGTCGTTCACGGCACAGCAATCCCATAACCGATCGCGGGAGCAAGCGGGACGACAGCCCTCCCCCATGGCCGCCGAGCCGCTCGCCATGTGCTATCCTGCTCCGGCTGGAGGCACATTGAGAGGGCCGGCCAACGCCTCGATTCAGAGCAATTCAGGTTCGCCCCAAGGACTAGCCGGCCTCTCTGTGGCAGGCTGAGGTGCCGGAAAACCGACCGCACGGGTCGGTCGGCGGGCTGACAGCGCGGAAGTCCCCCATGCTCGACATGAAACGGCGGCAGTTCATTACGCTTCTCGGCGGCGCGGCGGCGGGGTGGCCGTTGGCATTGCGGGCAGAGCAGTCGGCGATGCCGGTCTTGTCCCCCACACGAAAAACGCGAAGCGTCGACCATGCGTGACGTTACCCTCGCAGGACATCTGGCTCGCTTCTTCCTTCGGGGCCTGCAATGAAATGCCCGAAGTGCCAGCACGAGAACAGTGCTAAGGCAAAGTTCTGCGAGGAATGTGCTGCTCCGCTGCCCCGAACGTGTGACAACTGTGGAAGCCGGGTGACGTCCACACCGAAATTCTGCCCCCAATGTGGTCATCTGCTAAGTCCCGTTAGGGACGATCCGCGCTTTGCCTCGCCCAAGAATTACACGCCCCAGCATCTTGCCGATAAGATCCTCACCTCCAGGGCAGCCCTTGAGGGTGAGCGGAAGCAGGTCACCGTGCTGTTCGCTGATATCAAGGGCTCGATGGAGCTGCTTGCTGACCGCGACCCTGAGGACGCGCAGAAGCTCCTCGACCCTGTGCTCGAACGCATGATTGAGGCGGTCCATCGCTATGAGGGTACCGTGAATAGGGTAATGGGCGATGGGATTATGGCCCTCTTCGGCGCGCCGATCGCCCATGAGGATCATGCTGTGCGCGCGTGCTATGCGGCGCTCAGGATGCAAGAGACCGTCACGCGGTATGCAGACGAAGTTCAGCGGTCTCATGGTGTGCCAGTGACGATCCGAGTTGGGCTCAATTCGGGGGAGATCGTCATCTCTGCCATCGGCAACGATCTGCATATGGACTACACCGTCGTGGGCCAGACAGCGCACCTGGCGGCGCGCATGGAACAGATGGCAAAGCCCGGTTCCGTGCTGACAACGGCCGATACCCTCGAATTGGCGGAAGGTTACGTCGCCATGAAGCCTCTCGGCCCCGTGCCGGTGAAGGGGCTCGCCAATCCAGTACAAATCTACGAGGTGACGGGCGCAGGCGCGGCCCGAACCCGCCTCCAGGCCGCTGCCGGACGTGGCTTAACGCGCTTCGTCGGCCGCAACGTCGAGTTGGAGCAACTCCGCCGCGCGCAGCAGCTTGCCGTCCGCGGTCAGGGTCAGGTGGTGGCACTCGTCGGCGAAGCGGGGGTGGGCAAGTCGCGCCTCCTCTACGAGTTCATCCACTCGCATCACCTGCTGGGTTGGCGGGTCCTCGAGAGCGCCTCGGTCTCGTATGGCAGGGGAACGAGTTACTTGCCGGTGATCGACCTCCTCAAGAGCTACTTCGCGATCATGGACCGCGACAGCCCGGGGACCGTGCGAGAGAAGCTTACAGCGAAGCTCTTGACAATGGATTTCCTACAGGAAGGCAGTTTGCCAGCGCTCCTATCGTTGCTCAACATGCCGGTTGATGATGCGCAGTGGGAGAAGCTCGATCCGCCCCAGCGTCGCCGACGGACCCTGGACACAATAAAGCGGCTGCTACTGCGAGAAAGCCAAAGGCAGCCTCTGCTGGTCGTCTTCGAAGACCTCCACTGGATCGATTCCGAGACTCAAGCACTGCTCGATGTTCTCATTGAGAGCCTGCCGGCTGCCCGGCTGCTGTTGGTCGTGAACTACCGCCCAGAATATCAGCACCGTTGGGGCGGCCGCACCTACTACACGCAGCTTCGGTTGGATCCTCTGCCGTCGGAGACCGCTGAGCAGCTTCTTGCCGCCCTCCTCGGGCCCGAGCCCAGCCTCGAACCGCTCAAGAACACGCTGATCGCGCGGACGGAAGGCAATCCGTTTTTTCTGGAGGAGAGCGTGCGGTCGCTTGTGGAGACCGGTGCTTTGCTCGGGCACCGCGGGGCCTACCGACTGGTGCGCCCGCAACCAACCATCCAGGTCGCCGCGACGGTCCAGGCGGTAATCGCCGCCCGCATCGACCGGCTCTGCGCTACCGATAAGACGCTCCTGCAGACGGCATCGGTGCTCGGGAAGGACGTGCCGCTTGGCCTGCTGCAGGCCATTGCCGAGGTCGCCGAGGATGAGTTGCACGCCGCGATCGGACGCCTCCAGGCCGCTGAATTCCTGTGCGAGTTTCCGTTCTTGCCGGATATCGAGTACGCGTTCACCCACGCGCTGAGCCACGAAGTGGCCTACGGGAGCCTTCTCAAGGGCCGGCGGCGCGCCCTCCACGTACGAATAGTGGAGACCATCGAGCGGGCCTATCCGGACAGGTTGGCCGCGCATGTCGAACGGCTAGCCCACCACGCGTTTCTGGGCGGGGACTGGGCGAAGGCGGTCACCTACCTTCAGCAAGCCGGTGCCAAGGCCTTCGCCCGCTCGGTCCACCGGGAAGCCGTCAGGTGCTTCGAGGAAGCGCTTACGGCCTTGACCCACCTACCGGTCTCTCGCGAGACCCTGGAGCAAGCTATTGATCTTCGCTTCGACCTTCGAAACGCTCTGCTCCCGCTGGTAGAATGGGGAAGGATCGAAGAGTATCTCCGGGAAGCTGAAGCTCTCGCCAAGAGATTGAACGATCAGCGCCGACTGGCATCGGTGTCGGGCTACATGAGCGGCCTTCACCTGAACACGGGTGGTCGCGCGAGCGACGTGCGCGCGTTCGCCGAAGAGGTCGAGGCCATCGGCGCGTCTCTTAATGATGTCCCGCTCCAGATTGCCGGCCGATACTATCGCGTTTGGCTGGGCGCTCTCTCAGGCGACCATCGCGAAACCGAACGACTCTGCCGGACATTAGTAGACGCGCTGCCCGGCGATCTGTCTCGCAAGCGTCTTGGACTCGTTGCGTATCCTGCGGTAGTGGCGCGCGCCTTCCTGGCGCGCGCCCTCGCCGAACTCGGAGTGTTCGACGAAGGACGCCTCCATGGACAGGAGGCTATCCGGCTCGCTGAAGCGCTCGATCACCCCTTCAGCCTCATCTGGGCCTCCTTTAACCTCGGACGCCTTGAAGGCCTCCGCGGA
>Ga0318527_10000128_pt1 | contig 13355 bp, 9 predicted proteins | sample GRESIP052b4f25_FD_203533 | JGI IMG/M metagenome (GOLD analysis project Ga0318527, IMG submission 203533) | Tropical soil microbial communities from Luquillo Experimental Forest, Puerto Rico - GRE.SIPMG.052b4f25 | ecosystem: Environmental > Terrestrial > Soil > Tropical forest > Bulk soil...
CTTCGTCGAACACCAAACCGGTGGCCGATGTGTAAGGAAAGTGGCGGACGAGATTGCGCTTGCGGATTTCGACCGGACTTAGCCCGAAAGCGGCCGCGGCCTTATCCATCAGCAGTTCGATCGCAAGGGTGATGACCGGCCGCGCCACGCCGCGATAGGGCGCCATGGTGCAGGTGTGGGTCGCGATCGCACGCGCGCGGCAGGAATAGGCGCGCAGATCGTATGGCCCCGGCAATTCGGCCATCGCCATCAACGGTTCGACGCCGCAGGTGGTCGGGAAGCACGAATAGGCGCCGACATTGGCGAGGACATCGGCGGAGAGCGCGACGATCCTGCCGTCGGCGTCGAAGGCGCCTTCCAGTTCGAGCCGTTGATCGCGGCTGTGAAATCCGGCGATGAGATTTTCGCGGCGATCCTCGACCCAGGCGACGCTGTCCTGCAACCTGCGCGCCAAGAAGACCAGCACGATATATTCGGCGGCGAGCGACATTTTCTGGCCGAAGCCGCCGCCGACATCCGGAGCGACGACGCGCAGATCGGACTCGGCAAAGCCGAGAATGTCGGCAATTGCGGTGCGCGTTAAATGCGGCATTTGCGTCGTGCAGGTCAGCGTGATGCGGCCCGAGGCGCAATCGAATGCCGCGTGCGCGGCGCGCGTTTCGAGCGGCGTCGCGTTTTGCCGGTGCGATTGCACGGAGAGACGGACGCGACGGCCCGCCGCGCCAAAGGTCCGTTCGAATTCGCTTGTCGTGAATCGAGCATCGACAATGGTGTTGCCAAGCTCGTGGACTGTGGGCGCGTCAGGCGACAGCGCGTCGCCGGTATCGCGCACGGCCGGTAATTCGGCAAACTCGATCTCGACGTGATCGGCTGCATCTTCGGCTTGCGCGGCGGTGGATGCAAAAACGGCGGCGATCGGCTCGCCGACGAAGCGCACGACATCGTGCGCGAGGATCGGTTGCTCGATCGGTCGGTAATTGAATTTATGCAGCATCGGCCGGATCGGCCGGGCCGCGAGATCGGCCGCCCGGATGAGTCTGACGCCATCGGGCGCACTGATCCGCACCAGGCGCCCGGCGGCCACCGGGCTGCGCACGAAACGCACGTGGTGGGTCGCAGGAAGATCGGCGGTAAACCGGCCGCGCCCGCGTACCAGCGCGGGATCCTCCAAGCGGCGGATCGCGCGGCCCACCCACTTCATTCCCGAGCCGGCGGTTACACTTGCTGCTTCGTTCGCGGTCGCGGTTTTCGTCCCGGTCTTCATGGCCGGGACTGTAGCCCGGACCCGGCAATCCGCCTACGCAGCCGTTTGGGCGGCGCTTAGAAACAGCGGAAACGCACGTGAGCAATTATCACGTCGAGTCCCGCTCCGCTTGATCCCCATACTTTGCTTGACCACATAATCTTCAAAGTAGTCGGGTATCGATCAAAGACTTGGCATGCTCATGGACAGACCATCGAAACAAGATCGCCGCCGTTTTCTGCTCAACACCGGCGTCCTTGCTGCGGGGTGGGAACTGTCCCGTGCGAACGATGTTCTGTCGCGGGAGCTAGCACCCACGCCATTCTGTCACGATGGCGACGAACCGACCGTCCGCCAGACCGAGGGGCCGTTTTTCAAACCAAAATCGCCGGAGCGCACTGACCTGCGCGAGCCCGGCACCAAAGGCAGCCGGTTCGAACTTTCCGGCTTTGTGCTGACGAGAAGCTGCCGTCCGCTGGGCGATGCGGTGGTCGATCTCTGGCATGCTGATGAGAAGGGCGAATACGACAATATAGGTTTCCGATATCGTGGTCACGTTGTCACCGGGCCCGACGGCGCATTCGTGTTTCGTACCATTGTGCCAGCGCCATACACCGGCCGCACGCGGCATTATCACGTCAAGGTTCAAGCGCCGGGCAGCCGTCTGTTGACCACGCAACTCTATTTTCCCAACGAGCCCGCGAACCTCCGTGACGGCCTATTCCAGCGCGAATTGCTGATGCGAGTAGCGGATGCCGGCGACGACCTCGACGGCCGGTTCAATTTCATACTCAATATGCGTTAGGACGCGTGCGTTTGGGTTTATCTGTTCCGCGTCGTCCAGACCGCACGGCGTTTCGGTGCGTCTTGCAATCCGTCTAAAGAATGTCGTTGCGTCGAATGCGATTGGAGCGCGGGGGATCTTGCTGATGGCGTTCTGGTCTTAGCCTCGGCGGGCGCTATCGGCTTCTGTGGCGGCAGGGGCATTCGCGCCGCTGCCGCAGTAGGATCGAGTTCACGAGGGACCAGCATCGCAAAGTTGCCGGCATGATGGACGTGACTGGCGAGCTGGCCGGCGCGATCTCCTGCTCCCCAAAATATATCGGCGCGGGCTGGGCCGACAATGGCGGAGCCGGTGTCCTGAGCGATCATCAAATGGTCGAAGTGGTCGCCCCGTTTTTCGTCGGTGAGAGGCAAGTCGGCCTCGATGAAAAACGGGGTCCCGTACACATGTAACGCATTATCAACAGCAATCGAGCGTGTTGGCGTCAGCGTTATGCCTTGGGCGCCAATCGCCTCGCGCGGCTTTTCCTGGTAGCCGGCGGCTTGCCGATCGTCTGTTAGTCCGACGATGCGAAAAAACATAAACGATCGATTTTGGCGTAAGAATTCCTCGGCACTTTGCGGGTTGGCGCGTACCCATTCGCGTATTCGCTCGAGCGACATTTCCTCGCGCGCAATGACGTTGCGCTCGATGAGGATACGGCTGAGCGGCACGAACGGATAACCATTATGTCCGTCGTAGTTGATACGCAGCATGGCACCGTCCTCGAGGCGCACGCGCGCCGATCCCTGGATCTGGATAGTCAGGGCATCCGATTTATTTTTGATCCAACAGATTTCGAGACGTTTCCCATCGAGCGCCCCATCCAGGATCTCGCCACGATCGTAATAAGGGACCAGCGTCCCGCCGTCCGTCCGCCGCAATGACTGCCCCTTATTGGGAAAGCTAGGACCGGCACTGTGCAGCGGCGGCACCAGATCCGGCGGGCGGCGATAGATCGGCATCTTGAAAATTCCGGTGGGGACGCGCGAGCCGTCCACGATCGGTTCGAAATATCCGGTCAAGAAGCCCGCACTATCGCCCAGCCTGGTTATATGCAGCGGGCGAAAATTGCGCTCAAAGAACAGTCGCGCCTGGTCCTCTGCTAATCGGCCGGCAACGAGCGCGCGACGACACACCTGTGTGAGCGCAGCGTACATAGGACGCTTTTCGTCTTGGCGCAGGCTGCTCCGCAATAGCGAGCGGCAGCTCGCCAAAAAAGTGGCAAAGGCGGCAACGTGATCATCCCCTGACCAGCCCTTTAAGGCACTCCATTCAATCGGCTCGAGGGCCGTGTCGCGCAGCTGCAGCGGCTCAGGTGGTGCGGTCGATGGGCCGAAGATCGCGGGTGGGGGAGCGGCGAGCTGCGGTTTTCGTTCCAGTCCCGCCGCAGCATGGGCCGATAGGCCGAGCAGCTGCGCAACAATTCCAACAATCACAGCAAACGTAGCTGCGACCACGATCTGATCGCGATCAGTCTTGATTGGGCAATTGCCGCCAACGGTCGACATCGTCGATCTACGTGTCTGTTAGCGGATGAATTTAGCCGTCAGAAAAGGCTAATTTTGTGATCAGACGTGGTTGTGATCAGACTGGCGATCAGCCAATGCCTGCCGCACCATGGATGTGGCCTTTTCGGCTTCGCGCGAAGATAAACCGTAAACTCCGCGAGCCACCATAGCGGCGACGGCGTCGCTGCCGTAATTCAAAAGATTGTAGGGACCGGCACAAGGCCTGGTCCCTTATGTCTTCTTAGCCTTTCGTAACGACCGGTGGGGCGCTTTACCCTTGCCGATATATTGCGCGCAGCCGGCAACGCTCAGGAGAGCGACTACCGCTGCCATTACAAGACTGAGCTTCTTCATGATATTCCCCCTGCCATGGCGAGCTAACCGTCACGGTCTACTCAACGCGCGCAACCTCCTGACCTGTCGCACCATAACGGGCATCAGGTGGGGAGCGCCTAGGTTGCGCAGCCAAGACTGAAGGGGTGATAGACGGTAACCCCCACCCATCTAAACTAACAAACGTGAGGGGTGGAATTGGTTCCCGCCTTAATTAGCTTTTTTGAAATCCGCCCCTCCCGGGGGTCTCGGAGCCCCTCGAGCTCGGTGCGTGCTGATCAGATTATTTGCCACAATTCGTCGTGCCTTAGCACCGCAAGCTTCGCAATATTGGCCGTGGTCCGCCGCGCTTCGACTACTTCGTTCCTCCGCCACAAACGGTTCATGTCGCATTCATGTCGCAGCGGCCATTGTTCGTTACGAGGGGTAACATGGAGGAAGAAAGCATGTCGAAGAAAAAGAAGAAGTCAAAATCGAAGTGACCTGAAGCGCACAAGCTTGCCTGGGCAAGCTATCAGGAGCTTCGGACCTTCTAATTACGCTAAGCGGCTGAACGAAGTTCGGCCGCTTTTACTTTGGCGAAACGTACTTTGGCAAAACGTACTTTGGCGAAACGATTTGCTCTCGTCGTAATCCGTCGCCCCCTTTGCACGCATCGGGTCACGAAAGACGCCGTTCGCGGGCATGCGCGATGAGCCAACCCATGATCTCCGCGCTTTGCTTGATCGGACCGAGGCGTCCTGAGCGCCCAACATGACCGGCTTCCATGTCAGTCTTAAGCAGGAGATCGTGGCTGTCGGTTTTGCTCGCCCGCAGCTTTGCGACCCACTTGGCGGGTTCGGCATAGCTCACCTGGCTGTCGTAGAAAGCCGCGGTAACAAACATCGGCGGATAGTCTTTTCGCACGACATTGTCGTAGGGCGAATAAGACAACATGTATTCGTATTCTCGCTTGACCGCGGGATTGCCCCACTCGTTGTATTCGAATGTGGTGAGTGGGACCGAGGCGTCGGACATCGTGGTGACAATATCCACGAATGGCACCTCCGCGACGATGCCGGCATAGAGGTCGGGACGCAGATTGGCGATTGCGCCCATGAGCAGGCCGCCGGCGCTATCGCCCTGCGCGAAAACTGCGCGCCAATAAGCATAGCCCTTTGCGATCAATGCCTCGGTCACGGCGATGAAATCCGTGAACGTGTTGCGCTTGTTGAGCATGCGGCCTTCGGTGTACCAGCGTTCGCCTTTTTCATGTCCGCCGCGCACGTGGGCAATGGCATAGACGAAGCCGCGATCAATCAAGCTGAAAGCAGACCGCGTGAAAGTTGCACGTGAGCTCAAACCGTAGGCGCCATAACCGACGATCAATGTCGGATTACCTCCGGCGAGCCGCATGTCCTTGCGGTAGACGAGCGTGATCGGAACGGGTTCTCCGTCGGGGGCGGTCGCGCTGAGCTGTTCGAGCGCATAGCGACGGGAATCAAACCAGCGACTCGCCGGGTCCTGCTTGCGCAGGGTCAGTGTGCTTGTGGTCACGTCAAAATCGTAGACGCATTGCGGCTGGAGTGGATTGCTAAAATGAAAGCGCAGAACTGTTGCTGTTGGATCGAGATTGACTTCGCTCTCGTCCGCGAAGGAGCTCGAGGCGACGCCGATTGCGGTCGGGTGCAGTACCGGAACTTCGCGGAGTTCAGGGAGATTGAAGACGCGGATCATCGTCCCATTTTCGTTTTCCACGTCCACGGCCACGAAGGTCTCGAAGACTTTGAAGTGGCTGAGATGATGACCTGTCTTCTCTGGAACGATTTCGCTCCAATACGCTGCCGCGGGCGTCGCCTGCGGAGCGCGCATTAGCCGAAAGTCGGGCGCGTCAAGGTTGGTGCGGATGAAGAACTCGTCGCCGACGTGGTCGACCTCGTAAATGACGCCTCCCTGCCGCGGCTCGATAACCTTCAATTCTCCCGTCGGCTGATCGGCTGGTAAATAGCGAAACTCGGTAGTGCGCTCCTCTTCGATATTGAGTAGGACAAACTTGCGTGACCTCGACAGGCCGATCGAAACATTGAAACTCGGATCGCTCTCCTCGTAGATCGGTACGTCGCTCGCCGGGTCGCTGCCAAGCCGATGCCGCCAGACCTGATAAGAACGCAGCGTGGTCGGCTCGTTGCGCACATAGAAGATCGTATTGCTGTCGGCGGCGAACACGAGATCAGAACTGGCATTATCTATACCCTGATCGACGATTTCGCCAGTTGCGATGGTTCGGACGAAGATGCGGAAATCACGACCGCCTGTGAAATCGACCGAGAACGCGACGCGCGTGTTATCGGGGCTCACGTTCCACGCGCCGAGCTGGTACTGCTGCGAATGGCCAGCGGCGTGTGCGCCAACATCAAGTACGATCTCTTCTTGAACCCCAGAAGCATCCTTCCGGCGGACGATGTACGGATACTGAGCGCCTTGCGTGAAGCGGCGTTCATAGACGTAACCGTTGTATGCTGCCGGAGCGCTTTTATCTTCTAGCGTCTCACGCGCCTTCAATTCTGCGGCCAGCTCGTCGACCAGCGGCTTGATCGATTCAAGCCGCGCGTCGGCATAGGCGTTCTCCGCATTGAGATAGGTAATGACCTGCGGGTCCTTGCGGTCGCGCAGCCAGTCGTAGTTGTCGATCCGCGCTTCGCCAAATGCTGTGAACGTCTTCGGCACCACAGGCGCAATCGGGAAGGTGCGCGCTGATGTTTCGATCGCGTTGGCCGAACTGAATCGTAATCGGCTTACGAGAGGAACTGCTCCCGCAGCCGCCAGACCAAACGCAAAAAATCTTCGAGTGGAAAGTCTGCGCATCAAAAGTTCGGCACCCTCGGCGCGTTCAAATAGGCGCCGAATGTGGCGTTTGGCCGACGTTGGGGGGGCACAAGCATGGTCCAAACTCGTTCGTCTCGGCGCCGGGCCAGCGCCGGAAGTCCTTGCTTGGCCTACTATTTACATCCCCTAGGGGTCGAAAGCGGACGAAAGCTGGGACACCCCGGGCGGCTTCCGCTTCGCCCTTGATGGCGGGCATCGACCGAATCAGAACCACGGCGGCATACCGGCGAAGGCCTGGGTGATCACGTGGAGCAAATCGGATTTTGTTGCCGCGATCACCGCCGCGCCGCCGGTGAGCCAGAGCGGCGATGACCTATTCTATTCGGCGGCGCGACTATTGCGGGTCGCTGCCTTCAGCTTTTCGATGTCCGCCGGCGAGAGCTTCGGTCGATCGATGGAGCGACAACGGAGACGCTTGCGATCCATTGATTTGCAGAATAGAGGCTTCCACAGCGGAATGCGCATGCAGCCAGCCCCAATCATTCGCTTAATAATCTAAGTTACGTTGTTGGAGGAAAGATTTGTTTGAATCAAGATTTTCTACGGATCGCGTCACAACCGGTTTGCTTCGGCGATCACTCATGTATGCCAAACGACGATCCGCCTTAGGCCGGCTTTGGGTCACAAGCGGACAAAAGTTCGCTGTCCAGGTCACTTAAACTTCAGAAAACTGACACGCGTCCTGCTAGTGGCCGATATTGTGATCCTATGGTTATTCGCCGTCAGGGATGAAATCGGAGCTCACCAGACATCCAGTATGGGTGTCTTCCTTATTCGCTCTTTGCTTCACTCGCTTGGGTGATGCCACGGCTTGCTTCAAGAAGGCGAGAACGCGTCCGATCAAGGTGGTATCTCAACATGAAATACAGGTCGGAGTGACGCATCGGAACAGTGATTGTTGATTTCTCGATATCGTCGAGTTCGGCCTGGAGCGCTTTTGCTTCCGCAGGCGTGAGTCTTTCTTGGAGCGCATTTTCAATGGCTCTGAGCCGCTGATAAAGCTGTCGGAACCGTTGTCGCACAAACCATTCGTACAGCCTTGGCGCAAAGCCAAAAGCCGGAAAAACGATCGCTAGCGCTGCAACCAGAAAAGCAATCGTCCTTTGTGCATATGTAGTCGTCCAGAGCGGCAGATATTTCGAAAGCAGCGAGGGGCCATTCCTGTAATACTCAACCGCGACAGACGGTACTTCGAATTCCGGATCGTCGATTGCCGGAAATTCCCCGGTGCGCTGAAAAAGTCCCGCTCCTCCGTGTTCCTCCTTCAGCGTCTCAGCTAGGAGCTGAATGATTGCAGGATGAAGATCGTCACTGATGAGGACCTTAGCTGTAGTCCCGATCAGCATTATGTCTTCTGGTGGATTGGGAGGATCGAGCTGAACGACCCCCTTCGGCAAAACCAGGCGTACGAGATCTGGGAACACCCGCAAAAAGGCGTCGGCCGATGAAAAGCTCATAAGCCGAACGTTCGGATTCTTCAGCAAACTTTCTACGGAAGGCGCATTCGAACCGCCTACAAGCAGGGCTGCGTCGGCCGTTCCGTTTTTTAGTGCCTCAACAGCGCCGTCACCGGCCAGTGGCAGCAAAGTCGCGGTTTTGGCGTCTATATTGGCCCTACTAAGAATGCGGTCCGCATCATACCGAGCGCCGCTTCCTTCCGGCCCTACGGCAATTCGCTTTCCTTTAAGTTGCGTCGGACTATCGAGTAATCGGCTGGATGAATAAAAAATCCAAAACGGAACATTGGAGATAAGTCCCATCGATCGCAGTTCGGGTGCCTCAGTCCTGTTGGAGATACCGCCTGTAGTAAACGCAATCTGTACGTTGGACTTGGCATCCCGCAAAAGCCTGAAATTTTCCAGCGCGCCAGCGGTCGACCGGACATTCAATTCGATTCCCGCGCGGGCAAATCGTGCTCGATATCTTTGTCCAAAGTAATCAAACGTGGTTCCTTCCCGACCAGTCGCGATGGTAACGCTGGAGGGTGGCGAGGGGACAAGATATTCCACTACGACCCAGCTGACGCCGATGACCACGGCCAACGCGGCTAGTCCTCCGATGAGTCTGCCGTAGCCCAATCGCTGCATGCTGTTCTGTCTCCGCAGGCGCCTCGTCGCCGGGTTTGTCGTTCGTGAAGTCGCCGAATCCCCAGCCGCCAGTCGCAGCATACCGTTTGGAATCCTTGACCATTATCTGGACATTCACAGCAGTTCCGACAACCAAAGAGTGGAGGCCGGCGCCTGGAAAGCCGCTAGCTAAGACTTTGTCGTTTTCTTCCGACGAGGCTTCATTCCAATGGAGCGCGGCAATGATTGCGCCGTCCGGGAACGGAAGTTTCCCTGTCGAAAGGGATTTATCGCAGCGACTGAGCTACTCATGGCTCGGAGCGCACTTTGTGCGCAATGATCTGGAGCCCGCGCGAACCTCTTGTGAAAGCGCTCCTGCCTTATTTCTCCCAGTAAAACCGAGCGCGTCGTGGAGCGCCATTGACCATAATTTGGGGAGTAAAACAGGGAGCTTGATTTGGATCAAAAATTTGGAGGTGGCGAAGTCCGGATTTCTCTTACCGGTCAGACGCGGACGACAGCCGGATGTGCAGGTGACTTCCGCTTCAACCGCCGATGGCGGACATTAATAGGATCAAAACCGCGGCGGTGCGCCGGCGAAGGCTTGGCTGATCACGTCGAGCAAATCGGATTTTGTGACCGGCCTTGGATGGGTGATCTTCACCGCAGCGACTACGTCCACGGCCTTGGCGATGTCGCTCTCCTTCAGTCCCAGATCTTTCAATCCAGTCGGCAGGCCAAGCCGCACATTGAGATCGTAGAGTCCGCGCGCCGCGTCCTTCACCCCGAGCGCGCGTGCGATCCGCGCCATGGCTTCGGGCGCGGCCGAGGCATTGAAGCCGACCGCATAGGGCGTGGCGACGGCGTGGCTGCGGGCATGATCGGTCTTGAACCATTGCCGCACGCGTTGCGCGATGGCGTGTTCCAGGCCGACCTTGGCGCGGAAATTTCCGGCGAGCCACGCGGCGTAGAGGACATCGCTCCGCGCCGCGAGATCGCGCGGGTTCCGCACGACGCACAGCAGGCTCGCGCCGAGCCGGCGCACTGCCTCCTCGGCCATGGATTGCACGACCGGATTGGTGTCGATGCCATAAAGACTCTCGACCGCGTGCGCCATCGCATTCATGCCGCTCGCGGCCGAGATTGCCGGCGGAAGATCGAGCGTGAGCTCGGGATCGTAAATGGCGGTCGCAGGGAGCGCGGCAGCGCTTTCGCCGTTCACGCGATTGCCCGCTGCGCCGATATACCAGCGCGCCGCCATTTCCGAGCCGGAATAGGTGGTGACGATGGCGATATAGGGCAGCCCCGTTGCCGCCGCCGTTGCCTTGGCGAGTCCGATCGGCGAGCCGCCGCCGAACACAATGAAGCCGTCGGGGTTGAGCCGCTTGATCTCGCTGAGAATGCGCTCGAATGCCTCGCGCGGCATGTCCTGGCCCGCAGTCTCGCAGAAGCCGACGCAACGCTCTGTGATCGGTGCGATGAGCTGGCGCGCCAAATCGGCGCGCGAGGGCGAGCACAGCATCATCAGCCGCGAGATTTTGTGCCGATTTGCTTCCTCGCGCAGCGCGGCAACGCTGCCGGCGCCGAAGACAATCCGCACTGGATCGGAATGGTAGGTGAAATTCGAGACGGAGTTCGAGATAGATTTCGAAATCATGGCCGCTTGCACGCCGCGCCGGTTCGCGCCGCGCTTACTCCGGTTTCATTCCGGCTTTTTGCACGACCGGACCCCATTTGGTCATCTCGTCCTTGATATAGGCGCCGAACTCGGCGGTACTCTTGTACAGGGGCGTGGCGCCCTGTTGGTCGAGGTTTCTCTTCGTATCCTCTGACCGCAGCACCTCTTCGATAGTGCCGTAGAGCTTGTCGATGATCGGCGCCGGCGTGCCGGCCGGCGCGAGAATGCCCCACCAGTCGGAGGCGACATAATTGGGCACGCCGGCTTCGGCGATCGTCGGCAGGTCGGGCAGGATCGGGCTGCGCGCCGCGCCGCCGGTGGCAAGCGCGCGCAAACGTCCGGCCTGGATGTTGGGCACGGTCTGGACGATGGAGCTGAACATCACTTGCGCCTCGCCGGCGATCACCGCAAGCATCGACGGGCCGCCGCCTTTGTACGGCACATGGACGATGTCGACGCCGGCGAGGAGCTTGAACAATTCGCCGCTGAGATTCTGGAAACTGCCGATGCCGGCCGAAGCGTAATTGAGAAAGCCGGGTTTCGATTTGGCGAGATCGAGCAGCTCTTTGACTGAATGCACCGGAACATCGGGATTCACGGTGAGAACATTCGTGCCGGTGGCGAGGATGGCGACCGGGGCAAAATCCTTGATCGGATCAAACGGCTCGTTTTTGTAGATGAAGGGATCGACGGCGTGCGCGATCGAGATAATGAGCAGCGTATAACCGTCCGGCGTGGCTTTTGCCGCAACGTCGGTGCCGACAATGCCGCCGGCGCCGGTGCGATTGTCGACGAAGACGGTCTGCCCGAGTTTCTGCCCGAGCTGGTTGGCGACGATGCGTCCGACCACGTCATTGCTGCCGCCGGGAGGAAACGGAATGATCAGCCGGATCGGGCGCGACGGGTAGTCGTCAGCAAGCGCAAGCAAGCCGGACATGACCATCGATGCAGACAGCGCCAGGAAAACAAAAATGCTTTTGAACATCGATGAAAATCGCAACGCCATTGATTGGCCTCAGAGGTGTCGCCGTGTCATTGCCGATCGATCCCGTGCACTTCCTTGGCCTTGGCGGTACACGCGCCGAGAAGAAAAGCAAGGTCGGTCCCGGTCGAGACATAGCGCGCGCCCATGCGCACGAATTCGGCGGCGAGTTGCGGCCGTGACGCAAGCCCGCCGACGCCGACATGCTTATCATGTTTGCGGCACGCCGCGATGGTCTTGGCATAGGCCTCGCGCAGCCGCGGATGTTCGTATTGGCCGGTCAAACCCCAATCGGCGAGAAGATCGTTCGAGCCGATCATCGCGAGGTCGATACCATCGACCGCGGCGATCTCGTCCGCTCGCGCCAAAGCCTGTTCGCTCTCGAATTGCACGATGATGGTGGTGGCGTCGTTGAGCGCGGCGTCCGCCTGCGCCGCCGGGAAGGACCGGTAATGCAGATGGGGCAGGGGACCGGCCGCCGAACGTTCGCCGAGGGGCGGGAATTTCGCCGCCTTGACGTAAGCGCGCGCTTCGTCCGCCGACTGCACGTGCGGGGCGATCACGCCAAGCGCGCCGGCATCGAGCACGCGGGAAACCTCGTTCAGCCCCGGCACGCGCACCAGCGGGGTGATGCCCACCTCCAGCGCCGCGATGCAGATCTGGCTTGTCGTCTCGAGGGAGAAGCTTGAATGCTCCATATCGACATAAAGGGTGTCGAAGCCGGCCGTTCTGGCGATCCGCGCGATCTCGACGCCACGGACGAGACGCACCGTCATCGAGGCGACGACCTCGCCCCGGGCCAGCTTCTCCTTGACATGGTTGCGTAAAACTTCGTTGATTTTGGCGGTCATCGATTGGCTATTTAAACTGGTTTCTCAATGTTGTTGACTGCCGCGCTGTTAAATACCGTTCCTGGCGGCAGATTATCGTGAAACAGGAAGGATCAGTCGTGAATTATTCGACCGACTTCAAGTCAATCCGTGCCCGGCTCGATCTAGCGGCCTGCTACCGCCTGGTCGATGCCTATGGCATGACCGATCTGATCTACAATCACATCACGGCGCGGATTCCGGGCACTGATCACCTCCTGATCAACCTCTACGGGCTTCTCTATAAGGAAATTACCGCATCGAGCCTCGTCAAAATCGATGTCGAGGGCAAGGTCGTGCACAATCCGCCACCGATTACAGCATCAATGTCTCCGGCTATGTGATCCACGGCGCGATCCACAAGGCGAGGCCGGACGTGGGCTGCGTGCTGCATACGCATACCCGCGCTGGCATGGCGGTTGCAGCGATGAAATGCGGCTTGCTGCCGCTGTCGCAGACATCAATCCGCTTCGTCGGCCATATCGGCTATCACGACTACGAGGGTCCGGCGATCGACGTCAATGAGCGCGAGCGGCTCGTGCGCGATCTCCGGGCGCACAATGCCATGATCATGCGCAACCACGGCCTCCTCACCTGCGGGCCGAGCATCCAGGAACCGTTCAATACAATGTATCAGCTCGAACTGTCGTGCCGCTCACAGGTCGACGCGATGGCCGCGCGCACCGAGCTCACCATGCCGGACGAGAACGTGCTCGCCCATACCGCGAATCTCTATCAGCCCGGCACCGGCGGCCCTATGGCGTGCTTGAATGGCCGGCGATGCTCCGGCTCCTCGCCGCGGAAGAGAAGAATTCCGGTTATCCGCCGTACTGGCAGTAGCAAGATTTCCGTTCGTCCCCGCGAAAGCGGGGACCCAGGCCTTATTGCAAGCCCTGGATTCCCGCTTACGCGGGAATGAGCGGGGGTTACCTGGAAAATCTAGCTTTACAGCCGCGCGTCCCGTATCGCCCGCCACACGCGCTCC
>Ga0318527_10000147_pt1 | contig 12882 bp, 7 predicted proteins | sample GRESIP052b4f25_FD_203533 | JGI IMG/M metagenome (GOLD analysis project Ga0318527, IMG submission 203533) | Tropical soil microbial communities from Luquillo Experimental Forest, Puerto Rico - GRE.SIPMG.052b4f25 | ecosystem: Environmental > Terrestrial > Soil > Tropical forest > Bulk soil...
ATCCAGCTCCCCGCGCGTATTTGCGCTCTCGATACGGCGCTGGCGGTGTTCGGAATGTGGTTGGCAAACCGCTTTTGCGATTGCTACCAAGCTGCCACGTCCAGCCGCTCGGTGCGCCGCTGCGGGTCGCCAGAGTGCGCGCTAATCGATCAGCTCGAATTGGATGCGCCCGCCAATAGGAGTCGATCGCTAGCCGCGGCGTTGGCGGTATGAACGGGCGACTGAGGGCGCGCGCGAGCACGGCATGCGGAAAGATTGCGGGCAAGCTTTTGGAAAGGCGCACCAGCGCCCGTGTATTTCGTGCGTCCTTTTCTTCCTGCCACCGGGACACAGCCCCACTCCCGCAGAGGGGCCATTATTTCATCGAACTCGTAAAGTTTTTGTCACTGTTGGAAACTCTCGGAAGTTATACGAGCCCGGAAGCCAAAGGACATTCGCGAAAAAGCCAATGTAAATGTTAGCGTGGTCTCCAAAACATTGAGGGGGATGGTACCACCGTCAGAAAAGATCCTCAGCGCGCTCGACCTTCGGGTTGTCTATTTATCCAAATGACGCTTTGCGCGACGGCGCTGCGGCAATGTCCGCTTTTGGCACTAAGCAGACATCTGAAACGCACCATCGAATTTCCGCTTTCGGGGGTAAAGCGGACACTGGTCCGACATTGATGGGGGTGACTTACGCAGCGATAACCTATTGTGATGCTGGGCGCTTCACCCTTAGGAGGACCGCGACTGCCACTCCGCACAAAAGAACGAAAACGGTGATGGCTACTTCAGTAATCGTCGCTAGTCTTCGATTTTGCTGCGGGTCCAATAATTGGTGCGCCTCTTTCAGTTGCCGATCTGCTTCTTCGACTTGCCGCTTTTCCTCTTCTTGGCGGTATTGGTCCTCTTTAGCTTTGGTTTGAGCATCTTCTGTTTGGGATCGAGATTGCTGTCGTAAGCCTGGCGGTGTAACGACAGTTGGGTTTACAGCGCTTGAGTTCGATTCAGCGTGAGTTTCAGAGTTTGATATAACTTGACGAGAGGATTCAATCTTTGAATCGTCAATCGCCAGATACTGTAATACCCCTCGTCCGTTCTGATCGAAGGTCGCCACCCACAGAAATCCTGCACCACCAGCCAGCCTATAAACTGGAACACCCGCTTTTGCGGAACGTTCTTCGTCGCCAAGAAAGCTAAACAAAATTCCGGGAGGACTGCCGCCCGATGCAACTACTGAAATCTCGTCGGGTTTGAGCGGCTCAAGTTGAATTGCGCCCCATATTGCCATAACCGCGCTCGGAAGCCCCTCGCGCTGTGACATTCGGATGATACGTGCCTGCTGGCCAAATTCGGATGACATACGGTCTATTTCGTTTTGAATATCGTTTGGGTCGAAAAAGGCGGGTTGGAAGTATGAGCTGACGTAATATGCTGTTCCGTCTTGAGACTGTAAAATCGAATGAGAACGCATGACTTCATTGTCAGGCGTTGCGTGTTCCTCATGGCACCAAATCAAACCAGGGAACTTATCGCTTGGCCTGCATTGATACGGGCGAGACGCCTGATTCCCGGAGTTAACGTGACCACCGAGGGATAGGCCATCAACTACGTAGCGCGATGCTGCAACGGGGCTGAATCGAGGAATTTTGACAAGGTTATTACGGAGGTCGTTGGCGTTTAATGCAAGGACCGGTGTGCCCAAGAAGGGTATAAAAACAAATGGTAATGCTAGGCTGGCCGCCGCGAGCGCCGCCACCAAGAAGCCTGCCCACGCCTTCCTCATCCCACGCCCCAAAAGCCGACGATTCAGCAACAGCGCCGAACGGTCGGGCGTCACAACCCGCAATCCCCCAAGGATCACGAAATCCCGCCTAAATTTAGAGGGCAGGACTTTATGTAATGTGAACGCGCGCGAGCCTGCCCCGCGGGAGTGCTGCTGGTACTTCCGACGGTCGCATTTCAAAAAGGTCGCTAACGAGCCAATGTCCGCTTTTGGGGGTAAAGCACACACCGTTCCAACTCATCTTTTCGGGGATGAAATCTACCTAGCAGGATTGTTTCGGTCGGGATTTTCTGTTCCGTAAGTTTCTCTCTGACAAGAGCTTGAGGGCATTAATATGATTGATCGTTGAACCCGCCGGCGCACGATATTTTAGGTCCCCCCAAGATGTTCCACGGGGCTCTTTGCACAAGAGTTCGTCGGTATAGGCGTCGAGAATTTGATTTGCGTCCTTCTGAAGCTTTTCGAGTTGAGCGACGATGTTGTCGAATCGCCCGATAGCGCGCGCCATAAATTCGTCTCCAACAAGCTTAGATGAATGGGTATTCGGACTGCTGCAGGTCGAGTGCGTCGAGGCGGCCACACTCTGGAAGATCAGCATCGAGTCCGTTGTAATCGCGAAGGTCGCGGAGGTGATCTTGGCGCGCGTATAACATGGCCAGTTCTCGTCGGATGATCTGATCGAAGCGCGTGGCCTGGGGCGCCAGACAGGCAAAGCCGTCGTGTACCGTCAAAACGTTGATAATTCCCTCGCTCTGCGCGGCCGGAACAACTCGGATGAGATGGGCGGCGTCCAGGCTGTGAACAAAGTTCGGTGCCGCAGAGCCGGCTTCAGGCGATTTTGGTTTCCGCTAACGAACCTATTTCGTTATGATGACGCTTGGCAGAAGCGGAGCCAGCGATGATTCGGGGCTTTTCGTTTTCCTTATTCGAGCTGGTCGGGTCGTTGCTGGCGGCAAGTGCGGCGCCAACGCAAGCCGCCGAGCTGCGGCGCGTAGAATATTTCCTGCCGGCCGTCGAGTATTCGCCGTCGCCGGAAGCGTTCTGCCCCTGGCGCATTCGCGACGCGATCTATGCCGACACCAAAGTGATCGCACACTTGGAAGCTAATCCGGACGTCGATGAATCGGACAAAGGTCCGCTCATTCTCGGCGCGCGCGCCGAAGTGCATTACCTACGCCGGATTCTCGGCCCGGTGCATCGCATCACCGCCAGTCCGTGCTGCTATAGCCGCAAGCCGATTTACGTGCGGTGAGGATGATTAGCAAAACGATCATGTGTTCGTGAAAAAAATTCACACTGCCCCGACATTCACCGCCTGACGTCATCCGCAACGATTTTGCTCCGTTCACGTTCATTATGGGCTAGCGGCGCGCCTGTGGCGAACCAACGTCGCGACGGAAATTCTCAGAAGAGAACCTTTCATGAGACTGCGCATCACGACGAGAAAAGTGATTCAACGCGACTTTCAGAAAGTCACGAATGAGACCGCGGACAACGAGACTCGCTCTTCAGTGGTGGCGGCGCTCCGGCGTTGGTGGTTTTCTACGAAATCTCCGACCGCGAACTACAACGCCGACTTGGCTTGATCGGCCCGCAGCGATCCGCATTGGTCCTACGTTAAGTTTGTTTCTGCTTTCCCTGGCGTTGAAGGACGAAGGACTCGATGATGCAAGACGGTGCGGCCTCATCAGCCCGGAAGAGCATGCAATCATGGTTGATTTGAGCACAGCACTGCGCTGCCACAAGGCGCCGGGCGGGAACGTCTATGACAATGCCGCAGTCCTTGACGATCCGGCGTGGCGTGCGGTGAACGCCAGAGCGGATCAGGCTCGCCGGCAATTGCTAGATCTGACGAAGGATAAATCCGAGCGCCAGGAACCGCTCGGACGCAACGATCTACATTGAAGTTAAGGGCGAGGCCTACGACGTGCTGCCTCACTCCGCCGGCGCGGTGGGCGTGGTGCCCCCGAGCCAGCGCGGCCACAGCCGCTGCCGCCCACGCGCGAGCCGTTGCGCCAGATCATCGAGATAAAGGTAGACGACCGGCGTCGTATAGATCGTCAGAAGCTGGCTAATGACCAGCCCACCCATAATGGCGATACCGAGCGGGCGGCGAATTTCGCTGCCATTGCCGAAGCTCAAGGCGAGCGGCACCGCGCCGAGAATGGCGGCGCTGGTCGTCATCATGATCGGGCGGAAGCGCAAGCGGCAGGCCTGATAGATCGCGTCATATGAGGTCAAGTGCTCGGCGCGTTTCGCCTCGATGGCGAAATCGATCATCATGATCGCATTCTTCTTGACAATGCCGATCAAGAGGATCACCGCGATCAGGCCGATAATGTCGAACTCGGTGTGAAACAGCATCAGAGCCAACAGCGCGCCGACGCCGGCCGAAGGCAGCGTCGACAAAATCGTAATCGGGTGGATGTAGCTCTCGTAGAGCACGCCGAGCACGATGTAGACGGCAATGATCGCCGCCATGATCAGGATCGGCTCATTGTTGAGCGATTGCTGGAATATCTGCGCCGTTCCGGCGAGATTGCCATGGACCGAGGCCGGCATGCGCAGCCGCGTGATCGCATCGTTGATTTCGTTCGCCGCCTGGCCGAGCGAGGCGCCAGGTTGCAAGTTGAACGATATGGTGGTGGCGACGAACAGACCCTGATGACTGACGGAGAGCGGTGCGTTGCCGGCATTGTAATGGGCGAAGGCGGCAAGCGGGACCATGGTCTCCTTGGTCGTCGAAACCGCGGCGCCCGAGGACACGCTGCCTTTGCCGCGGTTGCCGAGCGCGTTGATGGCGGCATTACGCGCGGAATTGTTGTTGGCGGCGGCCGCCGCTGTCGCGCTGGTCGCAGCCGGCACATTGGCGCCGCCGGAACTCGCCGCCTTCACGGTGCCGAGCGGAAGATTCGACTGCGCCGTTCCCGCCGCGCCGCTGCCCGAAGGCGTGACGTAGATATCGGCGAGCGAGGCCGGGTGTTGCGTGTAGCGCGGGTCGATCTCCATCACGACGTGATACTGATTGATCGCGCTGTAGATGACGGAGACCTGGCGCTGGCCGAAGGCGTCGTAGAGCGTGTTGTCGATCTGCGCCGGCGTGATGCCCAGGCGTGACGCGGTCGGGCGATCGATGATCAAATCGGATTCGAGCCCGCGCTGCTGCTGATCCGAACTCACGTCGGCCAGGACCGAACTGTGTTCGAGCTCGCGAACCAGAAGCGGCGTCCATTTGCTCAATTGCGCGGAATCGTCAGCTTGCAGCGTGTATTGGTATTGCGCGTTGCTTTGCCGGCCGCCGGAGCGGATGTCCTGGACCGCGACCAGAAACAGCCGGCCACCCGGCACTTTGGCGAGTTGCGGGCGCAACCGCGCAATCACCTCATCGATCGACGGCCGCTGCGAAATGGGTTTGAGCGAAACAAAGACCGAGCCGGTATTGATCTGGCCGAAGCCGCCGCCGCTGCCAACGCCGGTATAGCCGACGACATGTTCGACGGCGGGATCCTGCTGTACGATCGCCATCATCTGCCGCAGTTTCTGCGTCATCAATTGAAACGACACGCTCTGATCGGCTTGCAGCGTGCCGACGAGCCGGCCGGTATCCTGCTGCGGGAAAAAGCCCTTCGGCACGACATAAAACAGGAAGACATTCAGCGCGATCGCGGCGAAGAAGATGAACAGAACGAAGCGACGGTGATCGAGTGCCCAGACCAGCGACCCCTCGTAGGCGCCCAGCACGTGTTCGAAGAAGCTGCGGCGGCGTTCGCGCTCGAGCTCCGGCGGCCGCGGGCGTAAAAACAGCGCGCACATCATCGGCGTCGTGGTCAGCGAAATCGCCAGCGAAATGAGGATGGCCAACGCCAAAGTCAGCGTGAATTCGCGAAATATCCGGCCGAGAATTCCGCCCATCAACAGGATCGGCAAAAACACCGCGATCAGCGATAGGCTGATCGAAAGCACGGTGAAGCCGACCTCGCGCGCGCCTATCAAAGCCGCCCGCACGCGCGGCATGCCGGCCTCGAGATGGCGCGAGACGTTTTCCAGGACCACGATGGCGTCGTCGACAACGAAACCGGTGGCGATGGTGAGCGCCATCAGTGAGAGGATGTCGAGGCTATAGCCGAGAAGGTACATCGCCCCGAACGTGCCGATGATCGATACCGGCACGGCGACAAACGGAATCATGGTCGAGCGGATGTCGCGCAAAAACAGATAGACGACGAGCGTCACCAGGCCGATGGCGAGCGCCAGCGTGAACTCAGTGTCGCGCAACGATTGCCGAATCGTGATGCTGCGATCGATGGCGATAGTGACATTGACATCGGCCGGCATCGCCGCTTCGAGATGCGGCAGCGCCGCTTTGATCGCGTCGATCGTCTCAATGATATTGGCGCCGGGCTGGCGGAACAGGATGACCAGCACCGAAGGCTGACCATTGGACAGGCCGAGGTTGCGGGTGTCTTCGACGGAATCGACTACCTCCGCCACGTCCGACAATCGCACGCCGGCGCCATTGCGGTAGGCAACCACCAGCGGCGCGTAATCCGCCGCCTTGATCGATTGATCGTTGGTCTAGATCTGAAAACGGCGGTCACCGTCGTCGATGGTACCCTTCGGACTATTGGCATTGGCGGAGGCGAGTGCGGCGCGGACATCTTCCAGCCCGATGCCGTAGTTGAACATGGCAGTCGGATTGAGCTCGACGCGGACCGCTGGCAGCGCTGAGCCGCCGATGATCACCTGGCCGACGCCACTGATCTGCGAGAGCTGCTGCTGAAACACGTTGCTCGCCGCGTCGTACATCTGGCCTTGCGTCAATGTCTTCGATGTCATCGCCAGAATGAGAATCGGCGCGTCAGCCGGGTTGACCTTGCGATAGGTCGGATTGGTTCGCAGACTCGACGGCAGGTCGGCGCGCGCCGCATTGATCGCGGCCTGCACGTCGCGCGCGGCACCGTCGATGTCACGGTTGAGATCGAACTGGAGCGTGATCCGCGTCTGCCCAATTCCGCTCTGCGAGGTCATTTCCGTGACGTCGGCAATCTGGCCGAGGTGGCGCTCCAGCGGTTCGGCGACGCTGGTGGCGACGGTCTCGGGGCTGGCGCCTGGAAGCTGCGCATTGACGGAAATCGTCGGGAAATCGACCTGCGGCAATGGCGCGACCGGCAGTTTGGTGAAAGCGAGCGTGCCGGCGAGCGCAATCCCGAGCGTGAGCAGCGTCGTCGCCACCGGGCGCTTGATGAATGGCGCAGAAATGTTCATTCCGCGGGCGCTCCCGGCGCGAGCGGGTTAGACGGCCGCTGCCCAGTCAAACGCACGGCCAGCCGGTCGAAGTAGAGATAGATGACCGGCGTTGTGAACAGCGTCAGCACCTGGCTGACGACAAGCCCGCCGATGATGGCGATGCCGAGCGGCTGGCGCAATTCCGATCCGGTGCCGGTGCCGAGCATCAGCGGCATGGCGCCGAGGATCGCAGCCATGGTCGTCATCATGATCGGCCGGAAGCGCAGGAGCGAGGCTTGATAGATCGCCTCGCGCGGCGATAGGCCTTCGCTGCGCTCGGCGTCGAGCGCGAAGTCGATCATCATGATCGCGTTCTTCTTGACGATGCCGATCAACAGAACGATGCCGATGATGGCGATGACGTCGAGGTCGTAGCGGAGGAGGATCAGCGACAATAACGCGCCGACACCGGCGGAGGGCAGGGTGGACAGAATCGTGATTGGATGGATGAAGCTTTCGTAGAGAACGCCAAGCACGATGTACATCGCTACTACGGCGGCGAGGATCAGGAACACCTCGTTGGTCAAGGCAGACTGAAAAGCCGCGGCGGTACCCTGAAAGGCGGTGATGAAGCTCAACGGCAGGCCGACTTGCGCCTGGGTCTGTTTGATCGCGGCGATTGCAGATTCCAGCGAATGGCCGGGCGCGGTGTTGAACGAGATCGTGGTCGCGGGAAACTGGCCGTAATGGGTGATCACGAGCGGCGCGGCGCGTTGCTCGATATGGGCGATTGCCGAGAGCGGCACCTGGCCGTTCGTCGCCGAGGACGACGACGGCAAATAGAGCGATGACAGTCCGGTCAACGAGCGCTGCAACGCCGGATCGATCTCGAGAATGACGCGATACTGATTGGACTGTGTGTAGATCGTCGAAATGATGCGCTGGCCGAAGGCGTCATAGAGCGCGTTGTCGACCGTCGCCGGGGTGATGCCGAACCGGCTCGCGGTGGCCCGATCGATGACGATGTCGACGGCGAGCCCCTGCGCTTGCAGATCGCTGGCTACGTCGGTGATTTCGGGACGCTCGCCGAGCGCTTGCACCAGTTTCGGCACCCAGGTGGCGAATTCCGTCGGATTGGCGTCTTCCAGCACGAAGTGATACGGCGCGCGGGCAACGGTCGCGTCGATGGTCAGATCCTGCACCGGCTGCATGTAAAGCCGGATGCCCGGGATGCCGGCGACCTCGCTCTCCAGACGGCGGATGATCTGGCTCGCCGATAAAGCGCGGTCGTCGTGTGGTTTGAGTGTGATCAGGAAGCGGCCGGTATTGAGCGCCTGATTGGTGCCGTCGACGCCGATAAACGATGTCAAGTTCTCGACGTCGGGATTTTTAAGGATGGTCTCGGCCAGCTTGTTCTGCGCCTCGGCCATGGATTGATAGGAAATGCTTTGTGGGGCCTCCGAAATCGCCACGATCATGCCGGTGTCCTGCACAGGGAAGAAGCCCTTGGGGATCACGATATAGAGCAGGATCGTCAGGACCAGCGTGGCTAGCGCAACCAGTAATGTCATCGGCTGGCGATCCAGCACCCAGTTGAGCGCGCGCCCATAGCGGGCAATCACGGCGTTGAAGATCTGCTCGGCTTTGAGATCGAACCGCGTGCGTTCGGCGTCGGGATGATAACGAATGAGCTTGGCGCAGAGCATCGGCACCAAAGTGAGCGACACGATCGCAGAAATCACGATCGTCACCGCGAGCGTGATCGAGAATTCATGGAACAGCCGTCCGACGACGTCGCCCATGAACAAGAGCGGGATCAAGACAGCAAGGAGTGAGATCGTCAGCGAAATGATGGTGAAGCCGATCTGTTCGGAGCCGCGTAACGCTGCCTGGAACGGGTCCATGCCGCCTTCGACATAGCGGGCGATGTTCTCGATCATCACAATGGCGTCGTCGACGACGAAGCCGGTGGCAATGGTCAGCGCCATCAGCGACAGATTGTCGAGGCTAAATCCCAATAAATACATCGCCCCGAACGTGCCGACGAGCGACAGCGGCACCGACAGGCTTGGAATAATGGTGCCTGGCAGCGTGCGCAAAAACAGGAAAATGACGAGGACCACGAGAACTACCGCGAGTCCCAATTCGAATTCCACGTCGGCGACCGACGCGCGGATCGTGACGGTGCGGTCGCTGATGACCGTAACGTTCATGGCCTCGGGCACGGTCGAAAGAATCTGCGGCAAGACCGATTGGACGCGGTCGACGACGGCAATGATGTTGGCGCCGGGTTGCCGCTGTACATTGATGATGATCGCGGGTGTCGTATTGGCCCAGGCGCCGAGCTTGGTATTTTCCGGTCCGCTGACAATCGTGGCGACGTCGGACAAGCGGACCGGGGCGCCGTTGCGATAGGCGACGATCAGGGTGCGGTATTGATCGGCGCTGGTGACCTGGTCGTTGGCATTGATCATCAGCGCTTGGGTCGGCCCGTCGAAACTGCCCTTCGGCGTATTGACGTTGAGATTGCCGAGTGTGGTGCGGACGTCGTCGATGTTGAGCCCGTATGCGGCAAGCGATTGCGGATTGATCTGAATGCGTACCGCGGGCCGCTGGCCGCCGCTGACGGTGACGAGCCCCACGCCGCTAAGCTGCGAGATTTTCTGCGCGAGCCGGGTCTCGCTGAAATCGTGCAGCTCGGTCAGCGCCATGGTCTTTGAAGTGATCGCAAGCGTGAGGATCGGCGCGTCGGCCGGATTGACCTTCGAATAGATCGGCGGAGTCGGCAGATCGGACGGCAACAGGTTGCCGGCGGCGTTGATCGCCGCCTGCACCTCCTGCTCGGCGACATCGAGGCTCAGATCGAGGCTAAATTGAAGCGTGATGACCGACGCGCCAGCAGAGCTCGCCGAGGTCATCTGATTGAGGCCCGGCATCTGGCCGAATTGCCGCTCGAGTGGCGCCGTTACCGAGGACGTCATCACCTCGGGACTGGCGCCCGGATAGAGCGTCTGCACCTGGATGGTCGGATAATCGACCTGCGGCAAGGTGGAAAGCGGCAGAAAATTATAGGCGACCATGCCCGAGAGCATGATCGCGGCCATCAACAGCGACGTCCCGACCGGACGCCGAATGAAAGGCTCGGAGACGTTCATCGCTTCGTTTTACCGCCGCGGATCCGCGCTCGCCCCCGCGCTTGCGATCATGCCCTACCTGTTGCCGGCCGGCGGCTGATTTTGCGAACGACGCTGCTGTTGTCCGCTGCCCGGCCCGCCTGGGGCTGCATTTGGCGCTTGCCCGTTTTGGCCGGCGATGATGACTTTCAAGCCGTCGCGCAAACGATCGGTGCCGTCGACGACGACGCGGTCGCCGGCCGAAAGCCCGGAATTGACGGCAGTGACATTGCCGTCGATCGGGCCGGTCGAGACTGGGCGCACCGCAACCGTATTGTCGGGGTTGATGACGTAAACATAGGCGCCGGGCGCGCCGCGCTGGATGGCCGAGGTCGGGACCGTCACGACGTTTTCCAGTGTTTTCACGAGAAGCCGCACATTGACGAACTGGTTCGGGAACAACGTGTCGTCCTCGTTGTCGAATTGCGCGCGCACTTTGACGGTGCCGGTCGTGGTGTCGATCTGGCTGTCGACAGCCGAAACTTTGCCGACCGCAAGCTGGCGAATATTGGCGCGGTCATAGGCGGTAACGGTGAGTGGCGTGCCGGCACTATATTGCGGCATGATGCCCGGCAGTTCGTCTTCCGGGATCGTAAAGACGACGGAAATAGGCTGGAGCTGGGTAATGACGGCAATGCCGCTGTTGTTGGCGGTCTGCACGTAATTGCCGGGATCGACCAGACGAAGCCCGACACGGCCGGTGATCGGCGCGACAATGCGGCAATAGGAAATGTTCAGAAATTGCGCGTCGACCAGGCCCTGGTCCTGTTTCACCGAGCCGACATATTGCTGGACGATGAAGACCTGATCCTCGGACTGTTGCCGGGCGATCGAGTTCTGCTGGGCGAGCGTCTGGTATCGCTTGAGATCCATTTGCGCTTGCGCGAGCAGGCCCTGATCTTTGGCAAGCTGGCCTTCATATTGCTCCTTTAGATACTCGTACGGCCGCGCATCGATTTGGGCGAGAAAGTCGCCTTTCTTGACCAATTGGCCTTCGGTGAAACCGACGTCGATCAATTGGCCGTTGATCTGCGTCTGCACCGTCACGGTGGCGAGCGGGGTCACTGTGCCGAGAGCATTGACGATCACGCGCACATTGCCGAGCGCCGCCGTCGAGGCGCCGACGGTTTGCAGCGCGCCCTGAAAGCGCCCGGCTGGCGCCGGAGCGCTTCTGATCCATTTCGCAGTTTCGTAGATGGCGAAGACAAGCAGCAGGGCGACAACCGCGCCGGCCGCGATTCGCCAGCGCGAGCGGCGGGGCGCCTTGACCCATGGTTCTACCCATGGTCGCACAGGCTCCGGAATCAGGCGGCGAGCGCCTGGCGCCAGTTCGTCATCAGTCCTGCGCGTTCGCTCGTCCATGCGCTTCGGTCGATCCCGGGAGATTTCAACCGGCCTTGACTTATAAAGTGCCCTAACTTGGGTCACCTAATGAATATTCGCTAATGCGAAGGGCGCAGCAGGCAACGCGAATAAGTCTTTATTCCGTGCGGTCCTGACGCTACCGCGGCGATGCGGCTATCGCCGAATTCTCTAGTAAATTCAGTGCCACTACGAAAGTTTTAGGTCTCTTGCCGCGGCGCCGGCCGTGTTGCGCTGCGGCAACCCACGCCCGTGCCTATTGCGCACCGGGCGGTGGCGCGAGCGGCGGGGGCACCAGGATGTCGCTCGGAATCGTTCCGACCGGGGAGGGCTGCGATTCAAGCTGTGGCAGCAGCGAGAAATCCCGTTGCAACTGGCCTTGCGTCGGCAGTAACGCGATGTCCCATCCACCGCCGAGCGCCACGATCAGGTTGACGCTGGCAAGAAACAAATTCTGCCGCGCGGTGAGTTCGGCCTCCTCGTCGGCCAGCAACTGAACCTCGGCGACGACGACCGTGGTGAATGCCGTAGTGCCGGCGCGAAACTGATTCAAAAATACGTCCACCGCCTGGCGTTGATCGGCGACGGCGCGGCGTAGCTGCGCGACCTGCGCTGACAGATAGCGGATGGCGGCGAGCTGGTCCTCGACCTGCTGGAATGCGGTGAGCACGGTCTGCCGGTAATTGGCGATGCTCTGCCAATAGCCGGCGCGGGCGGCGTCGACCTGCGCCGCCGTGAGCCCGCCGTTAAATAAAGTCTCGGCGGCGCTGGCGCTGAGCGAAGCGACCGAACGCGCAGCGCTCAACGGCAGCGGTATCGGGCCGATATACTGAATTATTGCCGAGAGCGACACGTCGGGAAACCAGGCTGCCTCAGCGACACCGATGAGCGCGTTCTGCTGCTCCATGGTTCGTTCCGCGGCAGCAATGTCTGGACGCCGTTCAAGGAGCACCGAAGGCACGGTGAGCGGGGTCTTAGGAATGTGCTGCGCCAGATTGCGCGGGCCGACGCCGAGCTCGGCGGGCGGCCGGCCGGTCAGGATGGCGATCGCGTGCTCGAACTGCGCGCGCTGCAAGCGCGCATTGGAGAGCTGGGCTTCGGTCGTGGCGATCTGGGCGTCGGCGGTGGCGACGTCGCCGGCGGTGACTGCGTAGCCGGCTTTGAATTGATTGTTCACGATCTCGTAGGTTTTCTTGTATTCCACGATCGTGCGCATCAGCAGCGTGATCAAGGAATCCGACGTGCGCAGATTGAAATAGGCAATGGCGAGCTGCGCCTGCGCCGCGAGCTTGGCATTGTCGAGATCGGCGGCGCTCGCCTGCGCGCCCGACGTATTGGCTTCGATCTGCCGGCG
>Ga0318527_10000152_pt1 | contig 12807 bp, 9 predicted proteins | sample GRESIP052b4f25_FD_203533 | JGI IMG/M metagenome (GOLD analysis project Ga0318527, IMG submission 203533) | Tropical soil microbial communities from Luquillo Experimental Forest, Puerto Rico - GRE.SIPMG.052b4f25 | ecosystem: Environmental > Terrestrial > Soil > Tropical forest > Bulk soil...
GCTTTTCGCGAGCGCGTCGACGCCAGTCAGGCCGCCGGCGCCGGCGCGGACCTCGACCACCACCTGCTGGCCGAGTTCGGTGCTCAGCCCATTCGCCAAGGCGCGGCCGAACAAGTCGGCGGCGCCGCCGGCGGCGAACGGCACGATCAGCCGGATTGGCCGGTTGGGAAAGGCTTGCGCCCGCGCCGCCGCCGGCCACAGTGCCGCGACGGCGAGGGCGGAGAGGAGCGCGCGTCGAGAAGTGCCCATGGTTCAAGCCATCTCGTGCATTGCGCGATCTTGACCCAGCTCGCGACAAAAACAAACTCGATTTTTGCCGCGAGGCTAGCACATCGGCCGTTGCGTCGACGGGCATGACGCCGCTGGCGGCGGAGGGAGCGTCAAAGATGATACTCGAAATCGAGGTTTAGAAACTCAGCGCCGAACGGACGGCGATCACCCACGCATTCGGCCGCAAGCTTCCATCGCTATTGAGAACGCCACCGCCCGGACGGATGATGTATTGCACCTCCGGCTGCAGCATCCACCACGGCGCTAACTGGGCCTGGTAGATCATCTCGACCATGGCTTCCCCGCTGCGCACCGGGAAGAAGAAGTTTCCGAAGAACCCGGTGTCGGCATCGAGCCCGCGCGCATTGTCGCCGACGCGGGCATAGGCGGCCGCAACGCCGACCTTGTCGTTCGGGCGCAAAGGTATAAGGCCTTTGTAAACGAGGCCGCCGTCGGCGTAGAAGTTGATCAGATTGCGATCGTTCGGCACGCCGCCGGCACGGACGAATCCCGACAGGCCTTGGTCGTCGCTACCGGGGACGCGATAGAGCATCTGATCGATGACGCCGTAGACGCCGTGATCGCCGGTGTGATCGAGCGGAATGCCGGTCGACTGCGGGTCCGCGAGCGAGAGGCCGATATTGTCGAAGCGCTGATCGCCGAAGCGCGAGCTGGTGTGGTACCAGGCTCCGATCCGGTAAGCGCCCGGAAGGCCTTTGGCGTCCTTACCCTGGTTGGGCAAATAGCTCGCCTCCGCGATGAAAAACGCGCCGCCGCGAAAGCTGGCAACGGTGCCGGTGGGAAGCGCCGTCGGTTGATTGGAGCCGTTACCCCCGCTCGGATCGCCGCTGAACACGGCCGCTTGAAATGCCCACTCGTCGACGGGCGTGATCCGAACGCGAATCCCCGGGGCGGGCAGCGGATAGGCCGGTCCTCCGGCCGGAAGATTGGCGGCGAGAAACGTCGGCCAGCTGATGGCGTTGTTGATGAAGTTTGCAGCCGTCTGGCTCTGGAGAAACTGGCTATCCGCCGACATCAGGCCGGCGCGAACGGATAAGCGGTCATTGAAAGCGTTCTGCTCGTACCAGAACGAATAGAGCCGAGCGACCGGTCCAGCTTCGAGATTCGAAACGGCGAGGATATTGTTCAGATATGTCGGACTGAAAAAAGGCCCGTGGGTGATGAGGCCATGGGTGTGAAATTTGCCTCCCTCCCATCCCGCGAGCTTGTTCAGGTCGAGGTCGAGCTGCGGCTGGAAAACCCCGATCGCGACGGCGCCGGGTCCGATCCCGCCGCGGACATTGGCCAGAAAATCGTTGGTATAGTTGAAGGTGAAGGTGACGCCGTTGCGTTCGAGATCAGACCGCAGTCCACCCCAATCGCCGGTCAAGGTGCTGGGTGCGGACGCTGGCGGCGGTTCCGACCGGTGGGTCTGCGCTAAGGCGCCCGTGCCGAAAGCCGCGCCGAGCAAGGACAGCGCGGCAGCAGCGAACGTCCACGCCCAACGACGTCCGGCGATCGCGCTCATGTCCCCCGCCCCCGGAGCGATTTGAGGCGAGTTTCCGCTGCGATTCAGGCAAAATGTTGTGGCCGGATGAGCGACATGTTGCTTCGGGACGCAGGGAGGGCTCGATGTTGGATGGCGTGATGCTGCTGTGGTTCGTGCTGACCGCGGCGGCGCTCCTGTTCGTGGCGGTGGACATCCGCACCACGCCTGAATCCGCGGTGCTCAAATGGGGATTCGTGCTGCTGACGGCGTATACCGGCGTGGTCGGTGCGTTCCTCTACGTGCTCGGCTGCCGCGAGCCGTTGCCCGGGCTGCACGAACGGTACGTCGCCGCGCGCTGGCGGCAGACGCTGGGATCGACCATGCATTGCGTCGCCGGCGACGGCGTCGGCATTCTCGCCGGCGCGGTGCTCTCGAGCGTCTTCGGTCTTGCCGGTTTGGTCGAGGTGGTCGTCGAATACGTTCTGGGTTTCGCCTTCGGCTGGACGATTTTCTAGGCGCTGTTCATGCGTGACATGGCCGGCGGCTCATATCTGCGCGCGCTGAGAAGCACGTTCATATCGGAACTGCTGTCGATGAATCTGCTCATGGCCGGAATGGTGCCGACGGTGATGGCGCTGAAATCGCGCATCCCATCCGCGGCCGATCCCGCGAGCCCGCGCTTCTGGTTCGTGATGTCGATGGGCCTGCTCGTCGGTTTCGTCTTCGCTTATCCGATGAACTGGTGGCTGGTGGCCTACCACCTCAAGCATGGCATGATGACGGTGCGCCCGGCTGCTGCCGTTGTCGGCGCGCACGCCGACATGGCCGGCATGGATGCGGCGCCGCACGCCGCGATGTCCATGGGGAGCGGCGACCCGCCGTGGCCGCCGATCCCGGTGATGACGCTACTCTCGTTCCTCGCATTGGCGGCGGGCGTGGCGATCGCTTTCCTGTTGCGGGCGACGTGAGCGGAGACACTAAGTCAACTTCACGGCGGCGCGTCCAAACGGTAACCTCGCAATCCAATGCCACGACGTGGCGTTGCGCAAAGAGGCCTTGACCCATGCTTTCACGCCGGGCGTTCCTGCTCTCTACCCTTGCGGCTTCGGCAAGCGGCACGCTTGCGCGCGCGCAGCCTGCGCCCCGGGCGAGCGCGAGCAACGCGCCGCCGACGGTGTTGCGGATCGAGCGCCGCGGCATCGAGGTGAACGGCAAGCCCGCCTCGGTGTTGGGCATCCAGCAGCCCGACGGCACCTTCGGCATCAGGACGCATGTGGGCGATCGATTCCGCGTGCGCGTGCAAAACACGCTCAACGAGCCGAGCCTGATCCACTGGCACGGTCTCACCCCGCCTTGGCAGCAGGACGGCGTTCCCGGCGTCTCCGGTCCGCCAATTCCGCCGGGCGGGAGCGCCGACTACGACTTCCCGCTGCGCTTCGGCGGCACCTTCTGGATGCATTCGCACCAGGGATTTCAGGAGCAGCTGTTGATGGCGGCGCCGCTGATCATCCGCGATCAGCGCGACCGGCCGGACCAGCAGGAAGTCATCGTGATGCTGGCCGACTTCAGCTTCACGCCGCCCGAGCAGATCTTCGAGGGGCTCAAGAAAAGCGGCATGTCATCGATGAGCGGCGCATCGTCGCCCGCGCCTGCGTCCGGCGGCATGAAGGGAATGCAGATAGCGCCCGGCATGGCCATGGACGCCGCCGCGAAGCCCGATTTGAACGACGTGACCTACGACGCCTTCCTCGCCAACGACCGCACGCTCGGCGACCCCGAAGTGGTCAAGGTCGAGCCGGGCGGGCGGGTGCTGCTGCGCGTCATCAACAGCTCCTCCATGAGCGCGTTTCATGTGAATCTCGGCGCCCTCGATGGCGAGCTGACCGCGGTCGATGGATTCCCCATTGCGCCGGTGGTGGCCCGGCGCTTCCTGATCGCGGTGGCGCAGCGGCTCGATATCCGGCTCGCCATTCCGCGCGCGGCGGCGGCCTATCCCGTGCTCGCGGTGCTCGAAGGCGAAACCAAGCAGACGGGCCTTATCCTGCGTGCGGGAAATGCGCCGGTCGCGCGCATCCCCGACACCGCCAGCACGGCGTCTCCTCCGCTCACGCTCGATCTCGAGCGCCGGCTGCGCGCCGTCAAGCCGCTCAAGCCGCGCAAGGCAGACCGCACCCACACGCTCAACCTCACCGGGGAGATGGCGGGCTACGTCTGGTCGATCAACAACGTCGCCTGGAGCAAGGGCGTCCCCCCGCTACCCGTCGCAAAGGGCGAGCGCGTCGAGCTTATCTTCATCAACCAGACGCGGATGCAGCACCCGATGCACCTGCACGGGCACGAATTTCAGGTGGTCGAGATCGACGGCAAGCGCTTTGCCGGCGCGGTGCGCGACACGGTGCTGGTCCCGCCGCGGCGCCGGGTCGTGGTCGCCTTCGACGCCAACAATCCCGGGCTTTGGGCGCTGCATTGCCATCTGCTCTACCACCTCGAGTCCGGGATGTTCATCACCTTGGGCTACGTCTGAGAAGGCAAGCGCGAGCACCGGACTCGGTCTGCACCCTCTCCCCGTTTGCGGGGGGAGAGGGTCGCGCGCCGCGCCGTTGTGCATCAAGTCACAAACGAACGCGCGCTAAAGCGTGCACGAGCGCGTGTGCTTCATGTGCTCGAGCGTCCTCGGCACGATGACGCAGTCGTGATGGCCGCCGTTGCTCGGCCAGATGCCGACCAGCTCGTCGGTCTCGGCATCGATGAAGGCGATGCCGCTCGACAGCCGCTGGAAGCCGCTGAACACGCCGACCACGTATTTGCCGTCGTACGTCACCGCCAGCGTTTGCATGTCCGGCCCGATGCCCTGGATCTCCTTCTTGATCTTCCAGGTCTTGGTGTCGACGACCATCACGCCGCTGGCGGCCGGGGAGGGGTGCAGGATCGAAAGATAGAGCTTGGAGCCGTCCATGGAGAACACCATGTGGAACGGGTTGGGATATTTGCCGACCCACAGGGGATCCTCGATATGCGCGATTTTCTTCCAGTTGCGCGGGTCGGGATCGCTTGAATCGAAGACCAAGCAATTGTTCTCGCGCAGATTGTTCATCATGCAGAGGAAGCGCCCGTCGGGGGAGAACCCGATCTCGTGGCCGGGCGAGAAGATCTTGTCGAACGTCACCTCCCAGTGGTCGTTGTCGATCTTCTTGACGGGATATTGGTTCGGCGCGTTCTTGTTGAACTGAAGGAAGGTCACGGGCTCGAAGTTCTTCTCGGCGTCGAGGATCAGCTGGCCGCCGCATAATCGCACGATGGTGGACGCCCAGCGGCCGCTCGGGTGCCAGATGGTGCCGTCGGCGCCGCAGAGACTGAGAACGTCGTCGCCGGGAAGCGTTCCCTCCTCGACGAACAGCTCACCCATGGGCACCATCTCCCATTCGATCTTCTGCCCCTTGGTGCCGAGGTAGTCGTATTTGCCGGTCGCCGGGTCGGGATAGATCTTGGAGATCTTGAGCACGCCGCCCTTCTGCCAAGCCTCGGCCAGGTTGCGCACGTTGGGCACCCAGTCGTATTTGAGCGCCGCGATCACGCGCGAGGTCCGGCGGTCGAAGCACGCCGCGATGTCCTTCTGCCCGTCGGTGACGAAATAGCGCTCTGCGGTCTTGGGATCGATGTTCACGTGCACGCCGAGGCCGAGGCCTGTCGTTTCCGCGACGTTCTCCATCACCTCCATTTGCGAGCCGTCGTAGCGTACGCGATAGATGTTGAAGCCTTCCCCCGGCGTCTCGATATGGGCGGGAATGCCGTAGATCAGCGAATTCTTGCCGCCCTGGGTGCTGTTGATCCATTCGAAGCCCTTCGCCGGATCCGCGCTCGGGAAGGCGCACAAGTGATGCGAGATCGGGTTGTAGTCGCCGTAGTTCCAGTACGAGACCCAGGCGAGCGCCCGGCCGGTATTGAGGTTCACCGCATAGGTGCCGCCGCCCATCTTGGTCGGCATCAGAAGAACCCAGTCGCCGAAGCGTCGGCCGCCCACATCCGCCTGTGGATTGACCAATTCGCGATCGATGGGGTGGCGCTGGGGCTCGGTATAGGTCGAGCCGGCGTGCCTCGCCCCGTGATCGGGGATGCTCTGGCCGGTGAGCATGGGATAGCCCAGCGTGACCGCCTCGCCCACCACCGCGGTGCCGGCGGCCCAAGTCAGGAGGCTGCGCCGATTGAGTTTCCGCGGCGCGGTTTGCGGCGCAGCCGCTGGTGGCGGCACCGGCGCCGGTTGCAACTTTTCCTGTTCATCGCGGGAGGCTTTTTCCCGCAGATAATCCGAAAAATCCGCGTTGTCCTGCTGCGCCACCTCCGCCTTGCGCTTGAGGTAGATCTGTTCGGCGGTGAGCGGCGTCTCGGGCTTGGCCTCGCTTTCGACCTCGAGCTTCATTTTCGCAAGCTCGACGTTTTGCATCGGCTCTTTGAATTTCGTCTTGCGCCCGTCGGACATGGCCCAGCTCCTCCGCTTCCCGAGTTACGACTGACGTTGATTGCACAATAATGTCGCGCGGCGATCAAGATCGACTGCCGCGCGGTCGATGCATCGCCACCTCAGTGTGGGGGCATGGGGATCCAGATCGGTGGTTTTCCTGAAAACCGCATGCGCCTCAGGACAACTTCGTCGGCCACGTCGAACGGCTTGAGATAGACGTAGTAATTATCCTTGCGCTCGAACACGTCGCCGTTCGGCCTGCTGCTCGGACTGACCAGCATCGTGCCGGAGAAGCGCACGTGCATGTAGTTGGGAAGCAGTTGCGCGAAATCGCGCACGCGCGCATCGAAGCGATAGCGATAGGTCTGCTTGCGCTCGATTTTCGCGACGCCGGTTGCGCTGTCGTCGGCGGGCGTCATCGGCACTTCCTGCCATACCGTTCCGACCTGGACATAGGCGCGCATATCCGGCGCCACGACATAGATCGGCTCCACGCCGCCGACGTTCTCGAGATATGTCGTCAATTCGTAGCGCCCGTCGCCGAGGTCGGCGACCGATTGAACGTCGCCGCGAAGGCGATTGAGCGCGAGGTGCTGCAGCGCTGCGACGCGGGCGGCGCGCTCGCGCACCCGCATCGCCTGATATTTCTCGACCCCGATGTCGGCCGCGAGGATGGCGGCGAAGATCACGGCTGCGGCGATGAGGAAGGTCTTGACCCCGCGCCACAGGTTCGCGCCCAGGTGGATGGGCGCGCGCGCCGCGGCCGGCGCCGCCCGCTCGGGATAGATCTTGGCCGGGGTGAAGCGCCGTTGCGGCTCGGCCACGGCCTGGGGCAGACCGGTCGCCGCGAGCGTGCCCTGGCGCATCTCGTAGCTGCGCTGCGCGCGCTTGGCGAGTTTAAGATCGTGGGTGACGAGGACGAGGCTGAACGATTCCGTGCGCTGCAACTGTTCCAGCAGGTCGATGATGTCGGTCTCGGTTTCCTCGTCGAGGTCGCTCGTCGGTTCGTCGGCGAGCAATAGCGGCGGCGCGTTGATGAGCGCGCGGGCGACGGCGACGCGGCGCTGCTCGCCGCCGGACATGCTGTCGGGATAGGCCTCGGCGCGGTCCGCGAGGCCGACGCGGGCGATGAGATCGTGCGCCCGCGCGTACGCCTCCTCGGCCTCCATGGTGCGGCCGAGCAGCGCCGGAACGGCGACGTTGTCGACTGCGGTCAGGTTCGACAACAGGCTCGGAAACTGGAACACGAAGCCGACGTGGCGGGAGCGGAAGGTCGCGCGCTCGCTCTCCGGCAGCGTCCACACGTCGGTGCCGTTGAGCAACAGCTTGCCTTCCGTCGGCATGGTCAAGGCGCCGAGCATGGCCATCAGCGTCGACTTGCCTGAGCCCGATCGGCCGACGATCGAGACAAACTCGACGCCGGTGAGCTCAAGACTGACGCCCCGCACCGCCGCGTAGCCTGGCGCCGTGCCGTAGCGCTTGGTCAGCGACTGCGCCGACAGCGTCACGTCACCGTCCTTCCGCCTGGATGAGTGCATAGGGCGCCATCCGCCGCACCCGCCACGCCGGCAGAAACGCGCCGACGAGACCGAGGACGGCCGAGAACACGATCGCCAGAACGGCGCCGATCTGCAGCACCGCGGCCGGCGGCCAGGCGAACGGGACGCCGAGCTGCGCGAAGTAGAAGCCGAGCGAGCGCGCGAACATCAGCAGCACGGCGGCGCCGAAGCCGAGACCGGCGAGGCCGCCAAGGCCGGTGATGACCGCGGCTTCCGCGAGAATGATCGTCATCACTTGATTGGGCTGCGCGCCCATTGCTCGCAACAGGCCGACTTCGCGGTAGCGTTCTTGCACGATCGCCGAGAACAACAGCGAGACCAGGATCAACAACGCGATGAGCTGGAACGCGGTGAACGCCGCGAGGCCGATCAGGAGCGTGCTCAGCGCCTGCCGCGAGGAGGTGAGCACGCCATTGCCCTCGACGATTTTGACGTCGGTAAGCTGGGCAAGGGCGAACTTGACCTCCTCCATCTTGGCGCCGGGCGAAAGCTGCAACAGGAAGGCCGAAACCCGATCGAGCGGCAGGTCTCCCGAGCAGACGTTGGCGTCGGCATGGCGCATGCCGTCGATCGCGGGCGCGTCGTCGGCCTTCGCCGGCGCCGCTGGCTTGGCGGCGGCGCGCGCGTCCGAGGTGCGGCAGAACGAAACGATGTCGGCGAGCGCGGCGAAGCTCAGAAAATAGGACTCGTCGAACGGCCCGACGCCGGTTTTGCCGAGCCGGGCGGACACGCGCATGGGCGTCCCGCAAACGTTGAGCGTTTCGCCGAGTCGGGTGGATAACGCCCCGCCCGCGATCAGGCCTTCGAGCGGTCCCGCCTGGCGCGCCTCGACCCAGCTTTGCACCGAAAAGTCCTGCGCCGGGTCGAACGCGATCAGATTGACGCTATGCCCTTCGACCAGCGCCGGGACGATGCGCTGCGGCGCCACTTGGGCAACGCCGGCAATCGCGGCAATGCGCTGAGCCAGTTCGGCGGGCAGCGTCTCGTCCGTGGGCTGCACGGTGAGCAGGCTCGCGGTGATGTTCACCAGCGTCGCGCGCGGGACCACGACCAAATCCGCGCCCATGCGCGCGAAGCTGCGCGCCATGCCTTCCCGCAGCGCCCAGCCGGCGACGAAGCTGGCGAAACCGATGCCGACGCCGAGCATCACGGCGACGCCGAGGAAGATCGCGCGCAGCCGGCGGCGGCCGACGTTCTGCGCGGCCAAGCGGATCAGCAGCCAACGATCGTGCCGGCGTCGCGACATCGCGTTCTCCGGGCGAATGACCCTATTGTCCCAGGAGAACGTCCCTGGCCTCGTCGATCTTCATGCTCAGGTAATGGGTCCCGCCGACCTGCGGATCGAGACGCTCGCCAAGGCGGCGGTGCGCCTCGGCAATCTCCCGTGCGCTTGCGGTCGCCTCGAGCCCCAGCACGTCGAGCGCCTCCTCTCGCGACATGCGCAGGCGCCCGTTCCCTTTCGCCGCGCTGGCGAGGCGCCGCTCGGCGCCCCGATGCTCGAGCTGCGATCCCGCCTGCTCCAGATACGCGCTCAACACGGCGATGGCCTGCCGCACCAGCTCCGGATCCGTCGTCGCGCGCGCGCTCGAGAAGCCGCCGGGTGCGCCGCCGAAATCCCTTTTGTTGGGCGGAAAGTCGCTCCGCGCGGCGTTGAGCGGACCAAACAGCACGCGCCAGCGCGGCGCCGCCTGCACGAACACCGGCAGCATGAAGGCCGCGAGCATCATCGCCGACGTCCACCGGCCGCTCGCGATGAGCCACGCCAAGACGCCCAGCGCGAGCGCCGCAAGCGCGACCAACGCCCAGCGTCCCGAATTGATGATCACGCGGGGATCGGCGTTGAGGATCCAGCCGCCCATTTTGACCGCGGACACGAACAAGGAGAGCGCGAGCGTCGCGTACGCCACCACCGTCAAATCCATGGCAGATCGTCCTCTCGGGCCATCAGGGCATCCGGGTCGCCGCTTCGGCTTCGCTCCCCCGCGTCAAAGCACTTTTTTCGCAGGATGCCAGCAGAACTCGGGTTCGTCTATTCCTTGACCGAGCAAATCAACCGTCGACCACCGAGTTATCTTTTGAATTCGATCAAGCCGGAATTAATTTCAAGGACGGCGGGAATATCGATCACGACTATGCCGGTAGCGGGCTGGGCGCTTGTACGAGACGGCACGCCGCCAATTGACAGCTCGACAAACCGGCGCCAAGGACCAACACGGAGGTGTTTTTGACATCTTCGCGAAGCTCGACAGGGCCCTTGTAACCGGAATCCCCTGCGAGCCCGACATGGCGTCGCGTTCGGGGCACGAACGCGGCGAAGAAACCGCGCCAAATTATTTCTGCTTATTGAGGGATATTGTTGCAAAAGTCGCCGACGAGCAGCCGATTGCCGATAATAGGCAAGAATTGACTCGTTTCTGCATCAACATTCTGCGTTGGTCCGTCAAGCTAGAAGGATTTTTTTCGCTCCGGGCTAAAAATAGTTCATCAATTACCTGAGGCACGCGGACTCGATCCAGACCGGAATACATACACAGGGCTTACAGCAGGTTGCCTCTTCCGTTCTTCTGGCTGCTATGCCGAAGGCGACGGCGAAATCAAGAGCTTTTGATCATCGAGTCCATAGAAGAAGACTAATGTACTTGTGTTTGCATCATTCTCGATAACGGACACTGTGAGAAAATCCTTCCGCGTTGGCGCGCATCAGCTGCCGCAACGAGGAACGCGCTGACGGGCCAGTCCCTCATCGTCAGCCACGGTTGGTTTATGGAATAGCGTCCTGGCTTTCGCCGCCGGCAGGCTTTTTCGAATCGCGGCAAGGGGAACGTCGATGTCTCGAGAATCGTTCGAACTAGCCGACTTTTTGCGCGCCCTTCCGCGCGCCATCGTCGGGGCTTTGATCGGGACCATCGTCTTCACGCTGATGATGAAATTCCTGGCGCCGATGATGATCGGACATCCGATGGATATCGCAGCCGTGCTCGGAACATTCACTGGATTAGGCACTTCGGCCGGGATGATCATGCACTTCCTGCTCGGCACGATCGGCTTTGCCGTCGGGTTTCTGATTGTCGGCCCGTACTTGCCGGGTCCGATATGGCTGCGTGGCGTGATATTCATGGCCGGAGTCTGGTTCTTGGCCGGTCTCATCGCCATGCCGATCCTCGGCGTCGGCTTGTTTTTCGGAGGCGCCAGGGAAGCCATGGCCGCGCTCATAGGGCATGTCGCTTTCGGCGCCATCCTGGGGGCGATCGCGCGCCTGCCTTCCCGGCACGTCCAAGCATGGTCGCTGCGATGAATGTCGTTCGGCAACGTGTCGTGGAACCGATAGATCGTCGCAAACCTCCACCCGTCCGGCGCGATTCCGGTCGCGCATCGTCGTGACGCTCGATTGGCTGTGGGCCTATGTCACCTTCCGCCGCGGGGCTCGGATCATTCTCGCCGAGACCGGCCGCGCGGGCGATGTCGGTTCAGGGAGTTAACCGATGAGATTTTGGTTTTGGCTTCGCGCTCTCCTCGGCGCAACCGTTGTCGCCGGCATCGCCATAGCCGGTCTGTCCTATGCTTATTGGGACCAAACGGTTCTGATCGGGTCGATGGCGATAAATTATGTGCGATATTGGTCAGCTCCCGCCGGGACCCTTGAAACGGAAGTCGCGCAGACCGGAGCGGTGGGACAGCCGTCAGCCTCGACGGCTTCGGCATCGCCGCAGGCTGCTCCTGGCGGAACTGAGGGAGATTGGCCAAGCTACAACAAGACGCTCACCTCGAACCGCTTCTCGCAGTTAAGTCAGATCAACAGAACAAACGCTGACAAGCTCAAAGTTCTCTGCACTTATGATACCAGGCAATATACCGGCTTCACTTCTGGGTTGTTGGAGGTGAACGGGGCGCTGATCTTCGTGACCGCGTTCGACATCTTTTCAATCGATCCTTCGACATGCCGCGAGAACTGGCGCACGCATGAGGATTACGTTCCTGCCACGCCCCAGGAGGTCAATCGCGGCGCGGCGTATCTAGACGGCATGCTTTTCCGCGGCACCCAAGACGGCCGGGTCCTCGCCTACGATTTCAAGACCGGCAAGCGCATCTGGGAAACCACGATCGCGGACCCGAAGAAGGGCGAGAGCGCCCCGGCGGCTCCGATCGCCTGGAACGGCTTGGTTTTCATCGGCAATGCAGGAGGCGACATCAAGGGAGTGAAGGGGCGCATGTATGCGCTCGACGCCAAGACCGGCAAGATCGTGTGGGAGTTCTACCTCGTGCCGAAGGCTGAGGGCGATCCGACGCGCGGGCCGCTAGGGGCGTCGCCCCTTAATGCGTCGACTTGGGGCAACTCGCTGCAAGGCGTGCCGATAACCGGCGGCGCGACTTGGACTTCATACACCTTGGACCCGGATACCGGCTTGTTGTATGTGCCGGGCGGAAACCCCGCGCCTGATTTTGCAACCGACGTGCGTGAAGGGTCGAACCTTTATTCCGGCTCGGTCGTCGTCCTCGACGCGATGACCGGGGCTTACAAGAACCACTTTAAGATCGTGCCGAAAGACTGGCACGATTGGGACGTTTCTGGCGCTCCAGCCATTATCAAGACCGCGGGCGGCAAGAAGGTTCTGTCGGTCGCCCCGAAGGACGGCCACCTTTACGGCTTCGATCTCGACACCAATGCCTTGCTCTACAGGCTGCCGGTCACCCGGATGGAGAACGAGGACGCGCCGTTTGTGGTCGGCAAGCCCGTCCACTTTTGTCCCGGCTCGGTTGGCGGCGCCGAGTGGAACGGTCCCGCTTACGATCCCCAGTTGAACCTCGTTTTCATCGGCGAGGTCGAATGGTGCACCACTGTTACGCTTATGCCGGCTGAGAAAATCGCCGCCGTCGCGCCCGGCCAACCGTGGTCCGGCGAAGCTTCGATCAACCCGTTCAACATCTGGGGCAAGGCGGACCCGGCTTTTGATTGGGCGGGCTGGACGTACGCCGTCGACGCCGATACGGGCGTTTGGAAATGGAGAGCAAAGACGAATTATCCCATTCAA
>Ga0318527_10000159_pt1 | contig 12643 bp, 8 predicted proteins | sample GRESIP052b4f25_FD_203533 | JGI IMG/M metagenome (GOLD analysis project Ga0318527, IMG submission 203533) | Tropical soil microbial communities from Luquillo Experimental Forest, Puerto Rico - GRE.SIPMG.052b4f25 | ecosystem: Environmental > Terrestrial > Soil > Tropical forest > Bulk soil...
ATTCGGTGGTGTTCGCGGGCTTCTCGCCCGACAGCCTCGCCCAGCGCGTCACCGACGCCAAGTCGAAGGTGATCATCACCGCCGACGAGGGCCTGCGCGGCGGCAAGAAGGTGCCGTTGAAAGCCAACGTCGATACCGCGCTCGCCAAGATGGACGGCGTCGACTGGGTTGTCGTGGTCAAGCACACCGGTGCCAAGGTGGACATGAAGCCCTCGCGCGACCTCTGGTATCACGAGGCCGCTGCAATGGTGACGACCGAATGTCCGGCCGAGCACATGCACGCGGAAGATCCGCTGTTCATCCTTTACACGTCCGGTTCGACGGGCCAGCCCAAGGGCGTGCTGCACACGACCGGCGGCTATCTCCTGTTCGCGGCGATGACGCACCAATATGTCTTCGACTATCACGAGGGCGATATCTACTGGTGCACCGCCGACGTCGGCTGGGTCACCGGCCACAGCTACATCGTCTATGGGCCGCTCGCGAACGGCGCCACCACGCTGATGTTCGAGGGCGTGCCGAACTATCCGGACAATTCGCGCTTCTGGAACGTCATCGACAAGCACAAGGTCAATACCTTCTACACCGCGCCGACCGCGATCCGCGCGCTGATGCAGGGAGGCGACGAGCCGGTGAAGAAGACCTCGCGCAAGAGCCTGCGCCTGCTCGGGTCGGTCGGCGAGCCGATCAATCCGGAAGCATGGGAATGGTATCACCGCGTGGTCGGCGAAGACCGCTGTCCGATCGTCGACACCTGGTGGCAGACGGAAACCGGCGGCATTCTGATCACGCCCCTGCCCGGCGCCACCCGGCTGAAGCCGGGTTCGGCAACCAATCCGTTCTTCGGCGTGGTGCCGGAGATCGTCGATGCCGACGGCAAGCTGCTGGAAGGCGACGCCACGGGCAACCTCTGCATCGCGCGGTCATGGCCCGGCCAGATGCGCACGGTTTACGGCGATCATGCCCGCTTCGAACAAACCTACTTCTCGACCTACAAGGGCAAATATTTCACCGGCGACGGCTGTCGGCGCGACGCCGACGGCTATTACTGGATCACCGGACGCGTCGACGACGTCATCAACGTCTCCGGCCACCGCATGGGCACCGCGGAGGTCGAGAGCGCGCTGGTTGCGCATGCGCTGGTGTCGGAAGCCGCGGTGGTCGGCTATCCCCACGACATCAAGGGTCAGGGTATTTACGCCTATGTGACGCTGATGGAGGGGACCGAGCCGAGCGAAGAGCTGCGCAAGGAACTGGTCGCCTGGGTCCGCAAGGAGATCGGACCGATCGCCTCGCCGGACCAGATCCAGTTCGCGCCGGGCCTGCCGAAGACGCGATCGGGCAAGATCATGCGGCGCATCCTGCGCAAGATTGCCGAGGATGAGCCCGGCAGCCTGGGCGATACGTCGACCCTGGCCGATCCCGCCGTGGTCGACGATCTCGTCAAAAACCGGCAGAACCGGCGGCAGAGCGCAGCATAAACCGAAGCGGCGCCGTTTTTCCTGCCACTCTTCCCGCATGCAGATCGTATGCGGGAAGAGCAAGAACGCGCGCAATCACGCGTGACCCACGTTGCGTTCGCGTCCTCGTCAAAGCAATGTCCGAGAGCTGTGGCGCGGCCGCGGCGGTTTTCCGGCGAGTGTTGTTTTCAAGTCATTTACTTTGTTTGGAACTTTTTCTTTTCTTCGCCTCGTCAGGCCAGTCCGGCAGCCTGTGTAGAAACCATCCGGTTAAAGCACGCGGTTAAAAATACGCGAGCAGACCGCCTTTGAGAGCGGTTTGAACCAGTTGTGTCCCTTCAGGGGTGTGCGAGCGGAGTAGGATTGATGCGGAAGCGGATTGCTATGGCATTCCTGGCCACCATCGGGATGGTTGTTCTGGCGACCGATGCGGCGCAGGCGCGCGGCGAACTCGTCGGTGTTCCCAACGGCGAATATTCGCCGGGAACGATCGTGGTGAGGACCAACGAGCGCCATCTCTATCTCATTCTCGATTCCGGCCACGCCATGCGTTACCCGGTCGGCGTCGGCAGGCACGGCAAGCAGTGGGCGGGCGACACCCGGATCGACGGCAAATACCGCAACCCGGCATGGTCGCCGCCGCAGGAAGTCAGGCGCGACAAGCCCTTCATGCCGGACGTGATTCCCGGTGGCTCGCCGCGCAATCCGATGGGCGTCGCGGCGATGACCCTGGCCGGCGGCGAATACGCGATCCACGGCACGAACACGCCGGGTTCGGTCGGCGGCTTCGTCTCCTATGGCTGCATCCGCATGCTGAACACCGACATCACCGACCTCTTCGAGCGCGTGTCTGTCGGCACCAGGGTGATCGTGACGCACTGATCGCTTCTCTTTCGAGAATGCAAAAGTCGCGCCTCTCGCGCGGCTTCAGAAATCCGAGGCGATGCCCTTGTTCTCCCAATCGCCATAGCGCGTGGGTTCCGGCCCCTTCGGCCCCTGATATTCTTTTGGCCGCGGCTTGGCGTCGGCGGCAGCCGCCTGCCGGCGTGCCTCGGCTTCAGCGAGCGCGCGCTGGGCGGCCGGCGTCAGCGGCTTGCGAGGCGGGCTTGCTGCAGTCGTCGCGGCGTGTGAAGCATCGTCGTGTTCAGGCACTGCTCTTTCCTTGAAACCGGGCTTCTCCATCAACACATCGTGCATCGCAGCGAAAAAGCCAGAGGGGTTCTTATATTTTGCATATTCGCATGGCAGAGCTGTGGTCTCGTCAATGGCATGCGCCGGACTCTCGCGGATTTGCCTTTCCCCTGAGTAATGGTCCAGCATGCCTCCAAGATTAGCTCGCCCCTCCGAAGTGCCCGGTCTTGCGGCGCGGCGAATCGCGGCGGACGTGCTCGACGGCGTTCTGCACAAACATCGCACACTTGACGATCAGCTCGATGGCGCAGCCGCGCATCCCGGCCTGAAGACGCTGGCCGATCGCGATCGCGCGCTGATGCGGAAGCTGGTTGCCACGATCCTGCGCCGGCTCGGCACGCTCGGCCATTTGCTGTCGCGGCTGCTCGACCGCGGCATCCCGACCGACGCGCCGCGCGCGCAGAGCGCGCTCCTGATCGGTGCCGCGCAAATTCTCTGGATGGACGTGCCCGATCATGCCGCCGTCGACCTGTCGGTGCGGCTCGTCCAGTCGGACCGGCGCGCCGCTAAATATGCAGGTCTCGTCAACGCCGTGCTGCGCCGCTGCGCACGCGAGGGCCCAAGCCTGGTCGATGACGTGAAGTCCGAGATTCTCGACATCCCGCCCTGGTTGCACAAGCGCTGGATCGCCCATTATGGCGAGGCCACCGCGCGCGCCATGGCGCTCGCGCTCGCGCACGAGCCGTCGCTCGACATCACCGTGAAGTCCGATGCGGCGCAGTGGGCGTCGCGCCTGCATGGCGAGAGCTTGCCGACCGGCACCGTGCGCACCCTGTTGCAGGGATCGGTGACCAACCTGCCCGGCTTCGCCGAGGGCGAGTGGTGGGTCCAGGACGCCGCCGCCGCCTTGCCGGCACGTTTGTTCGGCGACATCAAAGGAAAGACGATCGTCGATTTCTGTGCCGCGCCCGGCGGCAAGACCGCCCAATTGGGCGCCATCGACGGTGTCCTGGTGGATGCGCCTTGCACCTCCACCGGCACGATCCGCCGTCATCCGGATGTCGCCTGGCTTCGGCAGGAGGCCGATCTCGCCGCGCTGACCACGCTGCAAAAGCGCCTCTTGCAACGGGCCGTCGCCTTGCTCAGACCCGGCGGCACGCTGGTTTACTGCACCTGTTCGCTGGAGCCGGAAGAAGGCGAAACGGCGATTTCCACGCTGCTTGCGGCTGAGCCTTCCTTGCGGCGAGTGCCGGTCGACCGCGGCGAGGTCGGTGGCCTCGCCGAGATCATCAATCCCCAAGGCGATCTGCGCACCCTTCCCTGCCATATGCCGCATAGTGATCCGAGGCTGGGGGGACTTGACGGGTTTTACGCCGCGAGGCTGGGTAAGAGCTGATTTTTCAAGGATTTTCCCAATACCCGCGGTGATTCGCGCGCTATCAAGAGGGTGTCATCCCGGCGTTTCCAGATTAAAAGGATTCGCAAACGAATCCTCTCCCCGACCAAGGCAAGGCGTGTCGGTCGCTCAACGCAGACGCATTTCGACGCTAGTCATGGGCCGTTTTGCGCGGTCCATGATGGCGCGCGTCGGCGGCAGCTCCATGGCGGTGTCGCGGCTATGGCCGGGGCGCACCGACCGCCTGATCATTGCGCCGCACGATCTGCGCACCGCGGATGCCACCCGCGCGGCCGAGATCTATGCCGGCCGCTTCGTATTCGCCGGCAAGATCGTCACCTGCCACGGCCGTTCGATCTTCGATCTCGATCCGCCGTCGGAGGATTGGGAGGTGGCGCTGCTCGGTTTCGGCTGGCTGCGTCACCTGCGCGCCGCCGACACCGCGCTGACCCGGGCGAACGCGCGCGCGCTGGTCGACGACTGGATTTCCAATCCGCACGGCAAGCGCCCGATCGGCCGCCGCGCCGACGTGCTGTCGCGCAGGGTGATTTCGCTGTTGTCGCAGGCGCCCCTCGTGCTCGGCGACACCGACAGCAAATTCTATCGCCGCTACTTGCGGGGGCTGACGCGGGAAATCCGTTATTTGCGCTACACGATGCTCGACATCCCGGACGGGGTGCCGCAACTGCAAGTCTTGATCGCGCTGTGCTACGCCTCGCTGTGCCTCGCCAACCAGGCGAAGCACATCCGCAACGCCAGCAAGAAGCTTTCCGATGAATTGCAGCGCCAGATCCTGCCCGACGGCGGGCACATCTCCCGTAATCCCGGCGCGCTGACCGATCTTCTGATCGACCTGTTGCCGCTGCGGCAAACCTTTGCCGCCCGCAACATCGCCCCGCCGCCGGCGCTTCTGAACGCGATCGACCGCATGATGCCGATGCTCCGCTTCTTCCGTCATGGCGATGGCTCGATTGCGTTGTTCAACGGCATGAGCGGCACGCCGTCCGACATCCTGGCGACGCTGCTCGCCTATGACGACACCCTCGGAACGCCAATGGTGGGCATGCCGCACACCGGATTTCAGCGCCTCGATGCCGGCGCGACGACCTTGATCATGGATACCGGCCCTCCCCCGCCGCCGAATGTCAGTCACGAGGCGCATGCCGGCTGTCTCTCCTTCGAGTTATCGTCGGGGACGAGCCGGATCGTCATCAATTGCGGCATGCCCTCGACCGGGCGCGACAATTGGCGGGCCTTTGCGCGCGGCACGCCGGCGCATTCGACGCTCACCTATCACGACAGCTCGTCCTGCCAGTTCGTCAAGCTCTCGGCGATGAAGAAGTTTTTGCACGGGGCTCCGATCGTGTCGGGACCGGCGAATGTCGAGAGCTTGCGCGAAACAGTCTCGGGCGGCGTGCTCCTGACCACCTCGCATGACGGCTACGTGTCGCGGTTTGGCGTGGTGCATCGGCGGGTTCTGATGATGGTGCCCGACGGTTCCCGGATCGACGGCGAGGACACGATTTCGCCGGCCCCGGGCGCGCGCGTCCGCGAGTCCGACTTCGCGCTTCGGTTTCACCTGCACCCGTCGGTGAAGGCAAGCCGGCTTTCCGATGCACGCGGGGTCATGCTGGTGCTGCCGAACCGGGAAGTCTGGACGTTCGAGGCGCTGGACGACAAGGTCGAGCTCGAAGACAGTGTATTTCTGGCCGGCAGTGACGGACCACGGCGCACCGCCCAGATCGTGATCCGGCAGGATTCGCGCCACGCCTCCGCGGTGCGCTGGAGCTTTGTGCGCTCGCAGAGCTCGCCGGCCGCGACCAGCGCCCGGCGGAACGCACGGCGTGAGCCGGAATTGCCGCTGTAGCGAGTTGGCCGGCGCGATCGGGATTCGACCCAACGGCATCGCGCTTCAGGCTGACAGTCTTCCGATCAGCCCGTGGATGTCGCCGAGGACCCAGAGGTCTCGGACCTTTGCGCCTTCGAAGGTAAAGAACGGCGTGCCGTACCACCAGACATGCTTGCCGGTCGGTGGATAGCCGAGCAGTTCACCGCGGTGATAGCCGTGATATCTCAGCTTGGCCCAGACCTTGTTGCCTTCCTCCACCATATCGAGAATGTCGGAGGTGTAGTCGCCAAGCGCCGTGGTGACGAGGTCGACATAACCCGCGAATTGCTCGTGGCCGCGAAGCTCCCGACCAAGGGAGCCGCGAAAAGTGAAGTCCGCATGGAACAGCTTCGGGATCAGGCTCTTGTCGGCGTGGTCCCACAGCTCCTTGAAGAAGATGCGGACAACTTCCTTCTGGGGTGACAGGACCTTGCCCTCGAACTCCATCGCTGGCTCATGCATGGCGATGCTCCAGACCGTGCACGACGAAAAATGCCCGAAACGGTCGGAGATTTCCACATGCGGCCGGTTTCGAAGCCGGCAAAACCATGCTACCCGGCGGCCTTGACAGCCAGGATCTCGACATGAGCGACCATCCCCGCCGCGTCACCCGCGCCCTGTTATCGGTTTCCGACAAGACCGGTCTGATCGACTTCGCCCGCGCTCTCGCCGGCCACGGTGTCGAACTCGTTTCGACCGGCGGCACCGCCAAAGCGATCGCGCAAGCCGGGCTTCAGGTCAGGGACGTCTCCGATCTGACCGGCTTTCCCGAGATGATGGACGGACGGGTCAAGACGCTGCACCCGAAGGTGCATGGCGGCCTGCTTGCGATCCGCGACAACAAGGACCACGCGCAGGCGATGAAGATGCACGGGATCGCGCCGATCGATCTTCTTGTCGTCAACCTCTATCCGTTCGAGGCGACCGTCGACAAGGGCGCAGGCTTCGAGGAGTGCATCGAGAACATCGATATCGGCGGCCCGGCGATGATCCGCGCAGCCGCCAAAAACCACGACGACGTGGCGGTCGTGGTCGAAGCCGGCGACTATCAGGCGGTGCTTGATGAACTCAAGATGTATCAGGGTTCAACCACGCTTGCGTTGCGCCGCCGTCTCGCCGCCAAAGCCTATGCGCGCACGGCCGCCTACGATGCCGCGATCTCGAACTGGTTCGCGGCAGAACTCAAAATCGAGGCGCCGGATTTCCGCTCATTTGGCGGCAGGCTGATCCAGACCCTGCGCTACGGCGAGAACCCGCACCAGAGCGCCGCCTTCTACCGGCTGCCCGACAGGCGCCCCGGCGTTTCCACCGCGCGGCAGTTGCAGGGCAAGGAATTGTCCTACAACAACATCAACGACACCGACGCGGCTTACGAGGCTGTCAGCGAGTTCGATCCGAAGCGCACCGCGGCCTGCGTCATCGTCAAGCATGCCAATCCCTGTGGCGTCGCCGAGGGAAAAGATCTCGTCAGCGCCTATCGCAAGGCGCTCGCCTGTGACTCGACCTCGGCCTATGGCGGCATCATCGCGTTGAACCGGACGCTGGATACGGAGACCGCAACCGCCGTCACCGAAATCTTCACCGAAGTGATCATCGCACCCGACGCGACGGATGAAGCGATCGCCATTGTCGGAAAGCGCAAGAATTTGCGGCTATTGCTCGCCGGCCAGCTTCCCGACCCGCGCGCCGCGGGCTTGACCGCAAAGACCGTTGCCGGCGGCCTTCTGGTGCAGAGCCGTGACAATGCGGTGGTCGATGACATGGCGCTGAATGTGGTGACCAGACGCGCGCCGACGGAGGCCGAGCTGCACGACCTCAAATTTGCCTTCCGCGTCGCCAAGCATGTCAAATCCAACACCATCATCTATGCGAAAGATCTCGCGACGGTCGGCATCGGCGCCGGTCAAATGAGCCGGGTCGATTCTGCACGCATCGCCGCGCGGAAAGCCCAGGATGCCGCCAACGAATTGAAGCTTGCCGAGCCACTGACCAGGGGATCCGTGGTCGCCTCGGATGCGTTCTTTCCGTTCGCCGACGGCATGCTCGCCTGCATCGAGGCCGGCGCCACTGCCGTGATCCAGCCGGGCGGCTCGATGCGCGACGATGAGGTGATCAAGGCCGCCGACGAGCATGGCATCGCCATGGTGTTCACCGGCATCAGGCACTTCCGGCATTGACGCTTGCGCGTCGCGGCAATTACTTCTTGACCCGCGCGAGCAGCACGAGTCCCGTCGCGAAGAACAGCACCAGCGTCGCCATGCCGGCCTTCTGGCTGCCGGTCGCCGCGGTGACGATGCCGATCAACAGCGGCCCGATAAAGGACGTCACTTTTCCGGTGAGCGCGAACAGCCCGAAATATTGCGCGATACGGTCCTTTGGCGCCATCCGGATCAGGAGCGAGCGCGAAGCCGCCTGCAGCGGGGCGCCGGCCGCGCCGATCAGGCAACCGAGCACGAGGTAGGCGCGCTCGGCGCTGGAGGAAAACAGCGCACCGCCCGGCACCGGCGGGCTGATGGGAATGAACAGGATGGAGCCCTTGTTCACTGCAAGGATCGCGATGATCGAGATCAACAGGATCGTCATGCTGCCGGCGATCACGCGCTTCGGCCCGAAACGATCGTCGAGCTTGCCGCCGAAGTAGCCCCCGAGGGTGCCGGCGATCGCCAGGATGATGCCGAAGGTGCCGATCTGAATCGTGTTCCAGCCGAAAGTGCCGGCGGCATAGATGCCGCCGAACGCGAACAAGGACACAAGCCCGTCGGTGTAGATCATGTTGGCCAGCAAAAACAGCGCAAGCGAGCGATGCTTCGGCAGTTCGATCAGCGTCTGCTTGAGTTCGGCGAGCCCTTCGCGCAATGCCACGCGAAGCGGGTGACGCGCCGGATAGTCGGGGGTGAGCAGGAACATCGGCAGCACGAAGACGATGAACCAGATCGCCGTGAGCGGACCGGAGATGCGGTCGCCCTGGTGGGTGAGCGGATCGAGACCGAACAGCGGTTTGAAGCCGAACAGCGTACGACCGGTTTCGGGGCTTGCGGCCAGAAAGCCGAGCACGAGAATGAGGCTTAAGATGCCGCCGACATAACCGGTCGCCCAGCCGGTGCCGGAAAGACGCCCGATGCGATCGGGCGGCACCAGGGTCGGCATCATCGCGTTGTTGAACACGGTCGCGAATTCGACGCCGACGGTCGCAATCGCGTAAGCGAACAACAGTGGCGGGATGATCTTTACATCGCCCGGCCGGCCGAACCACATCAGCGCCGAGCCGATCACCAGCATCGCGCCGAACGCTGCAATCCACGGCTTGCGGCGGCCGCTTGCATCCGCGATCGCACCCAGAACCGGCGACAGCAACGCGATCGCCATGCCGGCGGCGGCGGTGGCAAAGCCCCACAGCGCCTGCCCGCTCGCCGCATCCGGTGCAACATGCGTGGCGAAATACGGCGCAAAAACGAAAGTCGTGATCAGCGTGAAATAGGGCTGCGCGGCCCAATCAAAGAAAATCCAGCTTATGACCGCCGAACGCGGGGGATAGGCCGTAGTAACGGCAACGTCATCCACCTGCGGTGCGGCCACAAAAAAGTCCTTCGAAATCACGCCGACGCGTTTTGCCATTTCGATCCTACCCTCTATAGCATGATGGCGACGGTGGATTGACGAATGGCAGCGGCGGAATTTTGATGATCTCGCTCGTGACCAACCGACGAAACCTGATTGCGGGCCTGGCCTTGCTGATGGCCGGCATCTTGCCGGCCATCGCACTGGACGGGCGGGGTTCGATCGTCGCGCAGCAACGGCCCGCCGTCTCCACGCGTCACGGCATGGTGGTGGCGCAGGAGAAGCTCGCGGCGCGCGTCGGCGCCGATATCCTGCGGCAGGGCGGCAACGCGGTCGACGCCGCAGTCGCCACCGCTTTCGCGATGGCCGTGACCTATCCGCGCGCCGGCAATATCGGTGGCGGCGGTTTCATGGTGATCCATTTGAAGGACCGCGGCGAGGATATCGCGATCGATTACCGCGAAACCGCACCCGCAGCGACCACGGCCGAGACTTTCCTCGGAGCCGACGGCAAGCCCGACAATGCGAAGTCGCGCGATTCCGCGCTCAGCATCGGCGTGCCCGGTACGGTTGCCGGGCTTGCGCTCGCGCTCGAAAAATATGGCTCCGGCAAGTTCACTCTCGCGCGGCTCCTGCAGCCTGCCATCGTGCTGGCGCGCGATGGCTTTGTCCTCGATGACGACATGGCCGACACCTTGCCCGCCGCACAGCGCCGAATGGCAAAGTGGCAGGCATCCGTGAAAATCTTCTCGCAGGCCGATGGCACGTGGCTGCGTGGAGGCGACCGTCTGGTCCAGACCGACCTCGCGGCGACGTTGTCGGCGATCGCCGAACAGGGGCCGCGCGGCTTCTACGAAGGACCGGTCGCGGAGAAGCTCGCCAACGCCGTGCGCGACGCCGGCGGCATCATGACCAATGACGATCTGAAATCCTACTCGGCCGTGATCCGCAAGCCGGTGCGCGGCAGCTATCGCGGCTATGACGTCGTGTCCATGCCACTGCCCTCCTCCGGCGGAACCGTGCTGCTGGAATCCCTCAACATCCTCGAAGGCTTCCCGCTTGCCGAGATGACACAGGGCTCTCCGGCGTCGCTGCATCTGTTGATCGAGGCGATGAAACGCGCCTACGCCGACCGCGCGCGCTATCTCGGCGATCCCGCTTTCGTCAATGCGCCCGTCCCCGTGATGCTGTCGAAGGACTATGCCGCCAGACAGCGCGCCAGCATCGATCCCGACCGCGCCACCGCGTCCGCCGACGCGGCGGCGATCAAGCCGCTGCGCGAAGGCAGCAACACGACGCATTTCTCGGTGATCGACGATTTCGGCAACGCGGTCAGCAATACCTACACGCTGAACTTCCCTTATGGGGTCGGTCTCATCGCCGAAGGCACCGGTGTGCTGCTCAACAACGAGCTCGACGACTTTACCGCCGCGCCCGGCGCGTCGAACGCCTTCGGCCTGGTCGGATTCGAAGCCAACCTGCCGGGTCCCGGAAAACGGCCGCTGTCGTCGATGTCGCCGACCATCCTGCTGAAGGATGGCAAGCCGGTCCTGGTAACAGGTTCCCCCGGCGGCAGCCGTATCATCTCTACCGTGCTGCAGGTGATCGTGAACGTGCTGGACTATCACATGGACGTTCTGGCGGCAGTGTCGGCGCCCCGGCTGCATCACCAGTGGATGCCCGATGAAGTGCGGGTCGAGCGCGGTTTTTCCGAGGATGTGCTGGCGCAGTTGAGAGCGATGGGTCACCACATCGTCGAACCGATGGGACAGACCTCTGCCAATTCCATTGCCGTGGTCGGCGACGAGGCGCTCGGCGCGCCCGATCCCCGCACCCGCGGCGCGGAAGCTGCAGCGCAATAGCTTTTGTCCGCATTGCCAGCGCCGTGCATCGGAGTAGGATTTGATCCTCATCCGAGCGCCGGCTGCGGACATAGACCGCCGGCAAAAAGCTTCTGGGGAAAAAACATGACCACGGCCGAGCCATCTCGGGCGATCGAAACCGCCACAATAGAAGATACCAGCCTGCTCGCGTTCTATCGCGACATGGATGTCGCCGAGCGGCGGACGTTCTGGGCTTGCGCCGCGGGTTGGGCGCTCGACGGCATGGATTTCATGATCTATCCGCTCGTGATCGGCACCATCATCGCGCTCTGGAAGGTCGATGCCGGCGCGGCGGGCCTTGCCGGCACGGTGACGCTGTTGTCGTCGGCGGTCGGTGGCTGGCTCGGCGGATATGTCTCCGACCGCATCGGCCGGGTCAGGACGTTGCAGTTCACGATCCTCTGGTTCTCGTTCTTCTCGCTGGTCTGCGCCTTCGTGCAGAATTTCGATCAGCTCCTGCTTGCGCGAGCGGTTTTGGGCCTCGGCTTCGGGGGCGAATGGGCGGCCGGCGCCGTGCTGATGGGCGAAGCGATCCGACCGCAATATCGCGGACGCGCGGTCGGTTCCGTGCAATCGGGCTGGGCGGTCGGCTGGGGCCTGGCGGTGTTGGCGCAGGCGATCCTGTTTTCGCTGATGCCGGCAGAAACGGCATGGCGCTGGATGTTCGCGATCGGCGCGTTGCCGGCGCTTCTGGTGTTCTACCTCCGCCGATACGTCACCGAGCCCGAGGTCGCCGCAGCGACCCGGGCCAAGCAGGCCCAAACCGGCGACAGGCCGCCGCTCTGGGAGATTTTCTCGCCTTCGATTCTCAAGACCACCATCCTCGCCGCGCTGATGGCAACGGGATGCCAGGGTGGCTACTACGCCATCACCTTCTGGGTGCCGCGCTTCCTCACCACCGAGCGAAAACTCTCGATCGTGTCCTCCACCGGCTACCTCGCCGCGCTGATCATCGGCTCCTTCGCCGGCTATCTGGTCGGCGCCTGGCTTGCCGACCGCATCGGCCGGCGCAATTTGTTCCTGACCTTCTCACTCGGCGCGATTGCCGTCGTCCTGCTCTATACCCAACTGCCGCTGCCGAACGGGTTGCTCTGGCTGCTCGGCTTCCCGCTCGGCTTCTTCGCCTCGGGTTATTTCTCAGGGATGGGTGCGTTCCTCACCGAACTCTATCCGACGCGCCTGCGCGGCTCCGGACAGGGTTTTTGCTATAATTTCGGCCGCGGCATCGGAGCACTGTTCCCGTTCCTGGTCGGCGCGCTCTCGACCACGACCTCGCTCGCCAATGCGATTGCGATCTTCGCTGTCGCGGCTTACGCCGTGTTTTTCC
>Ga0318527_10000166_pt1 | contig 12419 bp, 13 predicted proteins | sample GRESIP052b4f25_FD_203533 | JGI IMG/M metagenome (GOLD analysis project Ga0318527, IMG submission 203533) | Tropical soil microbial communities from Luquillo Experimental Forest, Puerto Rico - GRE.SIPMG.052b4f25 | ecosystem: Environmental > Terrestrial > Soil > Tropical forest > Bulk soil...
TGCCATGATCGACGTAGACCTGCAGACCTCCGAAGTTGAAATTGCAGGGTCTACCCTCCGGGCCCCGCGTGGTTGCCGGTGCCACCCAAAGATGCTCACCTACCTCGCAGTCCGCGGCGCCCATATCGTCCGGGCCCTGACCCATCCCACAAACGATGTTCCCCGACGGGGACAAAAACGCACCGCTGTCATCAGCGTGCGCAACTGCCGGGAGGGTCGCGGTCACCGCGAAAATCGCCGCTACGGCCAGCGCGAGCCTTCGCTTCGTGGGTTGCTCCCGGCGAACGACGATGCTCATGTTCTATCCCTCGTGGTTACGAGTCCCCGGCGGACCGCCGTCACGCATATGATGAACGACTTGCGGTCGACCCGCGACCCGCTGCGGAATTTTCCGCCCGTGCCCGCGAGTTCGCCGATCAGATCAGCGACGCGCTGGGGCACCTTCACCGGCTGGTCCGAGTGCTCGACGACAACGACCTCGACGAACTCGCATCCTGTGGGTAGGAGCCAGGCGCACACCACAAAAGAGCAAAAGACGACCAGGAGAGCGCATATGACCGTCCGCGGCGATGATCTACCAACCCGAGAACGCTGGCGGGTCGTGCCGATACCGGTGCTCACCGGCGTGCTGGCGGTCATCGGTGCCGTCGTGTTGGCCGTGTTCCTATCTGGATGTCAGGGTCTGTTTGGGGGTCAGGGTCCGACGGCGAGTTCCCGCGCGGCCGCGCCGTCGGCGAGTTCCCGGGCGGCTACGCCGTCGACTGGTCCTACTCACAGGGTTACCGCCACGGTGCCCGTCGGCAGGGACCCGATGGGAGTGGCGGTGGATCCGGACACCCACACCGTCTACGTCGCCAACCTCGGCGACAACTCGGTGTCGGTGATCGACGGGTCGACGCGCACCGTGACCGCCACCGTGCCCGTCGGCAAGTCGCCGTGGTGGGGGGTGGCGGTGGATCCGGGCACCCACACCGTCTACGTTCCCAACCTCGACGGCGACACGGTGTCGGTGATCGACGCCTCGACGCGCACCGTGACCGCCACCCTGCCCGTCGGCAAGAGCCCGGGCGGGGTGGCGGTGGATCCGGGCACCCACACCGTCTACGTCGCCAACTACGGCGACAACTCGGTGTCGGTGATCGACGCCTCGACGCGCACCGTGACGGCCACCGTGGCCGTCGGCAGTGGCCCGCGCGGGGTGGCGGTGGATCCGGGCACCCACACCGTCTACGTCACCATCACCAGCGTGTCGGGCAACGGCACGGTGTCGGCGATCGAATCTCGATAGTGGTTTGCCTCGGCGTCTGGGCGCGGCGTGTCGGCTGCCCACCGGCTTCCCCATCGCGGGTGGGCATGTTTTTGAGGGCACTGTCGTGTGGACCTCGCCGACCGGGCAGAAGTACGTGACCCGTCCGGGCAGCCGGCTGTTGTTTCCGGCCCTGTGCCTGCCCACCGGCGAATTGCCCACTGCCCCAATGGGATACCGGTCATCCGGTAATCGCGACCTGCTGATGCCCAAACGCCGCCGCACCCGAGAACAAGACCGCACGCCGAACGCGCCCCCAACGCCGCCCACGTCGCCGAACGCAACCTACCCCCGCCGTTCTATTGGTCCATCAACGGTTTATGCAGAGGCGACGGTTAACAGGGCCATTCGCCGGGCACGCCCTTGAGTTCGTGAGCGCCGCGCTGCTCGAACTCGAGTCCTGACCCGATTACTAGGTCGGGAGGGCGCAGTAGCGGCCTCGGATGTCGGGCATGGGGCCTATTCCACCGTCCAGTAGGTCAGAACCATCGATCGGTCGCTAGTCGGGAAGCCGATTCCTTCGCAAACGATTTCGCCGGGCGTGGGAAGGTTGTCGGAGCGGTTCCGCCAGGTCAGGTAATACGCGTCTCCGAGCGGTTCGATATGCAAGTCGAAATCGCCCATCAACTCGCCTTCGGTGTCGAAGTACTGAATATGGTAATTACCGGCAAAGCCATTAGACGTATCGCCCGTTGCCCGGCCCCGGCAGATCGTGCCGCTCTTCTCGACCGTCTCAGAAGAGATCCAGCGCGCATCGATGACGCCCTTTTCCTCAGTATTAAGCCGATATTCGGCAACCCCGACCAGCGCCGTGTGAATCATGCCGGACATCTTATCGGTTGCGAATACTCACTTCTGAGCCGTGCTTGTCACGCGGAAGAGAGGGCTTATCGTCCAAGGACAGCCTCCGGGGGGCGCCACTGCCACCGTCTGGACCGTGCGGGTTTCCTTTCATGTGTTCAGGAACACCGTGAGCAGAGGCGGGCAGTCCTCTTTTTCTTAAAGCGACGGGAACGGAGTGTCGAACGGGCCTTCATACGGCTGCCATTGGGGAACGTGTTGTGGCGATTGGCAACTCAGGCTTCAGCGCGCAGACCATCGATGAACCTCTGCGTCTCCTCCCAAGTGGGCAGGAGGCCGGAGGCGCGCACGTCAGCGAAGCTCGGCGCCGCGGCATCGCGGTCGGACAAGCTCGCGACGGCGCCGTCGACCAGCGGCCAGTCGATTCCCAGCACCGGATCCGTCGGACAGATGGAGTGCTCGCGTTGCGGGTTGTATTCCGCCGAGCACAGGTACATCACCGTCGAATTGTCCTGCAAAGCAAGGAATCCGTGCGCGAGACCTTCGGAGATGTAGATCGACCTGCGGTCCTTGTCGTCGAGCACAACGGAGTCCCACTGACCGAAAGTCGGTGAGCCCTCACGGATGTCAACGACGACGTCGAACACCGAGCCGGAGACGCAGGTGACGTACTTGGCCTGACTCGGGGGCAGCTGGGCGAAGTGCAGGCCGCGCAGCACGCCGGCCGACGACACCGAACAGTTGGCCTGCCGGACGTCCAACCGATGACCGGCGAACGAGGTGAACCCGCCGTCGGTGAGCCATTCGAAAAGTAGGCCACGCGAATCGCCATGAATGGTGGGAGTGATCTCCCAGGTACCGGGGATGTTCAGTTCGCGAACTTTCAACTCACTGACCACGTTCCTCGTAGCGGGCTTCCGCCGCGTCTTTCAGCGGACGCCACCATGATTCGTTGGCACGATACCAGTCGATGGTCGCCCGCAACCCCTCTTCGAAGTCGGTGTGCTTTGGCGCCCAGCACAATTCGTCGCACAGCAACGACGGGTCGATGGCGTAACGCAGGTCGTGACCGACCCTGTCGGTGACGTGGTCGAAGTCGTCCGGATCGCGGCCCATCAGTTGCAGCAGCGTGCGCAGCACGGTCAGGTTGTCGCGTTCGCCCTCGGCGCTGATCAGGTAGGTCTGGCCGATCCGGCCCTTTTCCAGGATCCGTCGCACCGCGCTGTTGTGGTCGTCGACGTGGATCCAGTCCCGCACGTTGGCACCGGCGCCGTAGAGCTTGGGTCGCCGGCCGGTGAGCACATTGGTGATCTGGCGCGGGATGAACTTCTCGATGTGCTGATACGGCCCATAGTTGTTGGAGCAATTGGAGATCGTCGCGCGCACGCCGTAGGACCGCACCCAGGCCCGGACCAGCATGTCGGCGCCGGCTTTAGTCGCCGAGTACGGACTCGACGGGTTGTAGGGCGTCGACTCGGTGAACCGCCCGGGATCGCCGAGCTCCAGGTCGCCGTAGACCTCGTCGGTCGAGATGTGGTGTAGCCGCACACCATGGCGTCGCACCGCTTCCAGGACGGTGAACGTCCCGATCACGTTGGTGTGCAAGAACGGCTCGGGGTCGTCCAGCGCGTTGTCCACGTGACTCTCGGCGGCGAAATGCACGACCGCGTCGGACTCGGCTACCAGCCGGGACACCAACTCGGCGTCGACGATGTCGCCGACAACGAGCGTGATGGCGCCTTCGACGCCCGCCAGCGACTCGCGGTGCCCGGCGTAGGTCAGGGCGTCGAGCACGGTCACGTCGTCCTCGGGATGCTCACGCACTGTGCTGTGCACGAAGTTGGCGCCGATGAAGCCGGCTCCCCCGGTGACCAGCAGTCGCATGGTCAAACCCTAACCGAGCGGGACGGTCAGTTCGGGGGAGTTACCCCTAACGGCCCCGCAAGGTCGTCCAGCGCGGTCACCAACGCGTCCTCGCTCCCAGCGCCCAGCACCTGGATCGCGACGTGATCGGCGCCGGCTTCGCAATGTTCATTGAGGCGGCGCGCAATGGCGTCCGGCGTGCCGTAGGCCACCAACGCGTCGACCAGCCGGTCGCTTCCGGGCTTGGCGACGTCGTCTTGGGTGAATCCCAGCCGCAGCCAGTTGTTCACGTAATTGCTGAGGCCCAGGTAACGATCGAGCGCCTCACGGCCCACCGCGCGGGCTTCCCCAGCATCCGTAGTCAGCACCAACTTGTGCTCCGGCGCCAGAAACACCGAGTTGCCCAACAGCTCGCGTGCCTTGGCCGTGTGTTCCGGCGTGGTCAGATACGGGTGGGCGCCGGCGCTGCGTTCCGCCGACAGCCGCAACACCCGCGGCCCGAGCGCCGCGAGCACCCGACGGCTGGTCGGCACCATCGCTGCGTCGAGCGCGTCGAGGTAGCCGACGAGCGCGTCGTAGGGCTTCACGTACTCCTCGGTGCGCTCGCGGTGGCCCGCCCCGATGCCGAGCAAAAACCTTCCCGGGTGGGCACTTTCGATGCGCGCATAGGACTCGGCGACCACCGGTGCCGGCGCGGACCAGATATTGACGATGCCGGTGGCCAGTTGCAGCGAGCTGGTCTGCGCCAGGGCGGGGTCGACCCAGGCCAGGTCGGCGGCCGGCGAACCGCCGATCCAGACCGCGCCGTACCCGAGAGGTTCGATCTTTGCGGCCAGTTCCGGCGTGATCGAGCGGGTGGGCCGAAATACGCCGAACCGGCCCAGGTCGGGTTTCAGTGAAACTGCCTCGGTCATCTTGGTCCCCCTCGAGGATGCTTAGTGCCCGCTAGCTGAGTCCCAGTGGCCCCGCCAGTTCGGCCAGCGCCGAAACCAGGTTTTCATCCTTGGTGAGGACCTGCACCGGCACATGGTCGGCGTCGGCGTCGAGGTGCTGTTTCACCCGTGCCGCGATCTCGTCCGGGGTGCCGTAGGCCACCACCGAGTCGACCAGGCGGTCGCTGCCCGGACGGATGACCTCCTCGTCGGAAAAGCCCAGCCGCTTCCAGTTGTTGCGGTAATTGGCCAGATTGAAGTAGATGTCGAGCGCCTTGCGGCCCACCGAGCGGGCCTTCTCGGCGTCGGTTGTCAGCACCACCTTGTGTTCGGGCGCCAGGAACGCCGACGGACCGATCAGCTCACGGGCCTGCGCGGTGTGTTCGGGAGTGGTCAGGTAGGGGTGGGCGCCGGCGCTGCGCCGGGCGGACAGCTTCAGCACCTGGGGACCCAGCGCCGCCACCACGCGCCTGCTGGCCGGAACGCCGTACTCGTCGAGCTTGTCCAGATATTCCACCAGTGCGTCGTAGGGCTTGCGGTACTCGCCGACGACCTCGGGGTGACCAACGCCGATGCCCAGCAGGAAGCGACCCGGGTAGGCCTTGTCGATCCGGTGGAACGATTCGGCCACCGGCTGGGCGGCCGCCGACCAGATGTTGACGATGCCGGTGGCCACCTGCAAGGTGCTCGTCGCTTCGAGGATGGGCTCCACCCAGGCCAGTTCCGCGGGCGGGGAACCACCCACCCACACCGCCCCGTAGCCGAGGGACTCGATTTCTTTGGCTTGCTGGGGCGTAACGCCTCGTCCGAACGATCCGAACCGGCCGAGATTGGGTTTGTTGGCACCAGAACTGGCATGACTGTCGGTCATGAGGTCTCCAACCGGGTAGGTGATAGCGCTATTCCGGGTCGGCCGCGTAGTCGGCGGCATCCACAACGGGTGCCATCTCCAACGGCAGCAGCACGATGAACCGCGTATCGCCCGGCACCGATTCCACCCTGATATCCCCGCGGTGTTTCTTGACGACGATGTTGAATGCCAGGTCCAGTCCGAGGCCGGTGCCTTCCCCGAACGGCTTGGTCGTGAAGAACGGCTCGAAGATGCGCCCGCGCACGTCGTCGGGGACCCCCGGCCCGGTGTCGCAGATCTCGACCCGCGCCATGTCCTCGCCCTGCCTGCCGGTGCGGATGGTCAGCGTGCCGCCCTCGTCGCGCATCGCGGCGAGCGCGTTGTCGATGATGTTGGTCCACACCTGATTGAGATCGCCTGGATAACAAGGGATTTCGGGAAGCGAGCGGTCGAACTCCTTGACCACCGTGATGGGGTTCGCGACCTTGCCGTCTTTGCTCAACCGGTCGGCGAACATCACCAGCGTGCTGCGCAGCAGCTCGTGCACGTCGGCCACCTGGAACGGGGCCCGGTCCAGGTGGGAGTACTGCTTGGCATCGGCGACCAGCGTCGAGATCCGTTTGCTGGCTTCAATTATCTGGTTCAAGAGCAGCTCGATCTCGACGGTGTAGTAGAGCCAGCGGATGGCCCCCTCCAACGATTGCGACGCGATCTCATCGGCGACGGCGCAAATCCGCTCCAGCCAGTCGGTGTCGATGCCGCCTTCGACGAACGTGGGTGCGATATCCCAGCCGCCATCGACGCCATGGTCCTCCAGCCAGTCGCCGACGGCGTCCTCGCAATCGGCGGTCTCGATCGCGCTCAACTGGTGCGTCGTGGACTTGGCGACTTGCTCGACGACCTCTTGCTGAAGCCGCACCAGGCCGCGCAACGCGTCCGGGGTAAAGGTGCCTTCGGCGAGCATCCGCAGTTTCCGCCGCATGCCGGCGATCCGGTCGTGCAGCTCCGAGGCGGCTCGGGCGGTGGCCGCGGCGGGATTGTTCAACTGATGGGTGAGCCCGGCCGACAACTGGCCCAGCGCCAGCAGCTTCTCCCGATTGTCGATGATCCGACGCGCCCGCTCCTTGCCGACGGCCATGCCGTCGAGCAGGTGGACCGCCATCGGGAACTGGTCCTTCATGAACTGGCCGAACACCGGCGCATCCAGCACGAAGAAGCGCGACGGCTTGGTCGCGCGCACGGACGCGTCGTAGCTCTGATGGGCCTGGGCGGTGAACGCCGACCAGGCGCCGCAGTACACGCCGCGCTGCGAGGTCCGCACGGTTTCGATCTGCTGACCGCCGGAGAGCTTCGACATCGCGAGCTCGCCCTCGACGAGGACGTAAAAGCAGGTCGCCGGGTCGCCTTCGGCGCAGATCGGGCCGGGTTGGTACTGCTCGATGTGCCCATTGGCGCACAAGATGGCCAGCTGCTCGTCGGTAAGGCCCTCGAACAGGAACAGGGTGCGCAGCTCGTCGGGCTCGCACGGCGTGTTGGCGGTCATGACTCGGCCAGGTAGCGGTGGACGAACATGACGGCCATTGATCCCTCGCCGACCGCGGCCGCGACCCGTTTGGCGGACTCCGCGCGCACATCGCCGGCGACGAACACGCCCGGCACGCTGGTTTCCAGATGATGGGGTGGGCGGTCCAACGTCCAGCCGCATACGTTTCGCAGGCTCGGGCCGGTGAGGATGAAGCCGTGGTCGTCGCGGGCGATCACCCCGTCCAGCCACTCGGTGCGCGGCGCGGCGCCGATGAAGATGAACATGCGGGCGCAGCTGGTTTCCTGGATTTGACCGGTCCGGTTGTCGACCAGGACCAGCTTTTCCAGGCATTCGGTTCCAACGGCGCGCTGCACTTCGGTGCAGGTGCGGACGGTGATATTCGGTCGCTGCTTGATCTGCTCGATCAGGTAGTGCGACATCGAGGCCTCCAGCGACGGGCCGCGCACCAGGATGGTCACCGATTTGGCCTCGCGGGACAGGTACATCGCGGCCTGGCCGGCCGAGTTGGCCCCACCGATGACGTAGACCTCTTCCCCTTCGCACTCCGCTGCGACGGAAATGGCCGCCCCGTAGTACACGCCGCGGCCGATGAAGTCGTCGCACACGGTTGTCCCCAGCTGGCGGTAGTCGACGCCGGTGGCAACGATCACCGCGTGCGCGTCGATGGAGCCGCCGTCGGCGAAGCGGATGGTGCGCTTGGACCCGTTTACCTCCAACCCGGTGGCCGTGCGGGCGGTGATCAGTTCGGCACCGAATTTCTCCGCTTGTCTGCGCGCCCGGTCGGCCAGCTGGCGTCCCTGCACCCCGTCGGGAAAACCTAGGTAGTTCTCGATCAGTGAGCTCTGGCCGGCCTGGCCACCGGTGGCGGTGCGCTCGATGAGCACCGTGCGCAGTCCCTCGGAGGCGCCATAGACGGCGGCGGCCAGGCCCGCGGGGCCGCCGCCAACGACGATCAGGTCGTAGAACTCCTGCGACGGCGTGGTGGTCAGGCCCAACCTGTCGGCCAGCTCCACGTCGGTGGGGTCGACGAGCGTTTCGCCGCCTTCGGTGATGACGACCGGCAGCCGTTCGCCGTCCTCGCCGGCGGCCTGCAGTAGCCGTTCGCCTTCCGGTTCGTCGGCCATGAACCAGGTGTAGTCAAGCCCGTTGCGGGCCAGGAAGTCGCGGACCCGCCAGGACGGTGCCGACCAGCGATGCCCGATCAACTTGGTGTGCGGAATGGGGTGTTCCGGCGTGCGACTCCAGGCGTCCAATTGCGCATCGATGACGGGATAGAGCTTCTCCTCCGGCGGATCCCACGGCTTGAGCAGGTAATGGTCCAGGTCGACGACGTTGATCGCGTCGATGGCGGCGTGGCTGTCGGCGTAGGCGGTCAGCAGCACCCGCCGCGCCGCCGGGTACAGGTCCATCGCCTCTTCGAGGAACTCGATGCCCGTCATCTGCGGCATCCGGAAGTCGGCAATGAGCGTTGCGACCGTTTCGCCACGGAGTTTGAGTTCATTGAGGGTTTCCAGGGCATCTTGACCGGATTCCGCGCGCACGATCCGGTGGTCCTCGGCGTAGCGGCGACGTAGGTCCCGGGCCACCGCGCGGGATACCGCGGGATCGTCGTCAACGGTCAGTATCACGGGTTTGCGGGGCTGTGCGTCGGGACGTGCGGGATTTGTCATCGGAATTAAGTATGCGCTTGTCAGACGCACTCTGACCGGTCGAGGGGGGCGGCCCCGATTCCGCTGCTGGCGATTTTGGCCAGGCCCGATCAGCGGGTATCGTGGGGTAACGGTGCGGCACCCGCGCCGGCTTTTTGCGTGCCCAGTCCCTAGGAATTTCCTGTCACCGGCTCACGTTTGAAGTCGGGGTAGCTGTTGCGCCTGTTGCGCCGACTCGGGCGCAGGCGGGTACGAAACTAAACGACGAGGATTTCTGAAGAGTATGGCCAAGAAGGACGGTGCCATCGAGGTAGAGGGCCGCGTGGTCGAGCCCCTGCCCAATGCGATGTTCCGCATTGAGCTGGAGAACGGTCACAAGGTGCTCGCCCACATCAGCGGCAAGATGCGGCAGCACTACATCCGCATCCTGCCCGAGGACCGGGTGGTGGTGGAGTTGTCTCCCTACGACCTGTCCCGGGGCCGCATCGTGTACCGGTACAAGTAACGAAACACCCAGAGAACAGGATCGAAGCGGCCGTGAAGGTGAACCCGAGCGTCAAGCCAATTTGTGACAAGTGCAGGGTGATCCGTCGGCACGGGCGGGTCATGGTGATCTGCTCAGATCCGCGCCACAAGCAGAGACAAGGCTGAGTCAAGGCTTCGGCCTCTGCCCATACAACTGAATGCAGACCTCCCAGCACCAGTGAGCGGCTGGCATCTATAGAGATGGGCCAGCTCATCCACGCCCGGACGGAGGCCGGGCCCCGATCAATTCGGGACGGGCTGGGATCAGACCTCCGCCTAGGAAGAGGAAACGCCACCCATGGCTCGACTAGTGGGCGTCGATCTGCCGCGCGATAAGCGCATGGAGATCGCGCTGACCTACATCTACGGCGTCGGCCGTACCCGCTCTAACGAAATTCTGGCCGCCACTGGCATCGACAAGGACCTGCGCACCAGGGATCTCACCGACGACCAGGTGACCCATCTGCGTGACTACATCGAAGCCAACCTGAAGGTGGAGGGCGATCTGCGCCGGGAGGTGCAGGCAGACATCCGCCGCAAGATCGAGATCGGCTGCTACCAGGGTCTGCGGCACCGCCGCGGCATGCCGGTGCGCGGCCAGCGGACAAAGACCAACGCGCGGACCCGCAAGGGACCCAAGCGCACCATCGCAGGCAAGAAGAAGGCCAGGTAACCGATGCCACCGAAGAAGGCAAGTGGTGCTCCGGCGCCCAAGAAGGGACAGCACAAGACCCGCAAGCGGGAAAAGAAGAACGTCCCGCACGGCGCCGCGCACATCAAGAGCACGTTCAACAACACGATCGTGACGATCACCGACCCTCAGGGCAACGTCATCGCCTGGGCGTCGTCGGGTCACGTGGGCTTCAAGGGCTCGCGGAAGTCGACCCCGTTCGCCGCTCAGCTGGCCGCCGAGAACGCCGCGCGCAAGGCCCAGGAGCACGGGGTGCGGAAGGTCGACGTGTTCGTGAAGGGCCCGGGCTCGGGCCGCGAAACCGCGATCCGGTCGCTGCAGGCCGCTGGCCTGGAGGTCGGCGCCATCTCCGATGTCACGCCCCAGCCGCACAACGGCGTCCGCCCACCGAAGCGCAGAAGAGTCTAGAAGGGTCTAGGACACAATCATGGCTCGTTACACCGGACCCGTTACCCGCAAGTCGCGCCGGCTGCGCACCGACCTCGTCGGTGGCTCCCAGGCCTTCGAGAAGCGCCCCTATCCGCCCGGCCAGCACGGCCGCGCGCGGATCAAAGAGAGCGAATACCTGCTGCAGTTGCAGGAGAAGCAGAAGGCCCGCTTCACCTACGGCGTGATGGAAAAGCAGTTCCGCCGCTACTACGAGGAGGCCGTACGGCAGCCTGGCAAGACGGGTGAGGAGCTGCTGAAGATCCTCGAGAGCCGGCTGGACAACGTCGTCTACCGCGCCGGGTTGGCGCGCACGCGCCGGATGGCCCGCCAGCTCGTCAGTCACGGGCACTTCACCGTCAACGGCGTGCTCGTCGACGTCCCCAGCTACCGGGTGTCGCAGTACGACATCGTCGATGTGCGGGACAAGTCGGTGAACACGGTGCCGTTCCAGATCGCGCGGGAGACGGCGGGCGACCGCCCGATTCCGAGCTGGCTGCAGGTGGTGGGGGAGCGTCAGACCATCCTGATCCACCAACTGCCGGAGCGGGCGCAGATCGACGTGCCACTCGCCGAGCAGCTGATCGTCGAGTACTACTCGAAGTAAGAAGACCCCTGCACTGAACCCGGTGCAGGTCTTAGCGGCATCAAATAGCGGGTGCCGAGAAGGAGAAGAAGAAATACCATGCTGATCTCACAGCGACCCACACTGTCCGAGGAGATCCTCACCGACAACCGGTCCCAGTTCGTCATCGAACCGCTGGAGCCGGGATTCGGCTACACCCTTGGCAATTCGCTGCGTCGCACGCTGCTGTCGTCGATTCCCGGCGCGGCCGTCACCAGCATTCGCATCGACGGCGTCCTGCACGAGTTCACCACCGTGCCCGGCGTGAAGGAAGACGTCACCGACATCATCCTGAACCTCAAGGGCCTGGTCGTGTCCTCGGAGGAGGACGAGCCGGTCACCATGTATCTGCGCAAGCAGGGGCCGGGCGAGGTCACCGCGGGTGACATCGTGCCGCCCGCCGGTGTGACCGTGCACAACCCCGGCATGCACATCGCGACGCTGAACGACAAGGGCAAGCTCGAGGTCGAGCTCGTCGTCGAGCGCGGCCGCGGTTACGTGCCGGCGGTGCAGAACCGGGCTTCCGGCGCCGAAATCGGCCGCATCCCGGTCGATTCCATCTACTCGCCGGTGCTCAAGGTGACCTATAAGGTGGACGCCACCCGCGTCGAGCAGCGCACCGACTTCGACAAGCTGATCCTGGACGTGGAGACCAAGACCTCGATCACCCCGCGCGACGCGCTGGCATCGGCCGGTAAGACCCTGGTCGAATTGTTCGGCCTGGCAAGGGAACTCAATGTCGAGGCCGAGGGCATCGAAATCGGGCCGTCGCCGGCCGAGGCCGACCACATCGCGTCGTTCGCGTTGCCGATCGACGACCTGGATCTGACCGTGCGGTCCTACAACTGCCTCAAGCGCGAGGGTGTGCACACCGTCGGCGAGTTGGTGTCGCGCACCGAGTCCGACCTGCTCGACATCCGCAACTTCGGTCAGAAGTCGATCGATGAGGTGAAGGTCAAGCTGCACCAGCTGGGCCTGTCGCTCAAGGACAGCCCGCCCAGCTTCGACCCGTCGGAGGTCGCGGGATACGACGTCGCCACTGGCACCTGGTCTACCGAGGGTGCCTACGACGACCAGGACTACGCCGAAACCGAACAGCTCTAACTCTTTTGAGCCGCTAAGACAGGAGCGTCAGCAATGCCCAAGCCCACCAAGGGCCCTCGCCTCGGCGGGGGGTCTGCGCACCAGAAGGCCCTACTGGCCAA